>OGZT01001623.1_pt1 | contig 14867 bp, 9 predicted proteins | sample 1576891 | NCBI WGS metagenome assembly OGZT01 (sample SAMEA3541521, study PRJEB24748) | human gut metagenome | biome: human gut; feature: human-associated habitat; material: faeces | place: China | collected 2012 | reverse complement strand
TAGGTTTCAGAATAATTCATATCTTTGAAACTGTAACCGTGCAGGTTCAAGTCCTGTTACCCGCAGTATCAAAAGATGTTAAAAAGCACTGGGATTCCTTATATTTACTGGGATTCCCGGTGCTTTCTATTTTCCTCTTATATATTCTTCCAATGATGCAGAAACTACTGCAGACAGGAGGTATGATCATGGCAAAAGCAGGAATGAAAAGACCCAGTCCTTATGATGCATTACGTTTCTTCGCATTCCCTTACCGCCAGCCCAAACCGATACCACTTCTGATGTTCCGCCACGAAAAAGAACGTCCCGGGACACTCTTCCTCGAGAGTCTCCTTTATTCTCCCCAGAATATAGGTTTCATTCATCTTCTCAGGAGGCAGCGGTGAATCTTTGAGCATTTCCGGATGCTCCGTAAACATTACATCCCACAGATCGTAATGATGCGGAATCACCACCTTGGGATTGATGGATTTCACCAGCTCTGAGAACAGGGAGCTGTCCTGTTTCGGGCTCACATGCATAACGGCCACATCATTATTTCCATAGGCCTTCATGCGGTTTACCTGCTCCTCCGTCGTCATTCCTCCCCAGATTACCATCGTGCTGCCATCCGCCATCGTAATCCGGTAATTCAGCATTTCCAGCGATCCATACCACATGGCAGGATCCAGCGTTCCATCCCCTTTTCTGTTGCTGCCTTCCAGATAACGGCTGCCGCTCTTTGATTCTGTATGGCGTCCGGATACAGCTTCGATCTTCACATCGGAAAATTCGTAGGTCTCTCCACCCCTCACACGGTAAATCTTCTCCAGATTCAGACGGTATATCCTGCACAACGGCTCAGCAGCCAGATCACCGACAAATATTTTCGCCTCCGGGAAACGTTCCTGGACCGCTCCGGTACTGTCCGCGTGATCGAAATGAATATGCGTTAAAAGAATGTAATCCGCCCGCTCTATCTTTTCCGCCGGCATGGGATAGATCTGAGCGCTGTCCAGCCACGGATCCACCAGGAGGTGGGCGCCTCCCGGCAGTACCACCTCGAATCCGGCATTGTTGATCCACCGCAAATCAAACCCGGAACGAAACATCTGTGTCATACTATTTTCCTCCTGTCCTCTCCGCACTCATACGCCTTCATCTCCTCCTGGAACTCTTCCAGAAACGAAAATCCGCTCCATACCGGCTTACCGGTATATTCTTTAGCCTCTTCCTGTCCATCCAGCACACGGATCGCTCCGGCGGCCAGCGCTTCCATCTCATACTCTCCCGCCATTACTTCAACCGGCGCAATAAAGGAAAGCATTTCCTTCAACGAATCCACCACATAATCGTCATAGGAGATTCCTCCCGTCAGAATGATGCCATCCGCCTTCCCATAGAGGACCGCCGCCATCGCCCCTGCTGCCTTCCCGATCTGATAGATCATGGCATCGTAAATCAGTTTTGCATAGCTGTTACCCTCGTCCGCCATCTTCCTTACCTCTCTCGCGTCGGCGGTTCCCAGGTGATCGACGAGCCCTCCTGATTTCGTTACTTTTTCCCGTATTTCCTGTTCCGTATATTGTCCCGAACAGCACAGATCAATCACATTTTTCACCGGAAGCTGGCCACAGCGGGTGGGGGCCATCGGGCCGTCGCCATGGGCGATATCGTTGGAATCGACCATTCGCCCCTTTCTGTGGGCAGTCACGGACACACCGCCTCCAATATGGCAGATAATCAGATTCATCTCCTCGTACCGCTTTCCCTTTGCGCGCGCGTAACGGATTCCGATTTCTTTTTGATTCAGAGCGTGTATCTTGCTTTCCCGGTAGACTCCCTTAAGCCCTGTCACACGGGCCAGGTCCTGGAATTCATCCGTATCGGGGGGATTTACCACATAGGAGGGCCGGTTGTAGTGATCCGCAAATTCTTTTGCCAGCTGTGACCCCAGACAGGCCGGATGCTTTACATACTTTCCCGATCTGGTGTCCTTAAGCATTGCCTCATTAATTGTATAGACTCCGCCCTCAACACTGGCCGTGCCGCCGCCTCTTCCGACAAACGCATCCATAGTATCAAGCGTCATCCCCGCCTCCGCCAGTTCCTTTAAGATAGCTTCTTTTCTGAATACAAACTGATCACTGATTTCCCGGAATTCTTTCAGCCTTCCGGCATCGTGTGTGACATTTTTGGAAAACAGCCTGGTCTCCCCTTCAAATACAGCAATCTTCGTGGAGGTGGAACCGGGATTGATGGCTAATATTTTATGTAAACTCATAGGTAACATTCCCTTCTTTCTTTTATCTTGTTAAAATGGGCACGGCAGTATGCCATGCAGCTGCCGTGCCCCATAATTTCAGGCTTAAACACAGGTTCAGTGGAAGAGCGGATACAGAAGCCCAATCCAGATGACCATGAGCGCGCCTCCGATACGCGTGGAAATCGATGCGAATGCCAGAAGGTTCATGCGGTTGGCCGCCGACAGCACAGCCAGATCGCCGGATCCGCCTATATTACAGCAGCAGAGTCCCGCAGTTACGCCGGATTCAAATGGCCACAGCCCTGCAAGGCGTCCGAACAGCATAGCTCCAAGAAAAGCGCCGAGAACACCAAGCAGAATGACTACAAACGCCCCAATTGTAAAGAATTCGGCAAGCGTAGAAAACTTTAAGGAGTTAATACCGATTCCGGCAATCAGCATTGGTAAAAGAGCTTTTAAAGCAAAATTCATGGAGTATACGCAGTTGTCCTCGAATTTTGCAGGCAGAATACCGCTGCATTTGATGATGATGCCCAGAATAATGGTCCATGCAAGCCCCGGGATAACGCTGAGCCCTGGAACCTGGCCCATGATATTTCCTAATAAATAGAGACAGAAGCTCATGAAGATACCGGAACCGAGTGCCGCATAATCAGCCGATGTTCCCGGTCGTTTCTCCGCCTCTGTGGTAACTTTTGCATCAACCTTCATCAGAATATCTCCGTTACCGTTTAAGCCCTTCACCTTCTGGCTCAGCGCGCCTCCCACGGCTGCGAGAACCACTGCCAGGACATTGGCGATAGAGGCGTAACAGAGGAACTGTCCCGCAAGGGGTGTCATGTCTGTTCCCGATAAATTGCTGTATAAGGCCGGCAGCGTGGTCATTGCGCCGCCGGACCCGCCGGACATACACGGCGCGCCGATTAAAAACAGCGCATCGGCCGCCCCGTAGCCGGTGACGACACCTGCGATCATACAGAAGGCGAGCGCAAAGACCTGGCTGCCCAGAATAGCCGGCAGGTATCTGGCGGTGGCACCCAGCAGTATTTTCCTGTCCATCACCAGAATGGACCCCACTAAGAGCATGGCAATGTATGCATCCTGAAATCCGCCTGACATCAGGACTTTCGTTCCATTGACCAGTTCCTGCGGAACCAGGCCGATGTAATTTAAAAAGGACGCACCCAGCAGCGGCAGAAGACAGGCGCCGCCCAGGTAATTGTTTACAATTGGAATCGCATTGCCCAGCCAGAAGAACAGGCCGCCTGCCGCCATCAGAAACGCGATGGTCATAATAAAGCTGGTCGCCACATAAGATCCCGCATCGTTGGAATATATTTTAACTGTCGGCATAAATCCCAGATAAACACTTGCCATAACCACTATAAAAAATACGACGAAATACTTTGCGGGAAGTCCGCATACATTGAATTTTACTTTTTTCTCCATGGTATATCCCCCTACTCATTCTTTCCGATAAGTGCCGCCAGTACGATGGACATATACTTATCATCCGCTTTTGCCGCTCTGGAAACCAGAAGTACCGGAACCCTGGCGCCCAGCACCACTCCGCCCGTTCTTCCGCCCCCGATTACGGTGATTGACTTTGCAAGTACATTACCGCTGACTATGTCAGGCACAACCAACAGATCCGCGTCTCCGGCCACCGGGCTTACGTACCCCTTGACCCCTGCTGCCTCCGGATCCATCGCCAGATCAAAGCTGACCGGTCCTTCCAGAACACAGCCCTCCAAACCTTCCGCTTTTATCTCCGCTGCCTCCACAGTCTCCTTCATCTTCGGATTCACCTTCTCCACTGCGGCCAGAACAGCCACCTTCGGCATTTCCACGCCCAGAGTGTGGAAGGCCTCCACCGCATTGCGTATAGCCGCTTTCTTCTGCTCCTTGTCCGGATAGGTGAGAAGCCCCACATCTGTAATTCCGAATACTTTATGGTATCCCGGACTCTCCATAAATGCCAGCAGGCTCATGGTGTCGCTCTTTCTGATTCCCTTCTCCCTGTTCACCAGAACTTTCATGAGCGGGCCTGTCTCCGTCTTTCCCTTCATGATACAATCCACCAGACCGTCCCTGGCCATATCCGCCGCCATCTGAATACAGGCGGTTGGATCTTCTATATGGATGAGCTCCATTCCAGTTCCATCCGATTTAAGCTGTCCTAAAATATCCCGTATCTCGGGTTCGTTTCCTATTAATACAGGTTCCACGAGTCCATCCTCCGCCGCACGGATCACGGCTTCCAGCGTATGGAGATCCTGGGCCGGCGTCACCGCGATCCGCCGTTTCTGCGGCATGGAAAGCAGTTTTTCCTTCAGACACGAAAAATCTCTGATCATGTTTTTTCCTTCTTTCATGATAGCATTAAGTGCTTAACGGGAGCGGCTACTACACCGGCAATCGCCGTGGCCGCCGCCACAGCCGGACTGCATAAATAGCTTTTCGTCTTCTTTGTTCCCTGGCGTCCGATGAAATTGCGGTTGGCCGTGGATAAGATCCGCTCGTCATCGGTCATGAGGCCGTACGGCATACCGCAGCAGAGTCCGCAGCACGGATGACAGATCACGCCGCCCGCCTCAATAAATGTCTTGATATAGCCGCGTTCGATGGCCTCCTTAAAGACCCTGTTTGTTGCAGGAACCACGATGAACCGAAGCCCTTCTGCAACTTTTTTCCCTTCCATGATTTTAGCTGCAATGGCCAGATCCTCAATACTTCCGTTGGTACAGCTTCCGAGATATACCTCGTCCATCTCCGTACCGAGAACCTCGCTCAGAGGATGGACATTATCGACTCCCTGCGGGCAGGACAGCTGAGGCTCCAGCTCTCCCACATCATAGGTAAGCACCTTTTCATACTTGGCATCTTCGTCCACGCAGATCCAGTCAATGTCCTCCAGAGGAATGCCGTAGTACTCCGCTGTCTTTTCATCCGCCTCGAACAGACCGCATTTTGCTCCCGCCTCCAGCGCCATATTGGCCACGGTAAAGCGGGCTTCCATACTCATCTCGTGTGCGGCCGGCCCTGTAAATTCCAGGGACTTGTACTGGCCTCCGTCGGCTCTCAAATCGCCCAGGATCTTTAATATTACATCCTTTGACAATACGCCCTCCTGCAAATGGCCATTTAATACTATTTTAATCGCATTCGGCACTTTAAACCAGAGTTCTCCTGTAATTAATGCAGCCGCCATTTCCGCGGTACCGATACCGCTGCAAAACACTCCGGCTCCGCCGTAGGTTGTCGTATGACTGTCTGTGGCTGTCGCTACCTCGCCAGGCCTTGCATACTTCTCCTCGTGCATGATGCTGTGACAGATCCCCTGGCCGATATGCAGCTTCCTGATTCCGAATTTCTCTGCCAGTTCCAGACCTGCATCGTAGTGTTCCGAGTCATTTTTCGCCACTGCGGCAGGCATGCAGTGGTCCCATATAATTGTAACCCGGTCCGGATCGTCGATGGACTCTGCCCCCATCCGTTGGAGTGTATCCACCAGATAAGGCGTATAAATATCGTGGATCATAAACATATCCGGTCTGGTAATCACGATATCGCCCGGTTCAACATGTTCCTTGCCCGCGTTCTTTTTGAGCAGCTTCTCCGCCAGGGTATAGCCCGTTTTTCTGCACTGTTCTATGGTCAGAGGAGTCACCGGCAGCTTCTTTATGCCTTCCGCAAGGCGCTTTTTCGTATCCTCGATCAGGCCTCCGTTTGATACGATCTCAAATAAATTATCCGGAACCTCTCCGACCCGGAATTCGTGGCCGTTTACGCTGATTGTCCGGCTGTCCACATCGACGGTAACGATATCGCCGCCCTCACATACGTCCTGGATCCCATCACACTGAAGTAAAAGGATCCCGCTGTTAAACGCATTTCGGAAAAAGATCCGGGCAAAGCTCTTTGCAATAATACACCGCACACCATTATAAGACAGAACTGTAGCTGCCTGTTCCCGGCTGGAGCCGCATCCGAAATTCGTTCCTGCAACGAGAATGTCACCCGCTGAGACGGTCTGGCCAAATTCTGGCTTCAGCAGCTCAAATGCGTATTTTTTCATCTCCTCGATCGTCGGAATCGTCCCCCGTTTTCCGGGAATGATAGTATCTGTATCGATATCATTTCCAAACTTCCATATCTTTCCGCTGAATTTTCTCTCCATCCTGTCCGCCTCCTCAAATTTTCTTTGTAGTGGAAGCCGTTATGACCGATTCTACGGATCCAGAATAGATAAACGCGTCCTCACACCCCATCGCACCGGAAAAGGTATATAAACCGGTTGTCAGCAGTTTTTCACCATGTCCCATCACACCGGCGCCCTGAGTCACCACGCTGTGATCACCCGCAGCACTGATCTGTGCGCCGTAGTCGATAAATTTTGAAATAATTCCTTCTTCCATGGCCTCTATATAGTCTTTCGCCGTCGCCGGACATACGGTGAGCCGGAAACCGAGAGCCAGTTTCTTTCCTTCTATCAGTTCCGCCGCCTTACGCAGCTCTTCGATTGTACCTCCGGTATAACCACCGATCTGGCCGCCCTGAAGTGCTGTACCCTCCAAAGCGCTTTTCGGATTTATCACCGCATTCCCCTGTTCTTCCCGGCTCCCGCAGGGCATCATGATCATCGGCTCCACACCGTCGAGCGAGAATTTTACCGCATTTGCCGGCTCTCCCTCTCTGACTACCGCGGTATACGCCCCTGTCATACAGGCTATGCTGCAGAGCACCGCCTTTTCCTGTGCGGTGAGATTCGGGCAATAGAATTCAATGACCTTTCCCTCGATCCCAGCCATGTTCTTCAAAAAAGTAAAGGCTGCATCCATGACGGAAGTTCCTTTTTTCAACTGCCCGGTCACCGATACGCAGACGGTTTCCGGAACCATTACGCTGTATCGCCCGGTCTCCGCAATACGAGCCAGTTCCGGGATGGGGACATTGATCCCCAATGCACCGATGGCTCCGAATATACTCCCATGGGAACCGGCGCCGATTACGATTTCTCCCGGTTTCACCACGCAGTTCAGCATATACTGGTAACCGACTCCCTTGGCCTGGATATAGCGGCAGCCATACTTCTTTGCAAACATCAGGTTCTTTTTCAGCCGGTCAGAGCCCTGCGGGGTTCCCGTCGGTACATCGTGGTCGTAAATAACCCACACCCGTTCCCTGTCGGCCACAGCAGTAATTTCATCCACTGCGCGGTGGGAAACGCCGTCGTTAATCACGATATAATTGGGGGTGACGGTTGCCGCCGTCCCCGCGGGTTTTCCCAGCATTTTCTCTATAAACGTGCTCATATCTTCTCCTCCATAAGTAGATCTTCAGGCGCCAGCCAATGCTTTATATGCTGCATATCTGGATTTAGCTTCCCGCTCCGTTCTCTCGAACAGTTCTTCCGCCGCCTCCGGAAATGTTCTCTCCAGAGATGAGAATCTCACTTCTCCTCTTAAAAATTCGCGGAAATCACCGGACGGCTCTTTGGAATCAAGGATAAACGGGTTCTTTCCCTCCGCCGCAAGCGCCGGATTATAACGGTAAAGCTGCCAGTATCCAACCTCCACCGCGCGTTTTATCTCATCCTGCACATTTCCCATGCCACATCGAAGTCCATGGCTGATACAGGGAGCATATGCAATAATAATCGAAGGACCGTCATAGCGCTCCGCCTCCAGCACTGCCTTCAGAAGCTGGCTCTGGCTGGCTCCCATGGCCACCTGTGCCACATAGACATCACCGTAGCTCATGGCCATCATACCCAGATCTTTCTTTTTCCGTCTTTTGCCTGCTGCCGCAAACTGTGCAACGGCGCCGGTAGGGGTAGCCTTGGACGCCTGTCCGCCTGTGTTGGAATAGATTTCCGTGTCAAAGACCAGGATGTTCACATTGGCACCGGAGGCAATCACGTGATCCAGGCCGCCGTATCCGATGTCATAGGCCCATCCGTCTCCGCCAAACATCCAGACGGATTTCTTCGCCAGATGGTCTGTATTAGACAGGATCCGACCGATGACTTCTCTCTCCTCTTCCTTTGCCGGCTCGTATCCGCGAAGTGCTGCCTGCAAGCTCTCTCCCGCCTTTTTTGATGCTTCCGCATCCTGAAAGCCGGCAAGCCATGCCCCTGCGGCGGCCTTTATCTCTTCATCGGCCGTCATTTCCATCAGATCTCCGACATAGTCAGAAAGCATCTGTCTCTGCTGTTCCACAGACAGCCAGATCCCCAGACCATACTCCGCATTATTTTCAAATAAGGAACCTCCGACCGCTGGCCCCTGGCCTTTCCGGTTCGTCGTATAAGGAAATGACGGAAAACTGGTGGCCCATACCTGAGCGCATCCGGTGGCGGTCGCTATATACATCCGGTCACCGAACAGCTGTGTGATCAGTTTCGCATAAGGGGTCTCCCCGCATCCCGGACAGGAACCCGGAAATTCCAGCAGCGGCTGCTGAAACTGACTTCCCTTCACCGTAGTCATCCCCATCGGATTGTCCTTTTCTGACAGGGAAACCGCGTAGTCCCAGTTTATCGCCTCTCCAGCCTGCTGTTCCAGCGGCTGCATGGTAAGCGCCTTTTCTTTGGACGGGCACACCGCTGCGCAGCTGCCGCATCCTGTACAGTCCAGTACTGCCGTCTGAATGCGGAACCGGTACTCCGAAAGGCCTTTCCCGGCGGCCTTCGCCGTTACAAAGCCTTCCGGAGCCGCGGCCGCCTCCTCCGTACTCACAAGGAACGGACGGATTGCCGCGTGAGGACATACGTAGGCGCACTGATTACACTGAATGCAGTTTTCACTGTTCCATACGGGAACGCGGACGGCAATTCCTCTCTTTTCGTATTTCGAGGTTCCCTGCGGCATGGTGCCATCCGGTGCGTCTAAAAAGGCGCTGACCGGTATTCTGTCCCCCTTCATGCTGTTGACCGGCATCTGAATGTTCTTAATCCATCCGGGAAGCGCAGGGTCTTCCTTCTTCGCTTCTATCGATAAATCAGCCCAGCGGGCAGGCACCTCCGCTTCCTTTACCAGCTCCAGGCCTTTTTCCACGGCGGCGTAATTCATCTGAATGACTTTTTCACCCTTTTTGCCGTAGGATTTAAAAATGGCCTTCTTCATATACTCTTCTGCCTTTTCCATCGGTATAATTCCGGTTATCTTAAAGAACGCAGCCTGTAAAATCGTGTTGGTTCTGCTTCCCAGTCCCAGCTCCTGTGCGATTCCTGTGGAGTCAATGGTATAGAGATGAATGTGCTTATCCGCTGCCTTTTTCTTAAAAGCGCTGGTCAGATGCGTCTCCAGCTCCTCTTCCTTCCATCCGCATGCGATCAGGACACTTCCGCCCTCCTTTACGTCTTCCAGAATATCGTATTTTCCTAAATACGATTCGTTGTGGCACGCCACAAAATCGGCATTCTGAACGAGATAGGTGGAACGGATGGGTTCTTTTCCAAAACGGAGATGGGACCTGGTTACTCCGCCCGATTTTTTACCGTCGTATTCAAAATATGCCTGCACATTCAAACCGGTATGATCGCCGATAATCTTAATGGTGTTCTTGTTTGCTCCCACAGTTCCATCGGAACCGAGTCCCCAGAATTTGCAGCTGACCGTTCCGTCCGGCACGGTGTTAATCTCTTCCCCGTAGTCCATGGACAGATGTGTAACATCATCCCTGATACCAATGGTGTAATGGTTTTTCGGCGTCTCTTCCGTCATGTTCCGGTACATGGCAATGACCTGGGCCGGCGTAAAATCCTTACTGGCCAGTCCGTAGCGGCAGGCGTATACGCTGATGGCTCTGCCGGACTCCAGAATTACGGAGCAGACGTCTTCGTAAAGGGGCTCTCCTGCGGCTCCCGGCTCCTTCGTCCGGTCTCCTACTGTGATTTTCCTGACGGTTTCCGGCAGCTGGCTTAAGAAATATTTTGCGGAAAACGGCCGATAGAGATGGACGTCCAGATAACCTACTTTTTCGCCCTTCTTCAGCAGGTAGTCCACCGTCTCCCAGGCGCAGCCCGCCATGGAACCCATACCGACGATTACATATTCCGCATCGTCCGCGCCATAGTAGTTAAACGGCTTATAATCCCGCCCTGTCAGACGGCCGATTTCTTCCATATATCCGGCGACAATATCTGGCAGCTGGTCGTAATACAGATTGCAGGCCTCACGGCTCTGGAAATAGGTATCAGAATACTGTCCCGTGGTCCGAAGCACCGGGTGTTCCGGGTTCAGTGCATTCTGTCTGAATTTTTTCAGTTCATCCCAGTCCACCAGCTGAGCCAGATCTTCATAATCGAGACAGTCCACCTTCTGGATCTCATGGGAGGTTCGGAATCCGTCGAAAAAATGTAAGAACGGAATGTGTCCCTTGATGGAAGAAAGGTGGGCGACTGCTCCCAGATCCATGGCCTCCTGTACACTGGCCGAAGCCAGTAATGCGAATCCCGTCTGCCTGCATGCCATGACATCGGAATGTTCCGCGTTGATGGAAATTGCGTGCGTCGCCACATTTCTGGATGCAACGTGAATCACCCCCGGTTTCAACTGGCCGGCGATCCGGTACATGGTTGGTATCATCAGCATAAGCCCCTGGGAGGCCGTATAGGAGGAAGCGAGAACTCCGCCATCCAGACTTCCGTGCATTGCCGATACCGCACCGCATTCTGACTGCATTTCCACAAGTTTTACACGCTGTCCGAATATATTTTTCATTCCGCCCGCCGACCACTTGTCAACCAGCTCCGCCATCGGTGAAGATGGCGTAATCGGATAGATCGCTGCCACCTCCGTAAATGCATAGGATGCGTAAGCGGCGGCTTCATTCCCATCCATTGTTCTCTTCACTGAACCCATTTTTTCTGCTCCTGCCTTTCTCTTACACCCGTCTTCCCCGTCGACGCGGCTTTACCAATAGTTATGTATTATAGTTTGGTTTAACGTATTAGTTTAACGTTTTTTCTGTGCTTTTATAATAGTTTATCGTTTTAGCAATGTCAATAGGGCTTCTCTACATTTTCGTTTTTTTGTTAATTAAAACTGTTTTTTCTTTTATTTTTTGTGCATTATGTCTCATGTACAGCAATATTTCTTGACAATTACCCACATAAACCGTATGATTAGTTTATCTGATTAAAGAAAGGCTGGTTTTCACCATATGGCAACCATAAAAGACGTAGCACAGATGGCGGGGGTCTCCGTTACCACCGTCTCCATCATTATTAATGGCAAGACTGAGGAGCGCAGAATATCGGCCGCCACCAAGGAAAAGGTTCTTTCTGTCATGAATGAGCTGGGCTATCAGCCCAATTTAAGTGCCCGCAGACTTCGTTACAGTGAGACAAAAAAACCGGCGATTGCATTTTACTGGCCCATGGATTACCGAATCAATATCCTGGCATCCTTTATCAACTGCATTCAGAAAGAATTAAACGCCCAGCATTTTGACTGCGAACTCGTCATACAGACTTATGAAAACGATCATCTGGAAAAAAAGGCCGCTCCCATTATCAAGAGCGGCTACAACGGGATTATCATCGGAGCAACGTCCCATAAGGACATGGAATATTTGGAAGCCCTGACTCCGCAGATTCCCATCGTATTAATCAACCGTGTTTCCGAAAAGTATTCCACAGTCTGCGTGGATTCGAAAAAGGTCGGCTTTATGGCCGCCCGTTTATTTAAAGAAAAAGGATATCGGGAGGCTGCGGTTATCGTCTCCGACCATCCGTATGTCGCTATGGGCAGCCGTACCCAGGCATTCCTGTCCGCCTGTTCCGAACTGGGGATCCTTGTAAAGCCGGATCATATCATACGCGGCGACGGAACCATCACTGGCGGAGTGGAGGCGGCCGAAGCGTACTGCCGCATGGACAAGCCCCCGAAGGCCATCTTTCTGGAATCCGATTCCATGGCACTCGGCGCCCTCTATACCTTCCATAAAAATCATGTAAGTGTCCCCGGGGATGTGGAACTCCTCTCCATCGCCATGCTTGGAGAAGAAGCCACCAGATTCTCCATCCCCGCGCTGAGCGTCATCGATCTTTCCAATGACAGCATCAGCAGGGCCGCCGTTCATATTTTGATCCATTCTATTGAACATTCTGATTTCACTCCTGTCCATATACCGATGGAACCGGAGTTAATTTTAAGGGACAGCTTCCGAATCGGAGAAGGAGACAGAGACTCTGCCTTCCCCATTCCGGCTAACTAGTGCCGCCCGGCGTAAATACACCGGGTATAGTGCCTGATATCTGCGTCAGGTGTGCGTCTGCGAAGCGACGGCGTGCCCGATGAAGCGGGGCAGGCTCTAGTGGGGCCTACGACTAGCTTCGCAGGCGTACAACTGGCGTAGAGAGCAGGTGCTATGCATGGCGTATTTACGCCGAGCGGCACTAGTAGGACACCCACATTTCTTTTTTCTTCTGCCATACAGGGCCTGCCGTCAGCAAAAGCTTGAGGCAGGCCCTGAACAGCAGCCGCTCTGTAAAAAATCCCAAATATAACTCTTGACAAACCTTTTTTTATTGTGTACGATAGGATTAACGATATAGTTTAACGTTTTAGCATGTTGTATCGGTTGATCAGTCCCCGTCTCCTCAACCACTTTCATCAATAAGCAAAGGAAGTGATAATTTGTTCTGGAATAAAAAGCCCTCCAATCTACAGGGACTCCCACGTTGCTTTTTTTCCAACGCCGGGACTCCCGTAAAGTTTAACAGCGTTGAATTCCGCGACGGACAGCAGTCCTTAATCGCAACGCGCATGACCACCGAGGACATGGTTCCTCTCCTCATCCGGATGGATGACATCGGTTTTGACAGTATGGAAATGTGGGGAGGTGCCACCTTCGATGTTGCCGTGCGATTCTTAAAGGAAGACCCATGGGACCGCGTCCGCACCTTTAAAAAATATATGAAAAAGACCCCTTTGAAAATGGTCCTGCGGGGTCAGAATCTGGTAGGCTACAAGGCGTATCCCGACGATATCGTCGAAAAGTTCGTGGAGAAGGCGGCTGAAGCCGGCATTGATATTTTCCTGATCTTCGACGCCCTCCAGGATTTACGCAACTGCGAATCCGCTTTTCGTGCTGTGAAAAAAGCCGGCAAAATAATCGAAGGCTCCGTGCAGTATAATATCAGCCCGTTCCATACGACAGACTTATTCGTGCAGAACGCGCTGGAACAGGAAAGAATGGGGGCCTCCCTGATCCATGTTGAGGACATGGCCGGTTTAATGACACCGGAGGCTGCCTATGAATTGATAAGTGCCTTAAAGAAAGCTTTGAAAATCCCGGTTCACCTCCAGTGTCACTGCACAGGCGGAATGGCCGAGATGGCTTACTGGGAAGCGATCCGGGCCGGAGCAGACGGACTGGATGTATGCGTATCTTCCATGTCCATGGGGCCTGCACAGCCTCCTGTCGAAAGCTTTATCGCCGCTCTTAAGGGAACCAGCAGGGATCCGAACATTGATCTCGAACCGTTTTCTTCCATCAACAGAGATTTTATCGCACTCCGGAAAAAATACGCAGATTATGAGACAAAACTCATCGGTGTCGATGTAGGCTGCCTGAAACATCAGATTCCAGGCGGCATGCTGTCGAACCTGGAGAGTCAGCTGACCGCCATGAACGTATATGACCGTCTCCCCGATGTGTTGGCAGAAGTCACACGGGTACGTGCCGACATGGGGTATCCGCCCCTGGCAACGCCTACCAGCCAGATGTGCGGCGCACAGGCCACTACCAATGTTCTTACCGGCAGCCGTTATTCCATGGTCAGCCGGGAAATCAAGGACTATTGCAGGGGAATGTACGGACTACCGCCCGGCCCCGCCACGATCTCGTCGACGTTCTTCTTAAACGCGCCGGGCGCCAGTTGTAACGCCATGTCTTCGGTCATCAGCGCGCGATTGCCCGTCGCCAGCGATTTCGCCGCCGTTACGCCAACTATCTTGTCCAGCGTACTCTCCTCTTCGACAGGCGCATCGGGCTTTTTCATCGCCAGAATATGCTGATAGTCGTTTCTGACGTCCCCGCCGTCGGAGATGGCGGACATCAATGCCGTACTCTTGTCGATGGAGGTCTGATTCACCGACGCTCCCGCCTGGAGAAGATCGCCGATAATCGCGGTATCGCTGCCACGCGCCGCCGCCAGCATTAGCGCCGTGACGCCCTGGCGCGTCTGGAGGTTCGGCTTCGCCCGACGCTTAAGCAGCAATTCCACCACATCGCGACGATTTTCCGCAGCAGCGACCATCAGGCCGCTTAAGCCGGTTTTATCCTGACCATCCACATCAATGCCGTTATCCAGCATGGCTGCGATCGTCGCTGGCGCATCGTATTTACAGGCCAGCAGGAACTGGCTGGTCTCTTCCTCAGACTGGCAGCCCGCGAGCATCATCAGGCACAGTAAGACCAACCCCTTTATCACCTTCATCCTTTCTCTCCATGAAAAGTTCATGCACAGGGGAAGCGAGGAAACAGGGGTAATCAAAGAAGAAGAGGTCACCTGCCAGACACGTCCACTGTGCGAAAAAAATCCCTCGCGCGGCGTCAGCCGGCGAGGGATTAGCTTATCCTGGGCTCAGGAAAGGAAAACAGACCCGAG
>OGZT01001620.1_pt1 | contig 14900 bp, 17 predicted proteins | sample 1576891 | NCBI WGS metagenome assembly OGZT01 (sample SAMEA3541521, study PRJEB24748) | human gut metagenome | biome: human gut; feature: human-associated habitat; material: faeces | place: China | collected 2012 | reverse complement strand
ATGGATAAGTCCTTACTGGCTGTAAGGAATATTAACCATAAATATATTGTAGTAGACAAGGAGTATAACGGGATGGATGCCATTGCAGTCAGAGGACTGAACTTCTCTTATGGAAGCACTCAGGTCCTGAAACAAATTGATTTTACAGTTCCCGAGAGCCGCTTTGCGGTTCTGCTGGGGCAAAATGGAGCAGGGAAAAGCACTCTGTTAAAGCTATTGCTGGGGGAACTATCCTCCGGTGAAAAAAATGGGGGAATCTCTATCTTCGGATGCGATATCCGGCAGTTTAAAAACTGGAAGTGCTTAAGCTATGTCCCCCAGAGCGGCATGGCATCCTGTCAGAATTTCCCGGCCTCTGTGGAGGAGATCGTCCAGGCAAACCTATATGCCCAGATCGGACTCTTTCGTTTTGCCGGAAAAAGAGAAAAAGACCAGGTCCGCCAGGCACTGCTCCAGGTTGGGATGGAAGATTATGCAAAGCGGCTGATTGGACGGCTGTCCGGCGGCCAGCAGCAGAAAATCCTTCTGGCAAGGGCGCTGGTGAGTCAACCCAGGCTGTTGATTTTAGATGAACCGGCAACGGGAATGGATGAACGGAGCACGGAGGATTTTTACCGGCTGGTAAAGAGGATTAACCTGGAACAGGGGGTAACGGTACTGATGGTTACCCATGACCGGAAACGGCTGGAAGCCTTTGCAGATGATATCTGGCTTTTGGAGAATGGGGGCATGGAACTGATACGGGCCGGAGAGGGGGAATGCGCTCATGGAGATCTTTAATTACGGCTTTATGCAGCGTGCCTTTGTTGTCGGAATCCTTCTTGCGGCCGTTATTCCCTGTATTGGAATTGTCATTGTGTTTAAACGGCTGTCCATGATTGGTGATGCGTTGTCCCATACTTCTCTGGCCGGAGTTGCGGCCGGGCTGATTCTGGGCATAAATCCGGTGGCAGCAGCAGCGATTGCCTGTATCACCGCCTCCCTGGGAATTGAACTGATTCGCAGGAAGCTGCCGCGTTATTCCGAGATGTCCATTGCCATCATCATGTCCGCAGGAGTGGGGCTGGCAGGCGTCCTGTCCGGATTTGTAAAGAATGCAGCAAACTTTAACAGCTTTCTGTTTGGCAGCATCGTGGCAATCAGTGATATGGAGCTGCATCTCGTGGTGGCAGTCAGCGCCGCAGTGCTTCTGATGTTCCTGCTGCTGTATAAAGAATTATTCTACGTGTCCCTGGATGAACAGAGCGCCAGGCTGGCCGGCGTGCCGGTGCGGACGGTAAATTTTCTGTTTACTTTTCTGATCGCAGTGACGGTTTCCGTCGCAGCCAGAACCGTGGGAGCGTTGATTGTGTCCTCCATGATGGTAGTTCCGGTGGCCTGCGCCATGCAGTTCGGTAAAAATTACCGCCAGACCGTTTTATGGGCGGTGGGACTCGATGTGACCTTTATGATTACCGGACTGTTTGCTGCTTACTATCTGGGATTAAAACCGGGAGGAACCATTGTTTTAGTTGGCGTCATATTCCTGCTTCTGGTATTTGCAGGAAAAAGGCTGTTCCGGAGGATTGGAGGTCAGCTAAAACAGGAAGCCGGCCTGCCGCGATAGGAAGGCTGGCGGAAAAGGAGAGTAAATGACAGATATTTATATTATATCCGGCTTTTTAGGCGCGGGTAAGACAACATTAATTAAAACCATGGTACGTTCTGTATTCCGGGATAAGAAGATCGTTGTCATTGAAAATGATTTCGGGGAGGCGGGGATTGACGCGGGGCTGCTCCGGGAATGCAGCCTGACGGTCACCAGCTTGAATGCAGGCTGTATCTGCTGCAGCCTGACCGGCGATTTTGAAAAAGCCTTGGAACGGATTCAGAAGGATTATGCGCCGGACGCCATTGTGGTGGAACCGTCCGGCGTGGGGAAGCTTTCTGACATCGCCAGACTATGCTTAAAACAGGAGGATAAGGGAAACCTTCACCTTCAACGAACGATTACCGTGGTGGATATCCGTTTCTTTGATAAGTATTTGAAAAACTATGGAGAGTTTTTCAAGGACCAGATATCCTATGCAGATCTAATCCTGCTGAGCCACCAGGAGGAGTGTCAGAAAGAAATCGGACGGGTAAAAAAAAGTATTCTGGATATCAATCCGCAAGCCAGAATTGAAGCGGACTTCTGGGATTCCATTCCACGCCCTGTATTCCAGTATGGGCCGCGAAATATTGCCCTGTTTAAGCTGGGTATGGAGCAGACGGTATCCATGAAGCCGGTTCGGATCAGAACGGGATACCGGAAGGACAGCAAACAGAAAAAAGGGATTCTTTACCGTCACTTTGCCAGAGAGGTTTTTTCGGCAGTAACGCTGGAGTGTACGGAGCCGCTTTCAGAAGAACAGCTTCGAAAAAAGGTGCTGCATGTCGTAAAGCAGGCGGATGGAGAGATTCTGAGGGGAAAGGGAATTGTAAAAAGTTCTCCTCATAGTCTGATTTTTCATTTTATGCCGGGCAGCCTGGAGATAGTGCCTGCAAATATAGAAGGAAACCAGCTTTGTTTTATCGGAACAGGGCTTGACGAGCAGCAGATCAAGACATTATTCAGCGAGGAATTGTGATATGAGGACACCCGCATGGGTCATAACCGGATTATTGGATTCGGGAAAAACAACACTGATTAACAAGTTGATGGAAGAGGAGCTGCATGAGCTGGACGTCCTGGTTATCCAGTTCGAGTCCGGGGAAGAGGCGCTCCGAAATGACAGACAGATTCAAAAGCTGGTGTTCTCCAAGAGCCAGCTGGAGCAGTTACCCATGAGTATTACCGACCGGATTCTGGAGTATTTAGAACAGCACAATCCGGATTTAATGCTGGTAGAATGGAACGGGATGGAGCACTTCCACAAACTGGAGGAAATGCTGCTCCAGTTTTCAGCCGCACCGATGGTGAGCGTGGAAAAAGTAATCTATATGGCGGATGAGGCCGGACTGCAGTACAGGATTCCCGATGCCGGAGCCGCGGCATTCTCGCAGATTGCAGGAAGCGACTGCGCTTACATCAGAGCCACAAAACACTTACATAGCAAAACAGACGCCAGGCTCCTTTATAACTGCAATCCGGATATCCGGGTGTTTTCCGAGCGGAAATGGGAGCGATTTGTCCGTGAAATGTTTCACTTCAACGCACAGCCAGGACACTGGTTCCTGATTGTTCTGACTGCTGCATTGGCTTATCTGTTTGCGTTTAACCTGCTCGGAGATTTCGGGGTTCCTGTTGGGCGTTATGCCAGCATATTTCTCGGAGTATTTTTACAGGCAGCCCCGTTTCTGGCAATCGGAGTCCTGCTTTCCTCCGCCATCCAGGTTTATATACCACCGGACTGGATTCAGAGAAGGTTCCCGGAAAAAGTTCTGACAGGCCAGTTGTTTGCGATTCTGGCTGGCTTCTGCCTGCCAGTCTGCGACTGCGCCTCCATCCCGGTCTTTAAAAGTCTGGTTAAGAAAGGCGTTCCTCTGCCTGCTGCGGTAACCTTTATGCTGGTATCCCCGGTTATTAATCCTGTGGTAATTCTCTCCACCTGGTATGCCTTTAACGGCAATTACCGGATGATTGCGGTCCGCTGCGGTCTGGGGATTCTGTGCGCGGTGATCTGCGGACTGACCTATCTGATCCGGACACCGGGGGATTATCTGCTGGAGGAAGCCGTGCCGGTACAATCCGGCTGTGGAGATTACAGTCTTCCCACCGGTAATGAAAACACCCGGGCGGCCCGTTTTTCCATGATGATCCGTCATGCGCAGAACGAGTTCTTTGCCGTGGGAAAATATCTTCTCACCGGTATTTTTGTATCAACGCTGTTTCAGGACCTCATTCCTTCTGCCGTATTGGCCGGAAGCGGGTCTGCCCCGTGGAAAGCCCTTCTTCTGATGATGGGGCTGGCCTTTATTCTGTCCCTCTGCTCATCCTCCGACGCGGTGGTGGCGAGAAGTATGGCAGGAAGCCTCCCTGCCGGGCCACTGATCGGATTTCTGGTATTCGGACCGATGATGGACATTAAGAATGCTGCCATGCTGCTGTCGGGCTTTCGGTCGAAGTTTGTGGTCCGGCTGGCCGTGACCGCATTTCTTGTCTGTTTCATTGTAGTCGCACTGTTTATGCTGTGCGGAAGCGGAGGTATATGGATATGATGCTGAAAGGAAAAGGCTGGAATCTCCAGGTGCTGACGGAATGCTGCTGTTATCTGATTTTTGGATATCTGCTTTTTCGTTTGACATACTCGGGCGAGTATCTGAACTATGTGACGCCGAGAATGAAGCCGTACCTCTACGGAATGTCGGCTCTGATGCTTCTTTGGACTGTATTGGAGGGAAGGAACCTGCTGACACCGCAGTACAAGGCAAACCTGTCACGCTCCTTCGTTTTTATTATACCGATTCTGCTGCTCGCCGTCCGTCCTGCTGCACCGGGAGGAAGCAGTATGATTCAAAATTACGACGGTCCCGGGATCTCGATGGCAGCAGGAAATGGCAGCGGGCTTCTGTCTGCCAGAGGAAATCAGACGACGCCAAGTGAAAAAAAGGATTCCATGGCAGACAGCCAGGAAGCTTTAGAAACCGATACACCGTCTGAAAACAGAACAGCCACAAAAAACACAGGATCCCCGGAAGGAATCACGGAAGGAATCACAGAAGGAATCGCTGATGAATCCGTCGATGAATCGGCCGATGAAACAGTCGATGTATCCGTCGATGAAACAGCCGATGAAACAGCCGATGAAACAGCCGCCAGCGAAGACGAAAGTCCCTGGTACGACTTAAACGGTTTAGACGAGGATACAAAAACCATTACAATCGCAGACGAAGATTACTATACCTGGATGTATGAGCTGAGCTCCTTCTACGAAAAGTATGAGGGCTACACCGTCGTGATGAAAGGATTTATATACAAAGACCCTGAGATAGAAAAAATCAGTGATTTCGCTTTGGTTCGTCTGTCTATGTGGTGCTGCGCGGCGGATTTATCACCGATCGGCTTCCTGGTAGACTGCAGCGGAACTTTGGATTTTAAGGAGGACGACTGGGTGGTCGTAAAAGGAACGCTCGAAGCCAGCGCGGACGGCGAGACCCTGATGCTGAAAGCACAGAGTATTGACAAAGCGGAGAAACCGGCAACAGAGTATGTCTATCCATACTTTTAACCCTCAAAAAGGAGAACTGAAAATGGCAAAGGAATCGAAAGCCGAGAAATTAAAAAGGCAGCAGAAAACAACAGAACAATACGGGGATCAGCGCCTGAAAATAAAAGCAGAAAGAGACTATGCGTCTCTGGCCATGCTTCCCAGAGACGCCTCTGTGGTCAGCCCTCAGAACCGCGGCTGGATTTCAGGGCGCCCTCCGGGGCAGCGGCGCAGATATGGAAGAGCCAGGGTTTTATTTCGGAAGCTCACCTGCCAGGGCGTGCTGTCAGTAATCCGAAACCTGCTGCCAGAACGAACCATGCAGCAAAACTGTATGAATTGTGTGTTGGAACAATGGAATCAGTACGAAGAGGCGGTCAAACGGCGCGCTGTTCAGAATCGGCGGATCACTGAGCTTCAGAAGCTGATCGGAGAGGTGCCGGTTGCTCAGCCGTCTGACCGCCAGTTCATAGATACCCGTTCGCGAAAAGCAGAAGCAGAAAGCAGAAGAATGGCTATGAACTGCGAACTCATGGTGATTGAACGTAATATTAAGCTTTTCCATACGACACTTTCCAGCCTTGACAAACCCGTCTGTCCCATATCCGATCAGTTGGTTTGCTCGACAGACAAAACGGATGTCCGTGAGGAGGTGTCCGCTGCTCTACAGAATAACCATCTCCTGCGCAGTTCCCTGAAAGAAAGAATAGAAAGCCAGAATACGATCATACAGGAATGCATTGCGGAAGAGCAGAATTACGTTTCCCAGAAGGCCGCATATGAGCAGTATCGAAGCTGGATTACGGAGCTGGACATTTATAATAATAATCTTACTGTCATACCGCCCGAACCAATTGTCTGAATGTATTTTTGACAATCTTCCGAAGCTTCCTGCAATCGCGCGGAGTGATCACGCGAAAAGAGATTGCGGTCAAGAGGAATACAGCTGGGACTGTTATGCTCTATCACAGCCCTTGAAACCACAACAAAAGGAAATTTTCTCGATTAACATCTGGTGTACTTGACATTTCTAATAAGCAGTGTATACTGTAATTGAATGAACAGTTCAATAAAAGGAGGGCACCCGTGGAGAACAGACTGCAGACAATCTATGAAGCCGCAAGTTCTTTGTTTATCAACAAGGGATATATGAGAACTCAAATGAAAGATATCGCTAAGGAGATTGGTTTATCAACAGGTATGCTGTATGTATATTTTAAGGGGAAAAAGGACATCTTGGACTTTATTTTGAAATGTACCATTGACCCTGATTTTATACAGCAGGAATTTCAATATCCGATTGATGAACGGTTTTTCGAGAGGCTGTCCGAAGAAATTATTACGGTCCTGAATGAAAGCCACGCAAAATTCAGCGAACCGTTATCAAGAGAAGCAGACGGATATTTATTTGAACAAATGATTTCTGACGCTTTTGATACAATAGCGCGATATGGAACCGGCTGTCTCGTGTTAGAAAAAAACATAAACGATATGGGCGTATTGGGAGACTACTATCAAAGATACCGTAAAAGCTTTTTTGATAATATTTTACGCTACGTCAAGATCTATCTTCACAGTGGAGAAATGCGGGCGGTTAAATACCCGGAGCTGACTGCGCAACAAATTGTCGAAACCTTAGCCTGGTGGGGCATGCACGTCCAGAACGATGCATTTGAAACGCAAAAGAACATTCCTGTTTCTGTGGCAAAAGAGATTTGTATGGATAATCTTTTATATGCCTACAAGAAATAAATCATTTATACGGGGCGCAGAGAGACCCCGTATAAAAATACCCATTTTATTAAATGAACCATTCAATTATAGGAGGAATTATTATGTTTTCAAAAACGCAAATCGCTGCCGCACTGGCAAGTCTTCTGTGTCTTACTGCATTATCCGGCGGCTGTTCCAGCTCGCAGGGTCCCACCCAAACGAAAGAGTTTTCACTTACCGATGTGAAGTCAATTATGGTCGATTATAATGGGGAAAGCGTGACCATGAAAGAGTGTAATTCTGACAAAATTGTTGTTGTGGAGTATATGGATAAAACCCAAAAATCGTATTTCGCCAAAATAGATTTAGTGGGAGGCGTACTAACCATATCCGAGGGCGCGCGTCCCATCGGGAACGGCGTGCATTCCTATATGGAGCTTTATTTGCCGGAGGCCTATCAGGACAGCCTTTCCATTCATACAACGAACGGAAACATTTTATCCGGTGTTGCCCTGACATTAGACAGTTTCCACGCAGATACGACCAACGGCGAACTTGAAGTTTCCAACCTTACCGCTGACAAAATTGTTTTTAAAAGCACCGGAGGAAAGCTGACGGCAAAAAATATTTCCGCGCAAGTTTGTGCAATTGATACTACCAATGCAGATACAAGGCTGGATTCCATAACCGGCATGATTGAATACAAATCGAAAGGCGGAGATTTGACAGTGGACGAAGGCGTTGGCTCTGGAAACTTTAAAGTAACAGGAGATGGGAGCTTAAAGCTTACTTTTGCGGAAGTAACCGGCGACCTATCCGCATACACCAAAAACGGCAGCATTACGCTGGTAATTCCAGATAGCCTGCATTTTGCGTTTACCGCCACAACCCAAAACGGCACTACCCAAACGTCCTTTCCGGAATTGTTATCCATTACTGAAAAAACAGCTGGGGGAACGATTGGCAATGACGCTGACGTAAAAATAGGGTTGGAAACAAAGAATGGGGACATCAATGTGACAAAATAAAAACGGAGATCATGCGAAGAAAACGGAGATCAAACGGATGGATAAGCAAACTCAAAATCAAAAAAAGAGCGTCATCGGCTTTTGCCGCAGGAAGACAGGGAAAGGAAGTAACAACATCACAAAATGTGAATGTATGGATTTCGTAGAAGCCACCCATAGGAACCAGGTATATCCCCTGCTGTATTGCCGCATGGAAACAATGGGAAATCTCGATACAGCCCGCCTAAAAAACGCGATACACTTATCCAGCAAAATCGTACCGGAGGTTCTATATTCTTACAATTTCAGGCGCGGGTGCTTTGTCAATCAAGGTTTTACTGCGGATCATACAGTTATCATCAAACAATACGATCTGGTGGAAGTCGATCTGGTGGAAGCTCTGCGATGGGATTTAAGTCAGTGCCCCCAGCTTCGAATTACCATTTATAGAGAAGAGCGAAAAGATACGGTTCTGATTGGAATGAGCCACATACTAACAGACGGCAATGGATTTTTACAATATCTGTACCTTTTGGCCTCTTTATATAACGGCAAGTCTCCAGCTGTTCATTTACAAAACAAGAGAGAGATTGCCCCTCTCTTGAAAAATATTCATGTTCAGCCGCCAACCGTGCAGACCAGAAGAGGGCGCTATACCGCCGTTCCGCCATTGCGGCCTGTTTCAAATGGGAAGAACTATTTCTGGTTAAACTGCAGCATTACGTCCGATGATCTGACAGCACTTCAGGCGAAAGCAAAAAAATGCGGTGTAAGCCTCAACGATGTTTTTATGACGGCCTATGTTCGCGTGATTGCCCGTCTCCAACATATCAATAAGGTTGTCATTCCTTGTCCGGCTGATCTGCGCAGATTTCAATCAGAGCCTGACCATTTAACCATAGCTAATATGACTGGAATCTACAAGAGATTAACCGTTGAATTTATGTCTCAGCACACATTTTATACGACGCTTGTGCAGGTTCATCTTGAAATGACACTTCAAAAGGCAGGATACCGCTGCTTTGCTGGAATAAGGCCACTGCATTGTATATTCAACAAGGTTTTTCGCCCCACACTGTCTTGCGCAGTCAAAGCAGCTTACCGCGTACTTCCTGTTTCATACACGAATATGGGCATTGCAGACCACAACAGACTTTATTTTAAAAATATCGATGTTGTAAGCTGCTCTTTAGCAGGTACATTTCGGCTTCCACCAGATTTTCAATTGACAATTAGTACCTTTCGGGATGTATGCACATTCAACTGTACCTTAGCAGGAAGTGCAGGAGACGAAATCATTGGACAACAGATTTTGGAACAGGTGAAATCAGAGTTATTGGCATGGTTGACAGAATAACGAAATAAACAGTATAAACTGGCGTCATTTGATGGAGAGGAGCGAATGTATGCTCCTCCTTTTTATGTTCTATTCCTCCAGCCGTTTCACCATCGCCTCATCAAAGATGGCTGCCAAATCGGCCTGCCTGCCGTATTCGAAGCTGATCCGGCCCTCATAGGCCATGGAATCACAGGAATCTGTGGCAACGAATATGCGCAGCGTCTCGCCGTCCTCCCGGACAAAATCAACAGGGGCAACGTAAGGGCAGGCGGAAAATCCGTAGACTTCTCCGTTGTTCAGCGCCTGATCCATCAGCTTTTCAAGGGCATCCAGCTTAGTCCTGTCTTCTATAGTCTGTGTCCGCAGCTGGGCCTCTTCGGCGCCGCTTATCCCCATATATTCTGGAAATGCAATAGAAGCACTCTTGAGCGGCGTCTTAAACCAGCCGGAATCCACATATCCATAATCCAAACCGACGGCCGCCTTCACTTTTTCCCTGATGAACCGGCAGATATCCTCGTTATATTCGAGGGAGAGAAGATCGCCCGTTTCCTCATCCAAAACCATCAAATATCCTGGAAACTCAGAATTACCGAAGCTCTTATAGCGGTGGCCGTCGAGCAGCAGGGAGGAACCTGTGGAGTAGATTCCGTCTTTTATACCGCCCCTTTTACGCATAAAAGTCATGGCTTCCTGGAAGCTCCCGATGCCTTCTTCGGTCTTAGAAGTCTCCAGTTTTTGGCGGAGTTCTTCCTGCTCCGCGCCGGTAAGGGCGATGCTGCAGGTATATGGCTCAGAATAAAATTTTATCGTGCTCTCATCCTGATAATAAAACTGGACATAAGACTGTCCTTCCTGGTAAAAGGACAGTTCCGGCCTGCTCTTCATGAAATCAAGCGTATCTCTGCCGGATTGGCTGAATGCATAGAGAAAGGATGGGTTCTCTGTCAAGGCGTCATCATCGTATTTTCCAAAACAGAAGCTGTCCAGTCCGGTATCATACCCAAAAGGCATGTCCAGCAGGGAGTAGCCTCCCAACTCATAGAGGACGACAGGATCGGAATTTTGGTCATAATAACCAACATAAAGCTGAGCATCGAGCTCCCCCACATTCAGTGAATCGTAGTCGTCATATACCGGAGCATCCTCACGTCTGACAGCTACATAATATTCCAGTCCGCCGCCGTCTGTCCGTCCGGTGATCTCATAATGCCCCTGAAGCTTGTCCGATAGTTGTCTTACATCTTCTTCGTCCGCTGTCTGAAATATGACATCGTCAATATATCTTTCAACGACGGAAAGGTATTCCTCCAGCGGACTGACAGTCTGGACAGGTTCCGTCCCAAGGGGCATGTCAGGAACGGCAGCAGGGGAAGAAGAGGCGGATTCACTGTCGATGGAAATCGGCGTTTTTGCGCAGGAAACAGTTGACAGCAGGACGGCCGCCAGGGCAGCAGGAACGAAAAAGTTCATTGATTTTATCATAATGGAATCCCTTTGCTTTCTTTTCATGATAGGATTTTAATGTTTTGGAATCGCCTGTAAAGTTCAATATTACCCTATCATACCAGAGGGGGATTTTCAATTAATAATCTCTTAAGAACGTTGTAAATGCCTGCCCTAAAGTAATTTTGAAAAAGGAGAGTATAGTAATAACTACCTTTTACAGGCTTGCTGACTCAGAACAGATTGCAATGCATGGTGTTCCTGGTCAGCAAGTTTAACAAAATCACACTATAATTATATGTAGAAATGAAGTATAATAAATCCAGCGATAAATTAGAATTTGAAAAGATAAAAAATACAGAGAAGGGCGAAATATTTATAAAATTTACGATAAAAAGGACGATTGCAGTCCTGTTGACGTGTAGTGTTTGCGTGGTGCTGTCCGCCTGCGCTCCATCCGGAGACAAGGAGGAACACACAGGCTCCCAGTCCGAAACACAGGAGGAAATCATTACGATCACTGCCCATGATGGGCTGAAGTTTGAGGGCAAGCTGCGCCTACCAGAGGGAGAGACCGCGGATAAACTGGTAATCTATATCAATGGCTCCGGCCCAAACACCTATGACAACAAGCGCCAGGCGGGTGATGTCACGTTCAATTACCATGACCTGTTTGCAGAGCAGTTTACACAGGAAGGCAGCTATAATACCCGCGGTGTGACGGTTGGAAACGAGGCTCCCTATTTTGCGGAAATTGACGAAGCTGCCTACCAGTCTTATCTTCCTCTTAATCAAGTTAAGGACGTGGAAACGATCATCCGCGTTCTGAAAGCAGACAGCCGACTGCAGAACGCAAAAGTGATCCTGCTGGGGTGGAGCGAGGGTACTATGATCGCGCCGTTGGTGGCGCTCGATGGCAAGGCTCAGGTGGACGCACTTTTTCTCGCGGGCTACTGCAATGTAACGATGGCAGACATTTTAGAGTGGCAGCTGACAGGTGGATCCAGTATGGTGAACGTCGGGGCATATCTGGACAGCGATGGAGACGGTACGGTCACGAAGGCAGAGTACGACGACGCCCCCTTTCAGGTAACAGCACAGTTCGGTGCCTTTGAAGAAATGGAATGTCAACAGCGACGGTGAGATTAATCGGAAGGATTTTGAACTAATGCTGAAAGATACTCATGACGAGACCTTCCGGGCTTTCGATGGGGGAGATGATGCGTGGCTGAAGGAGAATTATGGCGTCCGTCTGACATCGGCATGGTTCCAGGCACACAGAAAAATCCCGCCAAACTGGGAGACTCTGCCACAGCTCACCCTGCCTGTTTATATTTTTCAAGGAACCATTGACGCAAACGTGCCAGTGGAGCAATCCCGTGAAATCGCGGAAGCGTTCCGGACAGCCGGGAAAACCAACCTGCATTTTTTTGAATTTGAAATGCATGACCACGACTTGAATTATATACTCTACCCAATCTCCGGTACAATCTCTGAGGGCCTTCAGGCCATCTTTGATACGGCAAAAGAGTTGTAATGTTTGTGTATTTTCACAGTCCTTTCTTGATTAACCGTTTTACCGGGTTGACCGGTGAGACAGATACAGCAAACTTCGTGAAATATTTGCCAGAATTGCCGATGAATATGCGGATGGACACGCCCCACAGATACACTTTTCGAAAAATCATGATACAGGTATAAACGAACCGTCATTTGAAATCAATACACTTGAATTCGGCCAGATGAAATATTTCGCCATGCTGCGCTACGAGAATTCCACCGTAATGGAGGTGGATATGAACAGCGGCGTCTATCATCTGGTCTATAAGCAGAACAATGATTTTGACAAGCTGTGTCCGGTGGGGCAGTTCGAGGCCTCCTATTTAGTGTTTTTGCAGGAAGTAGTTCATCCAGATGACAGGAACATTGCTTCACTGGAGACTATATCTGGTATGAGGTGACAATCCTGCGGATATATGCGGATATCCCCAATCAGCATAAAATATTGGTAGTTTGGCGTCTGTGCGAGAAGAACAAAGGCAATACGTTTGAAATAGAGTACCGGGTGGCTACAAAAGATGGAAAGGTACTTTGGATATTAGATAAGAGCCAGCTGCATACAGACGACAGCGGAATCGATTACATCAGCTGCGTGCTGATCGACATCACAACAGAAAAGCAAGAACAGGAAAAGCTCCGGCTGGCTCTCGAACGCCACCGTATCGGGAAATCGCAGCAAAGGCCGGCATGACGGGCTTTTTGCCCAAGCCTTTTGATATCGGGCAATTATATCGTCTGCTGTTAGATTCAAAGGGAGTTATTAAATGAAATTACTTTTGGTAGAGGACGAGGAAATATTGTCCGACGCCCTTGCACAGAGGCTTAGAAAATTTGGCTATGCCGTGGATTGTGCGTACGATCGTAGCAATGGAAAAAGATCTTGGCAGTTATAATCAAATGTATAAACAAAATGAGCGGCTGGAAAAACAACTTATTTCCTGCCGCTCATTCGCGCCTATAAACATATCACTGTTATAGCGTTTTTACTCATTGGGAATACTTCCATGTTTGTTCACGCATCAATTAAAGTTCTAAACCATAAGCCTGTATTTTCCAGCCGTCTTCCTGTTTTATAAACTCTAGTGTCAAATACTGGAACGTATCACTCTGGGCATTCGGCTTAAATTCGCAAGAAACGGTGTATCCGTCTCCAATATCGGCTTCTTTTATATCAGCTAATCCTTTTACAGTTATATCTGTAACTTCTTCTGCGGAATCAAGCACTTTAACAGGAGCTTCATATGAACTGGATAAATATTTTTTTATCACTTCTATATTCCGGTCAAAGTAAGCTGTACAAAACACATCTGCGATGTTTTTAACTTCCAGAGCATCTTCTGAAAGTTCCTCGGTAGTTTCCTCCATTGCTAATGCTTCTTCTGGCGTTTCCGCCGCAACACTTGCTGATTCTTCCGGCATTCCGGCAGTATACTCCTGGCTTTCCATTTTTACGTCGTTAATAGACGGGCTTTGTTCCACGGGGGTCTCCGCTGTTTTTGTCTCCGCCAGCGAACAGCCTGACAGTATAACAGCCATCATTACAGCCAAAAATGTAAAATTCTTTTTTTTCATATTTCCTTTTATAAATTTTCTCATTTTATAATCCTCCCATATAGTTCACTGCTTTGATTTCATTATAACGGTTTTGCCTGGTAAATGCACAAAAATACTATAAAGTTTCCATTACGATTTTCTGAAGAAATAAACTCTTAGCCGGAGCATGGTCTCCAAATGTTTACTGGATCATTGTCAGCTTGGGGGTTATTCTCGATTGTGTATGATTACTACTCTGGTTATTGCCGCTCCGACAACCGCGTCTATCGGTGTCAATGCTTTTGCAGCATGGAAGCCGGAACTAAATGAAGAGGTATACAATTGGCGATTTTAACCATGAAACTCCACACAAAGCCTTTCCATGGATAATAATATGCTATGAGCCGCCTCGCCATAAACACTATTGAAGCAGTCAGATGCTGCAATCATAAGATGATCAAATTTGTCATGCGCTCAGACTCCAATATGTTATTTATCAGTATAGAGAACCCATTCACTGGCGAAGTGAGTATGGATGGTTCCCGATTTATTACTAGAAAAAAAGGACAGTAAAAACCATGGTTTTGGAATTGATAATGCTCGCACGGTTGTTGAAAAATATGATGGAAGCATTGAGTTCTCTTTTCATGACAATACTTTTATGGTTAGCCTTTTCCTTCTACAGAGAAAACCAATTTTTACGTTAATATATACCCGTTTTAACAAGTACGTTTTATATTTTTCTAAAATATGGTAATATGTGAAAAACAGGAGATACAAGGTATGAAATTAAAAAACTTATTAATGAAGGCGAGTGGAGTCATAGTTAGTTTCGCATGGGCAGCTGTCATTTTATCAGCAAATACCACATGTGCGTTTTGTACGTTTGAGGAAAAAGCTCCCGCCAATTTGAAGGATTTCTACGAAGCCAGAAGCTTTGGGTGCTACGGTTAGCTCTCCCCCCCTGCGGCTTTTATGGCGTCCTCCTTAGCCCCCGGTTAAAGCCATCATATAGAGTGCATCTGCTTAAATTCCTTAGGACTCAGCCCGGTATATTTCTTGAAGATAGAAGAGAAGTATGTGGAATGGGTGGCGGTACAGGAACCGGTGCGACACCGGTCGTAGCACGGATCG
>OGZT01001612.1_pt1 | contig 14964 bp, 8 predicted proteins | sample 1576891 | NCBI WGS metagenome assembly OGZT01 (sample SAMEA3541521, study PRJEB24748) | human gut metagenome | biome: human gut; feature: human-associated habitat; material: faeces | place: China | collected 2012 | reverse complement strand
GAATCCGCCGCGGAGCGGATTATCTGGAAATCGATCTTCAGCTCACAAAGGACGGTGAAATCGTGGTTTACCACGACACGGAGCTGAGCAAAAAATGCTGCCTGCGCGGGTATGTCCACGAGCACACCCTGGAAGAAATGCAGAAGGCCCTGCCGGTGAACACGCTGCGGGAGGTGTTCAGCTGGGCTTCGGGAAAGGGCGTCTGCCTGGCGCTGGAATTAAAAAGCGTGCCCGTGGATATGCAGGAGCGGGGATTTGCGCTGGTGGAGCGCCTGGCGGACCTGACCGGAGAATACGGCATGGGGGAGCAGGTGTTCGCCTTCGGCGCGGACTATATGGTATTAAAACATTTAAAACAGGTGAATCCGGAGTTTCACATTGGCCTGATCGTGCCCTTTGTGCCCGCGGACCCGGTGAAGCTGATGGAGGAGATGGATGCCATGGTATATCTCTCCTACGTTTACAACATGACGCCAAAGATCGTTGAGGATTTGCACCGGGCCGGGTATTTTGTGGACGGGGCGATCCTCCGGGAAGAAAAATGGACGCGGCTGGCGCGGGAACTGGGGGTGGATATGTATGAGAGCGACCGGCCGGAGCTGGAAAAGAGGACGGCGGCCGGAAAGAATGTGATTGAAAAACAAGGAAATATTTAGTACAATTAATAAAAATGAGCGGGCCGGATTAAAAAAGCCCGCATCCAAGCGGAGGAAGGCAATATGGCGACATTAGAGGATACCATCCACCAAAACGAAGGCGCTTATAACGCAGTTTCTTGCAATTGATATAAAGAGATGTATCTTCTTGTACAGCAAAACAACGCTTCTTCAGATATTTGCACAATGATTTGTCAGTATCAGCACTGATCTTATAATCAGCTCCTCCGGACAATGAAATATTATTTTTAGTTCGCTTTTCTATTTTCAAAGCCGTCACTGTATCGCCATCATGAGCCAGTAAATCTTTCAGGTTGGAATAAACAATGTTCTGTGCAACCAGAGGCAGTCCCACAATACTCAGTAAACAAATAATCCACAGTTTTTTCATAAGTACCTCCTATCTACAGCATTAATCGTTTGGAAAGTTACATCATTTGACGAATTGAAGCAAGTTTTTCAGTCGAAAATTTCTAAAAAAAGAAAGAAAAGCTTGACTGGGGTGTTAATTGTTAATGCAAACCAGTAGTTGGCCATTTTGAATAGACATTAGCAAAACTCACCACAGAGTTTAAATCTTTATTGAAACGCAGATGATCGCAGATTTTCGCAAAGGGAAACAAATGTATGATAAAGAACCACAGTCTTTTAATCTGTGTCTATCTGTGTTAATCCGCGTTTTATCAGATAAATAGTACTCTGTGGAACTCTGTGCGACTCTGTGGTGAGTTTCATTTCTGATCTATAATGAGTTAAATTCAACTACTGATTCGCATGGTTCATAAACTACTATTCCATCTGTTACCAACTATAATTCCGCTAACTTTTGTCCTCTCTTGTCATTTTGTCAGTCTTTGTCTGCCAAACCAACATCTTTCCAACATCTTTTCGCTTTGGCACAGTTTTCGCAATTTGTTTTTCGTCCTTCCAAAAGGATGATGAATAATATAATTATGTATAACATATAAAACAAAAAAGTAACTATGAACATTAAACCATTAGCAGACAGAGTGCTTATACTCCCTGCACCTGCAGAAGAAAAAACAATTGGCGGTATCATTATTCCTGATACAGCAAAAGAAAAACCTTTGAAAGGTGAAGTTGTGGCAGTAGGTCACGGTACAAAGGACGAAGAGATGGTATTAAAGGTAGGTGACACCGTTCTTTATGGTAAATATGCCGGAACAGAACTTGAAGTGGAAGGTGCAAAATACCTTATCATGCGTCAGAGTGATGTTCTCGCTGTTTTGGGATAATTCATAATTGAAAATTAATAATTTATAATTGATATAGACTTATGGCAAAAGAAATATTATTCAATATCGATGCCCGTGACCAATTGAAAAAAGGTGTCGATGCTTTGGCAAATGCAGTAAAAGTAACACTTGGCCCGAAAGGACGTAACGTAATTATTGAAAAGAAGTTTGGCGCTCCTCACATCACTAAAGATGGTGTAACAGTGGCTAAAGAAGTAGAACTGGCAGATGCATACCAGAATACGGGTGCACAGTTAGTAAAGGAAGTTGCTTCTAAAACAGGTGATGATGCCGGTGACGGTACAACAACTGCAACTGTTCTTGCTCAGGCTATCGTAGCCGAAGGCTTGAAGAATGTAACTGCCGGTGCAAGCCCGATGGATATCAAACGTGGTATGGATAAGGCTGTTGCCAAAGTGGTTGAGTCTATTAAGAACCAGGCTGAAAAAGTAGGTGACAACTATGACAAGATTGAACAGGTTGCTACTGTTTCTGCCAACAATGACCCGGTTATCGGTAAATTGATTGCTGACGCCATGCGTAAAGTTTCCAAAGATGGTGTGATCACTATCGAAGAGGCTAAGGGTACTGATACTACTATTGGTGTCGTAGAAGGTATGCAATTCGACCGTGGTTATCTGTCTGCTTACTTTGTGACTAACACAGAGAAAATGGAATGTGAGATGGAGAAACCTTACATCCTTATATATGACAAGAAGATCTCTAACCTGAAAGATTTCTTGCCTATCCTTGAACCGGCTGTACAGACAGGCCGTCCTTTGTTGGTGATTGCAGAAGATGTAGATAGCGAAGCACTGACTACTTTGGTTGTGAACCGTCTGCGTTCTCAGTTGAAGATTTGTGCTGTGAAAGCTCCGGGCTTCGGTGATCGTCGTAAAGAGATGTTGGAAGACATTGCTATCCTGACAGGTGGTGTGGTGATCAGCGAAGAAAAAGGGTTGAAACTGGAACAGGCTACTCTCGAAATGTTGGGTACTGCTGACAAAGTGACTGTTTCTAAAGATAATACAACCATCGTAAACGGTGCTGGTGTAAAAGAAAATATCAAAGAACGTTGCGATCAGATTAAAGCACAGATTGCTGCTACTAAATCAGATTACGATCGCGAGAAACTGCAGGAACGTCTGGCTAAATTGTCAGGTGGTGTAGCCGTTCTTTATGTTGGTGCTGCTTCTGAAGTAGAGATGAAAGAGAAGAAAGACCGTGTAGATGATGCACTTCGTGCAACTCGTGCTGCTATCGAAGAAGGTATCATCCCGGGTGGTGGTGTAGCTTACATCCGTGCTATTGATGTGCTGGAAGGTATGAAAGGTGACAATGCCGATGAAACAACCGGTGTTGAAATCATCAAGCGTGCTATTGAAGAACCGCTTCGTCAGATTGTAGCTAATGCTGGCAAAGAAGGAGCTGTAGTAGTTCAGAAAGTTCGTGAAGGAAAAGGTGACTTCGGTTACAATGCCCGTATGGATGTTTACGAGAACCTGCACGCTGCCGGTGTAGTAGATCCTGCTAAGGTAGCCCGTGTAGCTTTGGAAAACGCAGCTTCTATCGCTGGTATGTTCCTGACTACTGAATGTGTAATTGTAGAAAAGAAAGAAGATAAACCCGAAATGCCTATGGGCGCTCCCGGAATGGGAGGAATGGGTGGAATGATGTAATATCATCCCATGATTAAAAAGAGAAGTCGCTTCAGATAATCTGGAGCGGCTTTTTTGTTTTATCAAATAAGTTCTGTTTCTTCCGGAAAGTCATTACGGATTTCCGGAAGCAATCAGAATATAAATTTAAGGGATATTGGGATTGGCATTGGTTTCACTCTCCGGAATCGCATATAGATAGTATGAACTGTTCGGAGTAAATTCTGTTCCATTAGGGAATGCTACTTCGTAGTGTCCGATTGGTTCGTTCTCTTCATACGTGCCATCTTCCTGCCAGCAATCTATCAGGTATTTAGTATCTTCCGGCTTGTCACCAGGAATGATCTTGATACCTTCTATCTGAGCCATTTCTTCTTTAGTCAGCATTTCACGTTCCAGGGATTTTTGAGTTCTTAAGATGTCAGTCATGCTGAATCCTTCTCCCCATAGTTCGCGACGGCGTTCTACTAAAATTTCCTCAACGAGGTCTTGCTTGTTTTTTCCTGTTACATCATAATCGGTCAGTCCTCTTGCGTTTCGCAATGTGTTGAGCGGAGCCACAGCATCTGTAATGGATGTTGTATTGTCTCTGGCCATAGCTTCGGCTTCAATCAGATACATTTCGGCAGAACGCATGACAACAATGTCACCAGTCTGGTCAGCGCGGATACGGAATTTACAATATCCCATATATCCTTCTCTCATCCATTTGAATAGTTCTCTACGGATATCATTCTTGGAGAACAGATTATAGAAATGAGGATCTGCCATAAAGCTATTATAGGAGTCGGGTTCCTCTGCATCTACATAGTAGAAGTTGTAGCTGGGATCGGACTGAGTCGTAGATTGAGGATGTCCCCATATCCATTCAGAATTACTTATATCATTGAAACCTTTATAGGTAGCAGCGTCTTTCATTAAAGGATATCCTTCCTGAGCCGCTTTTGCTGCTTTCGCCGCTTCTTCATATTGGCCTGTCAGTAAATAGGCACGTGCCAATAATCCGTTGACTACACTTACATTGGGTTTGTACTTTTCCTGTGCTGTGGATGGAGTAAAACCGTCCAAATCAGTTTTCGCCTGTTTGAGATCCTTAAAGATTTGTGTGTATATCTCTTCTACGGTAGCTCTGCCTTTAGGTTCTGTTTTTGATGTAGTAGGTTCTGTGTACAGCGGAACACAAGGCGCACTTTTATCTTTCAGGTACGTGAACTGATAATGCTGTACAAGATGCAGATAACAGAAAGCACGCAAAGCAAGTGCTTGTCCTTGTGCATACCGGAAGTCTTCATCTTTTGTATCTCCTTTGATAGAGATTACAGAATTGCAGTTGTCTATGGTCTTATAGAATGTAGTCCATGCAAAACTGACTCTACCTGCAGTTGGAATAGAAACCTCATTTAATTTGTAAGTCGCACTAAATCCGTATGTGTTGGCAGTACGTAAAACAACATCACTACCCATCATGTCATCTGCTAAAGATAAGGCACGATAACCAATGTTTGCATAAGTTGTTCCGTATTCCATTAAGTTATACCATGCACCGATGAATATACGTTCGGCATTTTCGGGAGTAGGAGCCAGCCCCGAATCAACGGAATCTGTTGGAGTATGATCAAGGAAATCACCGCTACATCCGGTTACCATCAGTAAACCTGTAGCAAGTATAGCTGTATTCTTTATTAATTTTTTCATATTAAATTGTTGAATGCTGATTAGAATGAAACATTAATACCACCTGTTATCGATCTCATAGCAGGATATCTGTAATAAGTGACTCCTGTCATACCTTGTTCCGGGTCTAATCCCTGATGTCCGCTTAGGGTTAATAAATTATCTCCCTGAACAAAGATCTGAAGGTTGCTCAAACTTATTCTTCTTATTAATGACTGAGGAAGAGAATAAGATAACATCACATTCTTTAGACGTAAATATGAGTTATTGTACAGGAATCGCGTAGATGTACTGGTCCACTGGTTGCTTGTTGTACTAAGGGCGGGAACATCAGTATATCTGTTTTCAGGAGTCCAGCGATCTAACATTTCTGTTGACCAGGAGCGTCCGGCGGCAGAACCTGAGTGAAGAATCATTATTTTATCACGGTCATAAACATATCCGCCAATGCTATAAGAGAACATAGCCGATAACTCAATACCTTTATATGAGAATGAAGTATTGAAACCACCATATACTTTAGGTAAAGACGATTTGTTGACAAAGTAATAATTAGCTTTGCTATAATCATTGGTAGTAACTTTGATTGTATGGCCGTTTTCGTCTTTCTGATTCATATACCACAATGGTTCTCCATTGTCGGGATTGACTCCGGCCCATTCTTTGAGATAGAAATCATAGACAGAACGACCTTCCTGCAGTTTTGTGAAACTACCCTGAGGCATATCTTTCAAAGGCAATTCCGTTACTTTATTCTTGTAGTGGGTTAAGTTTAATCCCATATTCCATTTAAAGTCTTTCACGTCGATGATTGTACCTTTCAGTTCAATCTCGAAACCCGTATTTTTCAATGCTCCCACATTTTCATCAACGGAGGTGTATCCGAGTGAAGAAGCCAAAGGACGTGAATATAACAAATCTTTGGATTTACGTTGGAAGAAGTCGAAAGAACCCGATAGACGGTTGTTCCACAAAGAGAAGTCGATACCGACATTGAAATTTAAGTTGGTTTCCCATTTCAGATTAGGAGTAGCCAGACGGTCGGTTACCAATCCGCTTTCGTTGTTGTTCGAAATGATGGTATATAGACCGCTACTTGCATAATACGAGCCTAAATTGTCGTTTCCTTGTGCACCATAGCTTGCTTTCAACGTCAGTGCAGACAACCAGTTTTCGGTACCTTGCATAAAGGCTTCACGGTTTATTCTCCAGGAACCACCTACCGACCAGAAGTTACCCCAACGTGTCTCCGGAGCAAAACGTGAAGAACCATCGCGACGGTAAGAGCCACTCAGATAATACCTGTCTTTATAATCATACTGAGCATTCATCAGATATCCTACTAAAGAATAGTCAATGCGGTATCCTGAACCTCCTGTCACCTGTGAGCCTACAACCAACTCCGGATAATCAGGAATAGCCATTTTAGAACGTGAGGCTGTTAATTCGTCATAACGATAGGAGTATGCTTCTTGTCCTGCAAGGATGTTGAAGTGATGATCGCCTATTTTCTTGTCGTATGAGATAATATTATTCCAGGTCCATGAAAGTGTACGGTCATTTTCCCGGCTGGAGCCACCTCCTGTATTAACAGCAGGACCAATTTTAGGATTTGTGTAGTCCAATGAATTGAAATTGATCAGGTCAAAGTTGAAACTTGTCTTAAACTTTAGTCCTTCAATGAATGTCACTTCTAAGAATGTACGGGCTGATACTTCATCTCTCATACGTTCTGATTTGTCTAAAGGCAGTGTTGCCGGCAAGTTCCAGTTCGCATTGTTTGCACGGTATGAACCGAAGTCCGGAACCAGTTCGCCATCTTCTGTATCAAAAGAACCGTCTGCTTTCACTTTATAGATAGGGTAGAAGTTGGGCATTGTACGTCCTGCATTGATAACATTACTTGTTTTAGTATCAGATGATGTAGGGTAGTTTTGTTTAGAGTGGGCAAAACTGATGTTAGCACCTCCTTTTAACCATTTAGTCATCTCACTGGTGACATTGGTGCGGAGATTAAAACGTTCATAACCTGACTCTAAAGCAATACCCTTATCATTCAGGTAGCCTGCTGAAAAATAATACTGGTTTGTTTTGCTACCGCCGGAAGCATTTAGGCCAATTTCTGTACGCAGAGCCTGTTGTTCCATGGCATCCTGCCAGTCGAAATCCCATAACGGAGTTGCTCCTGCCAGCAATTTTCCATCTGTGCCTACCGGCTGAGGATAGTTGGTCCCGTAAGGGTTAGGGCCACTGTTCATCAGTCTTTTTACTAAGTTGGCAGAGGCTGCGGCAGCTGCTGCCTCAGGTGTTGGATAGTTCTTTTTGTCTTTGGCATATTGATTGCGCATTGCTTCCCAATACAGCTCAAAATAATCATTTGTACCTACCCTGTCATAGTCTCTGATAGCCCGGTTGGAGCCTCCGAACGTAGCTTTAAGGTTTACGCTTGTTTTTGAATCAGTTTTACCTTGTTTGGTAGTAATGATGATGACACCATTGGCACCACGCGAACCATACAGAGCAGCAGATGCAGCATCTTTCAATACGGTCATAGATGCAATGTCTTCAGGATTAATAGCATTAATACTACCGTCGTAAGGAACTCCGTCTACTACATATAACGGGGAACTTGATGCATTGATAGAACCAATACCACGGATACGGATATCGGCATCAGTACCGGGCTGTCCACTGGTTGCACTGGCCTGCAATCCGGCTACCGTACCCTCTAATGCCTTTGATATACTGGATGTTTGCAGTTTAGCGATGTCTTCTCCTTTTACGGTGGCTGCAGCACCTGTGAAACTGTATTTCTTGGCAGTTGCATAGGCTACAACCATTACCTCATCCAGTTCTTTACTATCGCTTTCTAACGCCACATTGATTACTTGTTTGTTGTTGACTGCTATTTCAACTGTTTTCATTCCTACAAAACTAAAAACCAATGTTCCGTTAGAAGGAACCTGAATAGAGTACTTACCGTCAATATCGGTAATAGTTCCGGTGGTGGTACCTTTCAATAAGACAGAAACTCCTGGCATGGGTTCTCCATCTGCTGTTGCAATACCTGTTACGTGTAAATCTCTCAGTGTTTCAGCATGGAGTATTCCTACTGAACAAATGAGCAAAAACGCTGTCAGAAAGCGTAAATAGATTCTCATAATTAGTAATGTTGTTTTAGGATTAATAATAAAAAAGAAATATAAAGTTTAGTATCTGTTTGAAATTTATTTTATTGGCCGCAGAGCTGTAGAGGTAGGAAGTATTTTTATCCTGTAGTGTTGCTGATTCTCCTGTTATATTGTTTCTCTGTGTGCAAATCATTTATTTCTAAACAGATTATTAATATTAATTATAGTGAAAGCGGTGCAAAGATATAATATATATAATAATAATTAATAAAGTCTGAAGATTTTTATTAGCAGGAAGTATGAATATTTTCTATTTTTGTATATTTATTGGCGTTTTATTTATGTATTTCAGAGCATGAAGAAATGAAAAAACTGTTTTTCTTTGATTTTATGTTAGTTTGCGACATTTAAGATAAAAGCAGGATTGTTGGAAGATGTTATTTGAGATTTATTGGATACAGAGTTAGAGCCTGTTTAAATTTTGCTCAGCATTAGCTTCGCTCAAAACATCTTCTATTATTAAATCTAATGTATAGTCTTTTGAGAGGAGAATTTAAACAGGCTTAGATTGTTTTATTTTATTGTAGCTATTAATGTTCTGTGTATCAGTAAATCATTCGTTTGTTATTCAGAACGTTTATAAAGTAAACGGGGAGGGTAGACTGCCATTATTTTCAATGCAGCTAAAGATAATAAATGTGATAATCTGATTTTATATTCATTCAACAAAATCAGGTTACGACCATTGCTTAGTATGTTCAGGAAGAGTTTTAAGACGATTCTTATTCTAATTTTGATGAAATGACAGATATTTGTGGGGGGAGAGTGGATCAGTAGTTATTTTACTTTTATATGATCGAATCCTTCTCCATAGACTCCGATAACGGCACTTTGTGAGACAAAAGCGTTTGGATCAATGTCCTTGATAATTCGGAATATGATGGTTGATTCTCTCTTTTTGGCCAGAATAAACATCATCTTTTGTTCTTTTCCTGTATAAAAGCCGGTAGCATTAATTATAGTTACCCCACGATGTGGATATTCGTTGATTTGTCTTCCTATCTCTTCGTATTTGGTGGAGATAATAAAGAATTGAACAGATTGTCGTGCACTGTTTACCACCTGATCCAGCACAAAACTGCAAACATAGAGGGTTACATATCCGTAAACGACTTTTTCCCAGTCCTTCAGGATAAAGTAGCTGGATGAGATAATGATGAGGTCACAAATGAGCATAACTCTTCCCAATGTGATGTCCCGGTATTTATTGATAACGGCAGCGATAATATCGGTTCCTCCGGTACTTCCGTTAGCAGAAAAGGCAATACCAATGCCACTGCCACAGAAGGAAGCTCCCAGCACGCAAGCCATGAAGGGTTGATCGTGTAATAGAGTTACTCCTGCTGTCACTTTTTGAATGAGCGAAAGGAAAAAGGTGAGTGTTAGTACGCCAAATATCGTTTTCAGGCTAAATTTGAATCCTAATACTTTGAGAGACACCACTAATAAAATAGCATTGATGGCAAAGTATGTATATTGTACCGGAAAACCGGTAGCAAAATAGACAATGGAGGCGATACCGGGTACTCCTCCGGTAGTGATGTCATTGGGAAGTAAAAAAAGGGTCCAGCCAATTCCGTAGAGAATCATTCCTAAAGCTATCATAAGGTAGTCTCTTGCTTCTCTGGTTATAGTCTGTCCTGAGGGTTTTGATAGGATTGTTTTCATTGATATAGCCTTTGTATCTGTCCGTAATTTATTTTTTTATCCGTTTCTTTTTGTATGTGCTATAAGGACACACTGTTATGTGATAACCCTTTATATGAATAATTGACTTTATTATATTTTAACAATATAAATTCTGCTGTATGGAGTGTCTGTACATCCCTACACAATAAGAGTGTACGCCTTTGTAATGTAAAGGTGCACACTCTTCCAATTATAACTGAAGAGGGTTGAAAAGGTAGCTCTAACTATTTGATAACAGATTGTATATCAATAGCTATTTGAGGATAAAAACTGAATCCATCGTGTAATTCTACACGAACTTGATTTATAATGGTTTTATTTCGATTGCAAAGACATACAGTCTGTTTCGGTTTTCAATACCTTTAGAGTCGATTTATTATTGAACCATAATATACAAAGTAAAATCACTTGATTATGTATTCAATCCCATAGCATTGCTTAGGCTTTCAATAATTTTAGCTTTTTCGCTATGACCATCGGTAGATAGTCGTAGTAGTGGTAAGTCTATAATTTCAAGAATATGATTTTTTTTATTATCACGTTCTTGTTGTAACTCATTGTTGTGGAAAGAGACACCATCTACCTCGATAGCCAATATCGGGGTTTTGTCTATCTTACTGTAAAGTAGAAAGTCGAGTCTTGCATTATGATTTATAAAAGCAACTTCATCTTCAGACAAGAGTTTGTAATCTCGGATGAGGTCTCGCAGTTTGTACTCTCTTACTATATCAATGGATGAGTATTGCGAATTGGGCAATAAAACCTCTTCCTGCAATAACTTGTGAGTAATAATCTCTGCCGCAGAACCTTTAATATTGTTGTTTGATTCGGTGAAAATAGTAAACGCTTTATTATATTCCTTGTATAGCAAATCAAAGACAGAACGTATTTTGCCTTTTACAATGGTCTCTTTCGGATCAGTTGTGTAACATATATAACGTATCATATCACCGATATTTGTTCCGTATGGAAGCTCCATTGACTCTGGTTTTACCACGATAAACTCCTTTACGGCTCTCGATACGGCAACATTTATTAGATTCGGATTGTCGATAAATTCATTGATATGGTTGCTAACCGTATTGAATATGATAGTATCTTTTTCTCGACCCTGATATTTATGGATAGTGTCTGCTTCTGTTCCTGCAGGCAACTTCTTCTTTAGCATATCGGCATGATATCGATATGGAGCTATAACACCAACTTTATTATAATTATCCGAGTAGTTTTCTTTGATATATAGTTCCGTCTCGTCTAATTGTCGTTGGTTGTATTTACCCCTACCGCCAGAAATATTTGTTTCAATGATTTTGAAGGGATGATTGTTGCCACTTGTCATAATGACAAGATTATTGTCGTAATACTTCTTGTTGCAGAAACCAATAATTGTAGGATGGCATCTGTAATGCTCTTTCAGTAGAACAGACTTTATATTATCCCCATAGAGACATTTAAGCGAATTTAGAATGTTTTGCTCAACATAGTCATACGCAGGTACAATCTGATGTACTTTCTTCAACTGTTCTACTATCTCTTTACTCTTTGGGTCTATAATATGAGATAACTGCATACTATCTCCAACAATAACTACATTCCGACAACAGGAGAAACAAACAGCCGATTTGATAATATCAACCTGTGATGATTCATCAATGATTAGGCTGTCAAAAAGATATTCATCAGATATGCATGTTTTTAGCGATAGTGTAGAGCTTAGTATTACAGGATAATATTTAACAAAATCATTAAACCTATGACGATAATCTTCTACAGTAAACGATTCACTCTTTAGTTCTTTGTACTTCTTGAATAAAAGAGCGTTGAATATCTCTTTAGATGTATCGACAAACTGCTTTAGGTTAGCATCTTCATTGTTAGAAGCCAACCATTTCTCAATAGATGCTATTTCTTCCTGAAGTTTCTCAATATACAAATCGTAGAATTTATGGTTAAGATAGGCATTAAACTCTTCTCTATATGTATAAATTGCACTCATATCAAAGAGACCATATTGCAGTATAAATCGTAATTTGTCTATAATCGGTAACTTCTTCGTGAGGTCTATACTGGATAGTTTATCCTTTAACTTTAATGCCTTATTACAACTCCATTTACGATAAAACTTTTTATCAAGCTCTACTTTAAGATTTTTAGAAATTGGCTGCTCGGATTTAATATGACTAAATTCGATCTCGGTATCCGACAACTGCGTCTTTAGAGTTGCTAACTTATTTCTATATTGGAAGCACTGGGTGAGAATGGCATCTAAATTCTTGACTAAGTTTTTTGCTTCTATTAGTTTCTCTTGAGGTAACTCAAACGTTTTATCAATTTCCTGTGTTTTGAGATTGTCAAAAAATGATTGGATATTGTCGTTATTCCCAAGCGATGCCACAACCATCCCATAGCCATATTTTTGCAGTTTCTCTCGCACATTAAATACTGCCGAGTTGTTATTTGAAACAATAGCCGCTGTTTTGTTCTGAACGATCAGATTGGCGATGATATTTAATATCGTCTGTGTTTTCCCAGTTCCCGGAGGACCTTCGACAATAGTTATACCATTGACAAAAGCAGTTTCCACGGCTAATTTCTGACTCTCATTACATCCGAATGGATATATGAGAGGCTCTGCTGATCGATTTCGTAAGGGATTGGTTCCAGCAAGATAGTTAGATAAGGCAGATCTTGGTTCCGAAACATCAATTTTACCAAGAGCCTTGAGCAGTATCTCAGAGCTTACCTGATTTACATTTTTATTTTCTGATTCATCAGATGGTATGTCGAATGAGATTTCGCCTAATTTTGTCAATATATCCCTAAAATATTCAATTATTGATTCGGCTTGCTCGACACTCTGTTTCGCATCGCATATCTCGATATTATCACTGTTCTCAATAGGGTTAGAACTTGTGTCAGAATCCCTGAAAATTAAATAACTTCCGTAATAATCTACTATACTATATCTCTTATTTAGCTTGCCATTTTCATAGATGCGAACATTTTCTCGTGTTGATATATATGGATAATACTTTACTTTGTCAGTTCCATAATTGTAGGTTCTTCCATTATTAAATGTAATGCTGTATCCTTTGTTGGTACGGACAACGGATGCAACATCGCTTTTGTATTCAAACTTCTGGGATGTTTTATTCTTTAAGTATATTATGAACTGATGCTCCATGAACCTCTATCATTATAAGTGAAATACATATATGTCGACAAAATTACTAAATTAAGTCTTAAGTTAGTAATTCTATGTGTGATAAGTGAGATCAAAAAGCAATTCTGCCACTGAAACAGGCAAAAAGGAATAAAGGTACATATTCCTCCCAACGACTTTTATTCGTTGAAGAAAGAGGTATTCCAGTAGTACTATACCTCTGCGTCCATTGATCATCAGACCATTGATGTGTCTGTGAAAGATAGCTTTCAGCTATTGGTTTGGTATACTTTCTCGTTCAATAACGGTAGTAGTAAAGAAGAGGAATAAAGCTTTTTGAATGAATGTGTAAAGAAAGAGGGTACCCTTTTGAAGTGTACCCTCTGTGTGTTATTATTACTGATCTTATTTCAGAAAGAAGATTTTCTAAAATACTTCTCTTATGTGTTTGTAATTTGAATTGATTGTATCAATTACCTCTTGTGAGCGTCCGTTAATCAATAGTTTGTACATGGATTGTGCAAAACCGACCATTTGTCCTATTTCAATTTTAGGAGGCATGGCTAATGCATTCGGATCAGTCATGATATTAACCAGAACAGGACCGTCTATCTCGAAGGCATTGTATAGGGTAGTGAGCACTTTGTCGGGATCTGATACATTAAATCCGGTCATTCCCATTGCTTCTGCTACTTGTGCAAAATCCGGATTGAGCATGTTGGTTTGCCAGTCCGGCAATCCGTCTACTTCCATTTCGAGCTTCACCATGCCTAAGGAACGATTATTGAATACGATGATTTTTATCGGAAGCTTATATTGTACAACGGTTTCCAGGTCGCCGAGTGTCATGGACAATCCTCCGTCACCACAGAGTGCAATAACTTGTTGGTCGGGGCGAGCCAGTGCTGCACCGATGGCTTGTGGCAATGCGTTTGCCATTGAGCCGTGATTGAAAGAACCGAGCATATGGCGTCTCTCTGTTGCTTGTAAATAGCGGGCGCCCCATACACAGGTCATTCCCGTATCAACGGTGAAGATAGCATCATCAGAAGCTAACTTGTCTATTTCGGACATGACGTACTCCGGGTGAATCAGATTTTCTTTTCCTCTGTCTTCGGTGTAAGCAATCAGATCTTTTTTCACACCTTCATACCGTTTCAGTTGCTTTAACAGGAATGAGTCGTCCTTTTTCTGTTGTAACATCGGCAGAAGTGCTTGTAGTGTTGATTTTACATCTCCACATAAGCCGATATCTACTTTGGCGCGGCGTCCCAGTCTTTCAGCTTTTATATCTATCTGAGCGATTTTTATGTCATCGGGCAAGAAAGCAGAATAGGGGAAATCTGTTCCTAACATAACCAGTACTTCTGCTTCATGCATGCTGTAGTAGCCCGAAGGCATTCCCAGAAGTCCGGTCATACCCACTTCATAAGGATTATCATATTGTACTTCCATTTTTCCTTTAAAAGTATAGGCAACCGGGGCATTGAGCCTTTCGGATAGTTGAATAACTTCGTCGTGAGCCCCTCTGCAACCAATACCGCAAAATAGTGTGATACGTTTGTAGTGATTCAGCATTGCTGCCAGTTGTATTAAGTCTTCTTCTGCAGGACAGACCGAAGTATAAACAACAAATCAAAATGTTCCTAAACTCTAATCAAAATGTTCCGTTTCACA
>OGZT01001607.1_pt1 | contig 14985 bp, 15 predicted proteins | sample 1576891 | NCBI WGS metagenome assembly OGZT01 (sample SAMEA3541521, study PRJEB24748) | human gut metagenome | biome: human gut; feature: human-associated habitat; material: faeces | place: China | collected 2012 | reverse complement strand
GCGATCTACGCCAAGCGTGCGGAGCTGGAGACCGTTGTCATTGAAAAACTTTCCCTTACCTCGCCCACGCTCATATCACCTTTACTGTAAAGCGCTTCTAAGACCATAAACTGGCTAAATGTCAAATGGTACTCCGAAGCTATTTTAGCTGTTTTTTTATCCAGTGTATTTACGTTTCTGTGAAGTCCAATCAAAATTTTCATCTCGATTCTCCCCAAATCTCTTTCACCTCCTTTACGTTTTTATATCTAACTAGATATTATCTATGTAGATATATTATACTATATTTCATATTTTGTAAATACAAAGTTTACAACTCTTTTAAGGAAATAGGTATTGACTAAGAGGAAGCTTTCTATGACATTTTGAAAGCAGTCTCCCAGAAATATGAGTTCGAATATCCGACGGTAACAAATAATAATATTTATAAAAAAGATCTTGAACCAGCTGAAAATTTCTCCACTATGTATAGTCAAGCGCCAAAGCACGTTCCCTTGACTTCAATACTCAGAACCGTCTTTACGCACTCGCTTAATAGCTTTAAATCTCTTATATCTTTTGCTTTATCTGTGGGATATACAACGAAGACACTTTCACGTCATACTTTTCCTTAATGTAATCCTTAATTTCCTAACAGGTTGCCTTTGCTTCCGAAGCAGTTAAATCCAGTTCATCCATATCCACGGTAATGTCGATATATGGGCCGATGTAGCGGCCAAGGTCGCTCCGGGCGACGTCAACGCCCATGGAGCTGAAAACTTCTTCCAGTGTATTGAGAATGCCGGGGGCGGAATCGATGAGCGTACCGTCCACGTCAAACAGGATCGCATCGTAGTGCAGCAAGGTCAGGTTCCCCTTTCTCTTTGGATAAACATTATATAGTATAGCACAGATTTCGATATTCAGCAATTCCAACAAAACACTTTTCCGACTTTTATACATATTTTTAGGCAGCCCCGCCCCGGAAAGCAAAAACCGCCCACCCATTGCGGGCGGGCAGTCGCATTTTGACATCAGCTCTCGGTGGTGGTGCAGTTCCCCGTCGAGGGGTAGTAGAGGTTGTTGGCGATGAATTCCAGCTTCTCTTTCAGAATCAGCTCAAGGTTCGCCACGGCGTGGACCATGTTGGTGGCGGAGTCGTTGACTTCCAGCAGCTTGCACAGGTCCAGCTCCTCCATGCTGAGGGCGGCTTTCATCTTCTGGGTCTCGGCGCAGAGGATGTGGCTCAGGGCCGACTCCTGCAGAGCGATGCTCTCCATCAGGTCGACGACGGCCTGGTCGAAGGAAACTCTCGGCAGCGCGGGGCAGCCGCAGGAAACGCAGAGGGTGCAGTTGGTGGTATCAGCCATAAGAAGGACCTTCCTTTCTATAATAGGGATCGGGCGCAGTCCATCCTATGTGCCTCGCCGCCCGGATGTCACTCCGGCTTTGCGCTCTTCTGTACCTTCTCGATGGTGTCGCGGTAGCCGCCGGAGCCGTACTGGATGCAGCGGTTGATGCGGCTGATGGTGGCGGTGCTGATCTCCACCGCCTTTACGATCTGGTCGTAGGTGCTGCCGCTGAGCAGGAGTTTGGCCGCTTCCAGACGCTGGGCCATATCGGAGATCTCCTTGACCGTGCAGAGGTCTTCGAAGAAGTTGTAGCACTCCTCCCTCGTCTCAAGACTCAGGATCGCGTCAAACAGTGCGTCGGTGGTGGGGTTTCTTCTGGGGTTTTTGTCCGCCATAGCTGCCTCCTTCAGGGCAAAGTGCCGCGGGGTGCGGCACGGGTCTTTCTATCACTCTGTAACTTTAGCACTTGAAAGTGTAAAAGTCAAGTGTTCGGTCTTTCTTTCCGGGGGTTTAGCAGATTTCACCTGTGAAGGCATTAAGTTTTATTCATCTCACATCTGAACAAAAATCGCCTAAATTTTCTTAGTTTCTCCCCCGCAAAAATGGCACAGTCTCCTAACTTGCCCAAAATATATTGACAAGTTATGAAATCAGGACTAAAGTATACACAATCATTCGGCAAATGCAATGAACAGGACATGACTTTTCGCATTCCCTGCGCTCAGAGAGCCGCCATTCCGGTGCAAGACGGCAGCACAGTGCGATCAGCCCTCACCTGCGAGCAGCCTGTGCGAACCCGCTTGCGGCAGTAGTGCATGGCCGTTCAGCCCACGTTACAGGGCGGCGTATCGGCGGCAGGAACGCCTGTACGCGCAAGCGGCTGCTCCCGAAAGCAGCAAACGAAGTGGTACCGCGGAGAACGACCGGTGCAGATGCACCGTTTGGCCTTCGTCTTCGAGGAAGATGGGATACATCTTTGTGTCTCTATCTTTCATGAGGACGGAGGCTTTTTTCACCCCTCCGGGCCGTTTCGCCTGCCCTGCTTTTGGGCACAGCCGCTCTGTCTGGCACATTGCCGGTTGCCGGTGTGAAAGAAAGGAAAGAGGTATAAAGAAATGAATACGCTGGTCATCGTTTTGATCGCAGCCGTGTGTCTGTTCGGCGCTTATACGCTGTATGGCCGCTGGCTGGCCAACAAGTGGGGCATCGACCCCACCGCCAAGACCCCCGCAGTCGTCCACGAGGATGGCCGTGACTATGTCCCCACCAACGGCTGGACCGTCTTTGCACATCAGTTCAGCTCCATCGCCGGTGCAGGCCCTGTCACCGGTGCCATCCAGGCTGCTGCTTTCGGCTGGCTGCCTGTCCTGCTGTGGGTGCTGCTGGGCGGCATCTTCTTCGGCGCTGTCACCGACTTCGGCGCTCTGTACGCTTCCGTCAAGAACGACGGCAAGAGCATGGGTATGCTGATTGAGAAGTACATCGGCAAGACCGGCCGCAAGCTGTTCCTGCTGTTCTGCTGGCTGTTCTGCGGCATCGTCATTGCAGCGTTTGCTGACATGGTGGCCGGAACCTTCAACGCCTTCAGCGCCGACGGTGCTCTGGCGGAGACTGCTCAGACCAACGGCGCTGCCGGTATGGTCTCCATCATGTTCATGGTCTTCGCTGTCATCTTCGGCCTCATCCAGAAGAAGTTCAACTTCTCCGGCTGGAAAGAGAGCCTCATCAGCATCGTCTTCATCGTGCTTTCCTTCGTCATCGGTGCGAACCTGCCCCTCATTCTGGGCAAGGCTGCATGGAGCTATATCACCTTCGTCTACATCTTCTTTGCCGCTGTCCTGCCCATGTGGCTGCTGAAGCAGCCCCGTGACCACATGACCACCTTCATGTTCGTGGCCATGATCGCCGGTGCTGTTGTGGGCCTGCTGGTCGCTCATCCCACCATGAACCTGCCCGTCTTCACCGGCTTCACCAACGAGAAGCTGGGTACCATGTTCCCCATCCTGTTCGTCACCGTGGCCTGCGGTGCTGTCTCCGGCTTCCACGGCCTCGTCTCCTCCGGCACTTCCTCCAAGACCGTCGAGAACGAGAAGGATATGCTGAAGGTCGGCTATGGCGCCATGATCCTCGAGAGCCTGCTGGCTGTTCTGGCCCTCTGCGTCGCCGGTGCTGCTGCCGCTGCTGACGGCACCCCCGCCGCCGGTACTCCCTTCCAGATCTTCAGCCGCGGCGTGGCCGGCTTCTTTGAGATGTTCGGTGTCCCCGCCTATGCCGCTACCGTCTTTATGACCATGTGCGTTTCCGCACTGGCTCTGACCAGCCTGGATGCCGTGGCCCGCATCGGCCGCATGAGCTTCCAGGAGCTGTTCAGCGTGGACGACATGGAGCACGCTGAGGGCTGGCGCAAGCTGCTCTGCAACGTCTACTTCTCCACCTTCATCACTCTGGTGTTCGGCTTCATCCTGACCAAGATCGGCTACGCCAACATCTGGCCCCTGTTCGGTTCTGCAAACCAGCTGCTGAGCGCTCTGGTCCTGTCTACCCTGTGCGTCTTCCTGAAGGTCACCGGCCGCAGCAACAAGATGCTCTTCCCCCCGCTGATCATCATGCTCTGCGTCACCTTCACCGCTCTGGTGCAGCGTCTCATGGCGATGGTCAAGGCCATCAGCAATGCCGCTGCTGTCACCATCCCTGCCGGTGAGACCACTTGGGGCGCTGTGTTCATCGCCAACGGCCTGCAGCTCATCCTGGCTGTTCTGCTGATCGTTCTGGGCCTGAATATCGTGTTCCACTCCTTCTCCGCCTACAAAAAGGCAGAGCACAACAGCGAGGCCAAGGCCTGATCCATTGACCGCTGCTGACTGAATAAGTGCAAAACGCCGCTGACGGTTCTGAAGCCGTCAGCGGCGTTTCATTATATTCTTTTTCGGTCACAGCATCTTCACCATGATGATCTCATCCCGGTAGGTGCCGTCCTTCAGCTTAAAGGCCCGGGGCTGGATGCCATAGCGCTCAAACCCAACCTTCTCATAGAGATGGATGGCGCGGGCGTTATCGCTGTACACCCCCAGCTCCAACTGCTCGAAGCCGTTGGCCCGGGTCTGGTCGATGGCCAGCTGCATCAGATAACTGCCCAGACCGCAGCCCCAATACTCTTTCCGGACAGAGATGCCCATTACGGCACGATGGCGGTATTTGATGTGCGGCCGCAGCTGTGCAACACCAAACTCCCCCACCAGCGTTTCTCCGGCAAAAGCGCCCACCTCAAAGTTCACAGGGCTTTCCCCGCAGTCTGCAAGCCGATTCCCCATCGCTTCCAGACTCACCCCTTCCTCCGGGTATCGGGCCATAAAATAGGTCTCGCTGTAGGTCGCATAGCGGAATGCATTCAGCGCCTCTGCATCGTCCGCGCACAAGCTGCGCACCGTCAGCACTTCCCCGTTGGGCAGGGTGAATGTTCTGGGTTCAATCTTCATGATTTCTTCTCCCCTCTTTTATATAGCCCTTATCATAGCACATTTGCCGCGCAAATACCAACAAAAAGAGCCGCAGCACCTTGTTACAGGTACTGCGGCTCCCATTCTATTCAGTCAGACTGAATTACTTCACCATGCTTGCAACTTCAGCAGCGAAGTCGTCAGAACGCTTCTCCAGGCCCTCGCCCTTGACGAAGTGGGTGAACTTGATGACCTTGATGTCGCCGCCCAGGTCCTTTGCGACCTTGGCAGTGTACTGACCAACGGTCATGTCGCCGTCCTTGACGAACTCCTGATCGACCAGGCAGTTCTCCTTGAAGTACTTCTTGATCTTGCCCTCGATCATCTTCTGCTTGACAGCGTCGGGCTTGTTGGCGTTCTTCGGGTCGTTGGCCATCTGAGCGAGGAGGATCTCCTTCTCCTTGGCGACGACCTCAGCGGGGACAGCAGCCTCATCGACGTAGCTGGGGTTGGCAGCTGCGACCTGCATGGCAACATCCTTGCCGTATGCAGCGAACTCGTCCTTAGCCTCGATGCCGTTGGTGGTCTCGAAGTTGACCAGGATGCCGTGGGTGCCGCCGCCGTGGACGTATGCAGAGCAGACGCCCTCGTAACGGACGAAACGGCGGACCTTGATGTTCTCCTTGATGACCAGGATGAGGTTCTTCAGAGCCTCATCGACGGTCTCGCCATTCTCGGTCTTGCATGCCATCAGAGCCTCGACATCAGCGGGGTTCTGCTTCATGATGACCTTGGTGGCCTCCTTGACGAAGGCGACGAACTTGTCGTTCTTGGCGACGAAGTCGGTCTCGGCGTTGACCTCGATGACGACGCCCACCTTGCACTCGGGGCAGTAATCAGCGTAGACCATGCCCTCGGCAGCCACGCGGCTTGCCTTCTTGGCGGCGGTAGCCAGACCACGCTCACGCAGGATCTCGATCGCCTTCTCGAAGTTGCCGTCAGCCTCGGTCAGAGCCTTCTTGCACTCCATCATGCCGCAGTCGGTCTGCTTGCGCAGTTCCATAACGTCCTTTGCAGAAATAGCCATTTTGGTATTCTCCCTTACACAGTATTTGTTGGTTTGTGAGAATTTCGGGAAATCAGGCGTTTGCTGCGTCCTCAGCGGGAGCGGCCTCCTGGTTGCCCTGCTTGCCTTCCAGCACAGCGTCAGCCATAGCGCCAGCGATCAGCTTGACAGCGCGGATCGCGTCGTCGTTGCCGGGGATGACGTAGTCGATCTCGTCGGGGTTGCAGTTGGTATCAACGATAGCCACGATGGGGATGTTCAGCTTGCGGGCCTCAGCAACAGCGATGCGCTCCTTGTGGGGGTCAACGATGAACATGGCCTTGGGCAGGGTCTTCATGTTCTTGACGCCGCCGAGGTACTTGTCCAGCTTCTCCATCTCCAGCTCCAGCTTGGCCACTTCCTTCTTGGGCAGCAGCTCGAAGGTGCCGTTGTCCTTCATGTTCTGCAGCTGAGCCATACGGTCGATGCGCTTGCGGATGGTGCGGAAGTTGGTCAGCATACCGCCCAGCCAGCGAGCGTTGACGTAGTGCATGCCGCAGCGCAGAGCCTCGTCACGGATGGACTCCTGAGCCTGCTTCTTGGTGCCGACGAACAGGATGTCGCCGCCCTCAGCTGCAACTTCCTTCACGTAGTTGTAAGCCTCGTCCAGCTTCTTGACGGTCTTCTGCAGGTCGATGATATAGATGCCGTTGCGCTCGGTGAAGATATACTTCGCCATCTTGGGGTTCCAGCGGCGGGTCTGGTGACCAAAGTGAACGCCTGCCTCGAGAAGCTGCTTCATAGAAACGACTGCCATAGTAAAATTACCTCCAAAATTTGTTTTGCCTCCGCACACCGTGATCCACTGACATATCGGATGCCGGCGGACTGCCCTCAACTCGTCAGAGCACAAAAGGGCATAGTGATGCGTGTGTAATGCTAAGTAATAATAGCACAAACCTCTGGCCGTTGCAAGGGGTTTTCCTGCTTTTTTCTAAAATGGAACGCACTTTTTCGTCAATCTGCGGCCTCGGCCAGCTCCTTGAGGCCCATCCGGCTCAGGGCATAGCCTTTGCCGAACATGAGGTCGTACTGGAGCAGCCAGTGTTCATCGCTCCACTTCTGCTGCAAGGGGGTCAGCTCGTCCGAGGCGGTGCCGTCCTTCTCCAGGATGGTGCCGCGGGTGTTGGCCCGGTAGGCAGCCCGGAGCTGACGGCCAAGGAACTGGAAGTAGGCGGGCTGACGCAGGCCGAACAGCTCCATCATCACCGGCGAGATGTCGTAGGCGGCGATGGTGCCGAGGTCCACCGCCCGGTCGGAGTAGTTCGACCACATGAGCAGGGTGGTCTGATGGAGGCGGGGGTCGGCGCTGGAGCCGCTGGCATAGCCGCTGCGGGTGTAGATGTCGTAGTTCGAGTCGATGGGGTTGTAGTGGTCGCCCCAGAACACGAGGATGACCGGCTCCTCCACCTGCGAGAAGTAGTCCGTCAGCCTGCCCAGCATGGCGTCGGCGTCCCGGATGCCGGTGGCAAAGTCTTCCAGCGCACCCACGGTGCTGGCCTTGAGGCCCGCCGGGGCTTCGGTGACTTTCACCCGCTGGTCGTCGGGGTAGTTATCCTTATTATAATTGGTGTGGTTCTGCATGGTGACGGCGTGGAGGAAGACGGGGGCGTCGGACTGGGCCTTCATGGTCTCGTACTGGCCGATGATCTGGTCTGCCATGGAGTCGTCGGTGACGAGGCCGGTGGTCCAGTAGTGGCGGCGCACCTTCTGGACGCCGTGCATCTTCTCGAGGCTGATGAAGTCGTCGAGGCCGAGGTTGGGGTAGGCCGTGTCGCGGCTCCAGTATCTGGCCCAGAAGCAGTGGACCGCCGCCGTCTGATACCCTTCGGTCTTGAGGTAGCTGGGCAGGGCGAACATGGGTTTCGTCACGTGCTGCTGGTAGGGCTTGCTGCCGCTGGGCAGATAGGACACCGAGTAGCCCGTCAGGGCCTCGAACTCCACGTCACAGGTGCCGCCGCCGAAGCTGGGGCTGTAGACCCGGCCAGAGGCGCTGGTCTGCTGCAGAGCGTGGAGGTTGGCCGAGACGTCGGTGTCGAACTGGAAGCCGTACTGTTCCAGCTCCGAGACGTCCCAGTAGGACTCGTCCATCACGTAGAGGATGGTGGGCTGCTTCACCTGTTCGTCTGCCGGGGTCTGGGCGGCGTAGGAGCCGGGCCAGGCCGGGCTGGTGGTGTACTTCTCCCCTGCCTCCACGTTGTCGAGGATGCCGTTGACGGCCTCCTCGGAGTAAGCCTCGGGCTTGTCGATCTCCAGATTGGTCAGGTTGGTGAGGAAGCTGGTGATGACGCCGTAGTAGCGGTAGTAGCGGTCCTGCATCCATGCGTCGGGCAGGATGCCCAGCGACTGGGTGACGGCAGGCTGCAAAAACACCCCGAAGATGAGGGCGCAGGTGGCCGCTGTGCTGGCCGCAAAGCCCGCCAGACGCTGCACCCAGGGCAGCTTTTGACGGCCCCGGTAGAGGAAGAAGGAGCCGACGGTCAGAGCCAGCACCACGACGCCGGAGACGACCATGCTCTTCTGGACGTGGATGCCCGCTGCGGAGGCCACGCCGGCCGCCTCGGACACCTGCATCAAGTCCCACGGGAGGAAGGGCTCGCCCCGGAGCTGCAGGATGTAAAAGTCCACCGTGGCGGGCAGACAGCCCAGCAGGGCCGACAGGAGGGTGGCCAGCGGGGCGAAGCGGGTGAGCCAGTCCACCGCCATCCAGACGAGGAAGAGCAGCCCCCACGCCAGCAGGTAGGCTTCCGCGTGGGGAACGATGTACTGTACAAAGGTATCTCCGCTCAGGGTGCCGCGGGCGATGTACTCGGTGAGCACCAGAAACAGAAGGGTGGCCACAGGCGGAAACAGCAGCCGCGCCCCGTGCAGCCGGAGGGACGCAGCACTCGGATGGTGTGTCATAAAGAAGTTCCTTTCACTTCTGCGTTTTTCTTGTTATTTGAGGCGGCAGACTCCGCCCCAGTCCTCTATTATAATCATCCCGCCTCCAAAATCCAGCCCTGACGGGCAAAAAACGGGTGAAAATCTTTCATCCGTTCAGCCACTGATGCAATTTATCCAGCAGTCCCCCGTGGGAGGGCGGCGGGGCGGGGATGTCCGTCCGCACGAGGATGGCGTCCAGACCGATGCGCTCGATGTCGGCCCAGGGGATGGTCAGGGTCTCGTCCCGGCCCAGCAGCCCGAAGAGCCGGGGCCGCCCCAGAAGAAGCAAACTCCCGATGCGGGCCGTGTCGGCGTCCAGCTCCAGATCGTCCACCCGGCCAAGGCAGGCCCCGTCCTTCAGCTGGACGACTTCCTTGCTGCACAGCTCCCGAAAGGTCATCTCCCCCGCCCCCTTACAGTCCCATCCTATGCCGGGGCGGGCCGGACGATGCAAAAGGGCTGGAAAAACCTGCCCCGGATGTGCTATACTGGGCGCAGGGACATCCCAACTTTTTTTAAGAGGTATCATCGATGTATAAAAATATCGTGTTCGACTTCGGCGGCGTCATGGTGGATTTCGACCCCCACAAGTACCTCATCGACCTGTTCGGGAACCGGGGGCTGGAAGAGGAGGTCTACGACCTGACCTTCGGCAGCAGAGAATGGCGGCTGCTGGACGCGGGCCGCATCACCCGCCGGGAGGCCAACGAGCGGATGCTCCAGCGGGCCAGGGCCGTGGGCCGGGGCTTCGAGGTGGAGGGCGTGCTGGACGACTGGATGAGTATGCTCCACCCCCGCCGCCGGATGCAGACGCTGGTGGCGCAGCTCAAGCAGCGCGGCTACTGCGTCTACTACCTGAGCAACATCCCCGAGGACGTGCTGGACCTGCTGATGCACCGGGACTTCGAGGGTCTCTTCGACGGCGGCGTGGCCTCCTGCGAAGTGAAGATCAACAAGCCCGACCCCCGCATCTATCAGGCCCTGCTGGACAAGTACCATCTCCGGGCCGATGAGTGCATCTTCATCGACGACCGGGCCGACAACCTCGTAGCCGCCAGCGCTCTGGGCTTCGGCATCTACGAGATGCACGGCGTCGGCACCCTGCTGCGCAGCCTGCCCACCTTCGGCGTCAACCTCCATTAAAGGCACAAATGATAAAAGACCCCTGCCCGACGGCCTTGCCGGGCAGAGGTCTTTTTGCTGTGCAGAACTTACTTCTTCTCGTAGCTCTGGCAGTAGTGCGGGATGTCCACCTGCTGAGAAGAGCAGGTGCAGCGCTCCGTCACCGTGATCTCGGGCAAGTCACACTTGCTGCTCCCCACGTTGTGGCGGCACTCGCAGACATCACAGCGGACACCTGTGTTTTCCATTCATTCATCACCTCTTTGTCCCTAGGTTGCCCCAAAGACGCGGGATGATGCAGGATGGGCCGGTGTTATTTTTTACCAGTTGGCCAGATCAGCGCCCAGCTTGCGGCAGGCAGCCTGAACGTCGTCGTCGGGCGTCTCGTTGCAGATGAGGCCCTCGTCGCTGAACAGCTGTGCGCCGTCCTCTTTGGCGCGCTCGCACCAGTCGCGCATCCACTGGCCGTCGCCCCAGCCGTAGGAGCCGAACAGGGCCACCTTCTTGCCGTTCAGAGAGCCTTCGAGGCCCGCGAACATCGGCTCGAACTCGCTCTCCTCCAGCTGCTCCGCGCCCATGGCCGGGCAGCCGAAGGCCACCACGTCATACTCGCCCAGCTTTGCTGCGTCCATCTCGGCGCAGGGGACGATGGTGGCGGCAGCGCCTGCGCCCTCCGCGATGCAGTTTGCCATGGTCTCGGTGTTGCCGGTGGCGCTCCAGAATACGATTGCTACTTTGCTCATACTATTCAGCCTCACTTTTGATTTATTGGGTTAGCTGCTTCTAACTTTTTGCTCCATAAAAATGCGTCGGAAGCAGGCTCAGACGCATCTCTTTGGTTAGATTTCTCTAACTGTCCATAGGATACCACAGCGCCGCTGCTTTGTCAAGCGGTCACAGAGGCTAACTTTTCCAGAAGCTTTACCCCGCTCTCACCAGCCGGAACGCCGCCGTCAGCACCCCCAGGATGACCGGCTGATGGAGCAGATAGAGCACCAGCGAGTGACGGCCCATCCAGCCCAGCGGCGGGCAGACCGACCTGCGCAGCGGCGCGAGGCGTCCCCGGCCCACGAGGTGGTGGAGAAAGTACCCTGCCCAGAACAGAAACAGCCAGGGCAGCAGCGGGAAATAGTCGGTGGAGAAAAAGCTCTTGGGCATGAAGCCCAGATAGGCCGTGGTGTAGCTGGCGTAGAGGGCCTGCGGCAGGGCCAGACGCCCGCCCGGCAGGTTCCAGAAGCCGTTCATCGTGGGGTAGGTCACCCAGAACAGCAGGGCGCTGACGGCCACGCCCGCGGCGGGCGGGATACGGCGGAGCAGCGGGTCCAGCGCGGCGGTGAGGAGCATGGACGAGCCAAGCAGGGTCAGCACCCCGAACCACACCACGTCCTCGGGCAGGAAGAGCAGGGTGACGGCTGTGACCAGCGCCCCTGCCCCGAAGACGACGGCTCCCCGCCGGAACGGATGATGCCCCAGCGGCAGGCAGAAGCCCGAAAGCAGGATAAAGACCCAGCAGATGCTCTGCTGCCACACAAAGCCCGGGCGTCCGGTGTACCACTTCTGGGCCACGCCGAAGAGGAACACCACGTCCCACATCCCGTGGTAGAGCATCATGCTGATGAGGTCGAGTCCCCGCAGCTCGTCCAGAAGACGATAGCGGGCGGCAGTTTGCGGTTCCATAGAGTCCTCCTTCCCTCTTCCTGATAAGACTGGGGAAATTATAGCACAAAAAGACCTCCCTGCAAAGACAGGGAGGCCGCAGTGCTTCAAAGCTTACTTCTCGTCGCGGGGCAGCAGGCAGTTGAGCAGGATGGCCACGAAGGCAGCAGGCACGATGCCGCTCTCACCGCAGATGAGCTGGACGAACTGGGGGGTGTTGGCAAGGATCTTGGCGTTTGCACCCATGCCGTAGCCCACGCCCAGCGCCACAGAGACGATGGTCAGGGTGCGGGGAGTCATCTTCTCCTTGGTGATGAGCTGGATGCCCGACACCACGATGGAGGAGAACATCATGACGGCAGCGCCGCCCAGAACGGCCTGGGGCATGATGGAGATGAGTGCGCCCAGCTTGGGGATGAGGCCGCAGAGCATCAGGAAGACGGCACCGGTGGCCAGTGCGCCCCGGTTGACCACCTTGGTCATGGCCACGAGGCCCACGTTCTGGCTGAAGGAGGTGTTGGGCAGGACGCCGAAGCAGGCGGCGACGGTGGAGCCGAGGCCGTCGCAGATGATGCCGCCGCTCAGCTCCTTATCGGTGGCCTCGCGGCCCATGCCGCCCTCCATGACGCCGGAGATGTCGCCCACCGTCTCCACGGCGGTGACGATGAACATGATCATGACGGGCAGGATGGCGCGGAGGTCGAAGACGATCTTGACCGGCACCAGCTTGGGGATGGCGAACCAGCTGGCCTCAGCGACCTTGTTCCAGTTCAGCACCCATGCTTTGGTGAACTCCACGCCGTCGGCGGTGACGCCGGTGGTGGGCAGGACGAAGCCCATGACGATGGCTGCCAGATAGCCCGCGATGATGCCCACGAGGATGGAGGAAGAGCTGAAGAAGCCATTGGTCCAGTGCTTGAAGAAGAGGATGACCACCAGCACGAAGACGGCCAGCAGCAGGTTCTCCACCGAGCCGAAGTCCTTGGCTGCGTTGCCGCCGCCGAAGGAGTTGACGCCCACGGAGATGAGGGACAGGCCGATGGACAGGACGACCGTGCCGGTGACCACCGGCGGGAACAGCTTGCGCAGGGGCTTCAGAAAGACGCCCAGCACGCTCTCGAACAGGCCGCCCAGAATGGATGCGCCCATCATGGCGCCGTAGGCCGTGACGCCGCCGCCCATGGTGGCAGCCACGCTGTTGAACACGCCCAGAAAGCCCGAGCTGGTACCCATGATGATCGGCACCTTGCCGCCCACAGGGCCGAGGCCGTACAGCTGCACCAGCGTGACGATGCCCGCCACGAACATGGCGTTCTGCAGCAGGCTCACCTGCAGGTCTGCGAACTCACCGCCCGCGAGGCCGCAGGCGCTGGTGATGATGAGCAGCGGGGTGAGGTTGCCCACGAACATGGCGAACACGTGCTGCAAGCCCAGCGGGACCGCGTGGCGCAGCGGCATTTTCGCCTCAAACTCGTATGCCGAATTTTCCAGTTCAGCGCTTTTTATCATATTCCTGGCTCCTTTACTTCACTTCAGGTTTTTGTAACAAGCATAGAAAATTATAGCAGACCGAAACCGGGAACGGTAGGGTTTTTTCGAGTTTTTATTCATATTTTCGTCATAAGTCGTACTTCTTCCTCCTCCGCAAGCCAAAGCCTCTCCCCTTGGGAGAGGTGGCAATGCGAAGCATTGACGGAGAGGGCAAGCCCGTCTCCCGAGAGCCGCCATGCAGCGATAAGCTGGCCCTTTGGCAGAGCGATGCTATCGCTGCGCCTGCGATTCTCGGACAGCATCCTTGCCCTCTCAGTCACCTTCGGTGAAAGCTCCCCCAAAGGGGGAGCCACTGGCGTGTCGGTCAGCTTTCGCCTGGACGCTGAAAGCCCGATATGGCGCAAAAGAGCGGGCCTTGCTACAGAGGGCAGGCTTCCCTTCGTACAACCTCTCCGTCATCGCTGACGCGATGCCACCTCTCCTTGTAGGAGAGGCCTTGGCAGTCCCCGCAAAGTGAACGGTTTCGCCAGAGGCTCCCCTACTAGGGGAGCTGTCGAACGGAGTGAGACTGAGAGGTTGTACTAAGACAGAGCCTTTCCTTTGTAGGAAAGTCCGGCTCGCAGCATCGCTTCCTGTATCTTTTTGTTGAAGTTTATGGTATACTTGTTTTGCACCCGGTGCCCGCGCATTGACACCTGATCAACAGGACGGTATGGGGAAAAAAACCTGCTGCTGTTGCAGAAGAACTTGTTTTTTCAAACTCTATGCCGACAAGCTGGAAAAACGGCGCTTTACCCAGAATGTCCAGCCGCAAAAAAATTGCGGACTACTTTGGCATTACCGTTGAAGAGCTTATGGGCACAAAAAAGAGCCCGCCGGGATGGGCGAGCTCGACAAACAGATGCAGGAAATTGTGGAGTTGCTTTTTGTTGTATCTATAATTTTGTGTTACAACAGCTATAAGCTGAAATCCAGAGGAAAGAGGAACATCGAATGAAAATGACAGAAAAATGCAAAGTTATTGTGGCGAGCAGCCTTGTGGCCGCTCTGATGACAGGTACTGCATTGCCCGCGCTGGCCGCCAGCCCCGCCGGGGACATTCCTTTTGCGGTGCTTGCGCAGCAGAATAGTGCTGTGACCCCGGAGCAGGTAGAAGCGCTGATCAGCCAGATCGGTACTGTCACGCGCAGCAGACGCGCGGCAATCGTGGCCGCTCTGGATGCCTATAACCAGTTGGATGATGCAGGAAAAGCTGCTGTCACCAATTTTGGTGTGCTGACAGAAGCACAGCAGATTCTTGGTATTCAGGATGCACTTGCAAAGTGCAATGTCAACTACGATGCAGTAGAAGACTGCTGGGCGATTACAACCCCGCATGATGACAGCATCGATAAGCGCAAGACGTGTGGCATTGGCCCCAACCTTTATATCTGGGACAAGGGGAACACGATTGTTTTCTGGGAAGATTTTACTTACATGGGCTCTTCCGAGCTGGATATCTATGACATCATTCTGCGCGGTGGAGATTATAAGTACACTTACGTTTGCGATTATGATAACTCCGATTATGGATACGACAAAGAGCTTGGTAAATGGTTTGCATGGGCCACCTTTGAAATGGAAGACAGTGAAGTCGAATGGTTGCGAAACCTTTTGAGTGCCGATACCGTTATCATGCGTTTCGAGGGAACGGATTATAGCAAGTTTGATTACACATGGACGGAGCAGGACCGGCAGGCAATCACCGATATTATTGACCTCTATAATCTTCTGAAAGCAGTTACACCGGAAGTGCGTGAAAAAGCACTGTGTAACTAAAAGGAGCCCGGGTTGCGGCACCCAGCGTCTGCTTCGCTGCCGCTTGCATCCTGCTGGCCGCGGCCCCAACAGCTCCTCCCTGTTTCCGCCACTGGCGGCG
>OGZT01001606.1_pt1 | contig 15000 bp, 9 predicted proteins | sample 1576891 | NCBI WGS metagenome assembly OGZT01 (sample SAMEA3541521, study PRJEB24748) | human gut metagenome | biome: human gut; feature: human-associated habitat; material: faeces | place: China | collected 2012 | reverse complement strand
TTCATTGGACACGATGACCAAGGTTGGGGCATGATAGTAACAGCATCATTTTCAAATTCTTCAAAATTTCTCGGAAGAGTATGCTCTTTCATTTGCTCCAGCACTCTTTCCAGTTGTTTCATCTGTAATTTCGGATCGTTCATCTCAGTGACATGCTTTTTTACTTCTTTGATATAATCAGATATAATGTCTGCTTGTCTGGGAAGATTTCGAATTTTCTGCATCTCCGCATGCAGACTCTGCAGCACCCCACATTGTTTTAAACGCATCTCAAAATAGTAAATATAATAGCTCGGATGTGAATGAAATGTATTATTCTGATACTCAACCGCCTGTTCTACAAATTCTTCCAAATCTTTTTCCAATGCACTGATGTCTCTCCACACATGTTCTCCAATTACCTGTTGTTTTAAATATCCTGCCAATTCTTCTAATATTTCCTGCATCTGGCGTTCTACATGACGCATACTTTGTATGATATCTTGTTCATGACTTCCATTGATGTGAAAGAGATTCAGAATAATCGCAATGGTAATTCCTATTCCGACAAGCAAAAACTCATCAAATATAAATGCAACCGAAAAGTCTTGTGTAGCCAAAAAATGTGTTCCGATTACTGCGTTGACAGAAATCGTATTTCTGCACCCTAATTTATCACAGATCAGTATCAGGAAAAACAGAAAAATCCCAAATTCAATCCATTTGCCAGACATCAAGTGAAAAATTCCCCAGCAAAGTGCAACTGACATCAAAAAAGTAAGGACTCTGAGGAGGGACAGCTTTAATGTCCCCCATTTTGTCGATACGAGCGAAAGCATGGCAATAATCCCTGCCGAAGGCGCAAACTGCAATCCTATCTTTTCCGCAATATAAATTGCTGCACTTCCTCCGATCGCAGTTTTTAATGCCAGAAGCAACAACTTTTGCCTTTTTAATTTTACATGCTCACTCATATGTTTCTCCTAAGTCCTTTCTCCTATTTTTCTTTCACTACTCCTCTATGATAATTCCAGTTTTCCTGTATACAACTGATAATAGGTTCCTTTCATCTGAATCAGATCTTCATGATCTCCACGCTCAATGATCTTTCCATGTTCCAATACGATAATCGCATCACTATTGCGGATAGTCGATAATCTATGTGCAATTACAAACACGGTACGACCTTTCATAAGATTATCCATACCTTTTTGCACGATACTCTCTGTTCGGGTATCGATACTTGATGTCGCTTCATCCAAAATCAGTACCGGTGGATTCGCAACTGCTGCTCGCGCAATCGAAAGAAGCTGTCGTTGTCCTTGGGAAAGTTCCTCTCCATCACCACTTAATACTGTATCGTATCCATTTGGGAGCATTCTGATAAACTGATCCGCATGAGACAGTCTTGCTGCTTCATACACCTCTTCATCTGTCGCATCCAGCTTTCCATAGCGAATATTTTCCATAATCGTTCCTGTGAACAAATGTGTATCCTGCAGTACAATGCCAAGCGAACGTCTCAGATCATCTTTTTTAATCTTTGTAATATTAATTCCATCATAACGAATCTTTCCGCCCTGAATATCATAGAAACGATTAATTAAATTCGTAATTGTCGTCTTTCCGGCTCCTGTGGAACCAACAAACGCAAGTTTCTGTCCTGGCTTTGCAAACAAACTGATGTCCTGAAGAATAACTTTGTCACTGTTATATCCAAATGTGACATCCTCAAAGCGGACATCTCCTTTTAGCTCTGTGTAAGTAACTGTTCCATCTGCTTCGTGCGGATGTTTCCATGCCCACATACCAGTTCTCTCTTTGCACTCTACAATATTTCCCTGTGCATCTTTCTTTGCATTGACAAGCTCTACATATCCTTCATCCATTTCCGGTTCTTCATCAATCAAGTTGAAAATACGTTCCGCACCTGCCAGTGCCATTACAATCGAGTTGAACTGCTGCGCTACCTGCATAAACGGCTGTGTGAAACTCTTTGTAAACTGCAGGTAAGATGCCATCACTCCAAGCGTAATTCCTCCAACTCCCTGAACAGATAAAAATCCACCGAGTACGGCTGTCAATACAAACTGAAGATTTCCGATATTTCCAATAACCGGTCCCATCATGTTTGCAAACGTATTTGCATTTGCCGCGCTTTCGAACAGCTGCTCATTTAGCTTGTCAAATTCTTCTTTTGATTTATTTTCATGATTAAACACTTTTACAACACGCTGTCCATTCATACGTTCTTCTACGTATCCTGTCACATCAGCAAGTGCAATCTGCTGGCGAACAAAGAATTTTCCACTGTTTCCACCGATTTTCTTTGTCACTAACAGCAACACACCAATCATCACAACCGCAAGTACAGTTAGTAACGGACTTAAAATAAGCATAGAAATAAATGTTACTATGATTGTAAAAAATGACATCAATGCCTGCGGAATTGACTGATTGATCATCTGTCTCAATGTATCTGTATCATTTGTGTAAAGACTCATAATAGAACCATTTGTATTCTGGTCAAAGTAGCGAATCGGAAGCGTCTGCATATGCTCAAACATGTCATCTCTGACTTGCTTTAACACACCCTGACCAATCGTTACCATCATTCTTGTATACACAAAAGTAGAAACAACTCCCACTAGAAAAATACATCCCAGCACCGCCATAGCCTGATATAATTCCGCAAAGTTTGGCTGCTTTTGTCCGATCAACGGAATGATAAAATCATCCAATAAAAATTTCAAGGACAACGATACTGATATAGATGCCACAGAACTTAATAAAATACAGACAAACACAATAACAAACTGCACTTTATACATTCCTGTTACATATTTTAGGAGACGTTTTGCTGTCTTTGCCGTGTTTTTAGACACTCCGGATTTTTGATTCTTACTCATCATCTCCACCTCCTTTTACTTGTGACTCGTATACTTCTCTGTAAATTTCATTTGTTTCAAGCAATTCTTTTGAAGTTCCGATTCCGCTAATGCGGCCTTCATCTAATACAATAATCTGCTCTGCATGAAGGATTGTGCTGATACGCTGTGCTACGATCAGCACCGTGCTCTGTGCAGTCTTTTTCTTCAACGCTTTTCTAAGTGCAACATCTGTCTTATAGTCAAGCGCCGAAAAGCTGTCATCAAAAATAAACAATTCTGGACGTTTTGCAATTGCTCTTGCAATGGAAAGCCTCTGCTTCTGTCCTCCTGATACATTCGAACCGCCCTGTGCTATATGACTGTGATATTTCTCTGATTTTGCTTCGATAAACTCTTCCGCCTGTGCGATCTGTGCTGCTTCCTTCATCACAGCTTCTCCTCCATCCGGATTTCCAAACAAAATATTGGAAGCAATATCTCCGGAAAACAGAACACCTTTCTGCGGAACATATCCAATCTTATCACGCAGCGTATGCTGGGATACTTCTCTGATATCCACACCATCCAGGGTGATCGTTCCTTCGGTCACATCATAAAATCGCGGGATCAGATTGACCAGTGTGGATTTTCCGCTTCCGGTACTTCCGATAATCGCTGTCGTCTCTCCCGGCCTTGCCGTAAAATGAATATCATGGAGTACATCTTCGTCTGCTCCCGGATAACGGAATGACACATGATCAAACTTCAGGACACCTGCTTCTTCTTTACAGAATGCCTTTGCTTCTTTCGGATCATCGATCACCGTCTCACTTGTCAGAATTTCCTGAATACGATCTGCAGACACTCCCGCTCTTGGAAGCATGATCGAAATCATACAGATCATCAGGAATCCCATAATAATCTGCATCGTATACTGAATAAATGCCATCATATCTCCAACCTGCATCTGACCGTCACTGATTCCATGTGCCCCGTTCCATACGATCAGAACAGAAACACCATTCATGATCAGAATCATCGTCGGCATCATAAATGTCATCGCACGGTTAACAAACAAATTCGTTCTCGTCAGGTTTTTGTTAGCTGTGTCGAACCGCTCTTCTTCATGCTTTTCTGTACTGAATGCTCGAATCACTGAAAGCCCGGTCAGAATTTCTCTTGTCACCAGATTCAGCCTGTCTACCAGTTTCTGCAATGTTTTGAACTTTGGCATTGCCGCAACAAACAGCACCAACACCACACAAAAGATCAAAATCACCGCAAGTGCAATGATCCAGGACATTGAAACATTGGTCTGAAATACCTTATAAACACCGCCCAACGCGAGAATCGGTGCATACAATACCATTCGCAGAACCATAACTGCCAAAAACTGTACCTGCTGAATATCATTGGTACTCCTTGTAATCAATGATGCAGTCGAAAAATGATCAAATTCGTTGTTGGAAAATCCAACTACCTTTCGGAACACTCTTCCTCTGAGATCCCGTCCGACTCTTGCTCCCACCCGTGAAGCCAGATAACAGACTAAAACACTGGCTGCCATTCCAAGAAACGCAAGTGCGATCATCTTACCGCCCGTAGTAAACAGATAGTGATACTGCATCTGATCTACATCCATACCCAGATCCTGATATGCATTCCTTGCATAACTTACTGCTGCCTGCTCCAGAATCATATCCGGCATGTCTTTCATTTCTTTTTTGATCTCTTTTACCAGTTCCTCTCTGGATTCCTGCGGCATCATCTGTAAAATATCAAACACCGTAGTATCTTCTGTGAGCATCTCCTTTGGAATCTGTTTTTTCAGTTCCTTCTCCATTTTCTGAGTCTGCTTGCTTCCGGACTCAAAACCGGAAGTTACCATCATCGGAAGCGCTAAAACATCTTCTACTTTCTTCAGCGCTGTCTCATCTTCCTTGACGAAATCCTTCAAAACGAAGGCGGTCTTATCATAAGAACTCTCGTCTTTTTCATATGCATCCTTCACCGTGTCCTGGTCCTTTTGTGATACAAACAACATCACCTTATTCCACTCTTCTTCTGAAATCGCAGCCGGCACTTTATCTTCAATTCCGCCCTGCTGGATTCCCACGTTGACAATATCGGATGTATAAGCTGGAAGTGACAGGTCACAATAAGCCTGTACTGCCAGTATCGCAACAATCGCGATGACCGCTTTCCAGTAATGTCCGATAAATTTAAATAAATTTTTCATACGCTCTCCTTTCCTGCCTTATCTCTCTGTTTTACTTTCTCCTGATGTATGAAACCTTGGTTCTTCTTTTAAGTTGTCAAAAATCTGAATCATAATTCTTCGCAAAAGAAGCTTCTCTTCCTGACTGATGCCTCGGAACATGATTTCATCCATCTGCATGGCTACTTCCTTTACATGTTCAATGCAAGCCTTTCCCTTTTCATCCAGATACAGACGCATGATCCTTTGATCCTTTTCGTCCGGCTGTCGTTTGATAAATCCAGCCTTCTCCATCTTCTGAATCGCAGATGTAATAGACGGCGCCGTCACATTCAGCTTTTTTGCCAGCTCCTTCTGAGAAAGAGGCTTTTGAGAAACAGCTTCCTCATGATGCAGCATAAACAGGATGCCTGCCTGACTCTTATTCAGCCCATACTTGTCAAACATCTTCTGTGCCCGCAGTCCGCCCTGATGAACCACCATCCCAAAGAGTCCGACACTTGGAACCTTATCCAGATCACAGCGCATTGCTATACCTCCTTTTTAATTAGTTAGATATCTAATCGATATATTAGTATTATCTTCCAAAAAAATCAAGCATTAATATAATTTTTCACATTTTTTTAATATTTATGCCAATAAACTAGTTAGATGTTTAATTATTTTCATTTCGTAAAAAAGCAGTCTCTGATCAACATCTGAGACCGCCAGATAAAAATCCCGTTATGTTCTATTTTATTCCTCTTCTTCTGTGCTTTTTTTGCGCTTCAGAGTCCTTACATTTACTCCATTAACTTCAATATGATCATCTACAGCAATGACCAGACACTGCCTTCCATCTATCACTCTCGTTTCGATCAGATCCGCCCGTTCCGGATTGACTTTAATCACAATATCCGGCGTTTCAATCTGAAACTTTTTTGTCTCCGTAATATTGGTTGCAAGAAGAGAAGTCTTTTCCCCTGCTGTCTCTTCATAATTTTGATCAAAACACTCCATTTTTTCCGAAGAAACGCCGCTCTTTTCAAATACCTTGCGTACATCGGTCTTATCCAACTGCAGCGGTTCCTGTTCTTCTTTATGTTCCTCAATCATGTCATTCAAAGTATCATGGATATTGCGGATCGTCTCATAATCTCCGTCTTCTCCCAGAGTATCCTCGATCAGCATCTGAAATGTCTCCTTCTGCGTGTTGGCTGACATCGGCATCCTTGCTCCCAGCAGCTGCTCAATCAACTCCGGCTGCAAATCCTCTGATTTCTTCGTATAATAGAGTACTCCATGAATATCCGTGCTTCTGTCATTAAAAGCCGGAAACAAAAATCCCTTGTCCGGCATATCTACCACCCAGTCCCGGATACGATCCTGAATACAATTGCTCTCTGCATTGTAACTTAATCCTGCCTTTGACAACGAAACCGGACAGATACTGCACACCAAATACTCATACACTTCATCGGATGCGTCAAACATCTCCAGATTGTCAGACGATCTGCCCGGCACATCATACATTGCATGGATTAAAATAATATAATAATTCTCCGCATACTCATATGTAGCGATTACTTTGTCATAAAATTCTTCCAGGAGCATGTCATCTTCCAGCTTACTGGCTTTTAGTTTCATTAAAAATTCCTGTGTCCCGCCTGGCATCTCCTGGTCGATCGGGAATTCCATATTCAACATATTTTTCCCCATCGTCCCGGAAAGTGTCTTTTTAAAAATGTCAAAATATTTAAACGCCTCTTCCTCAGGCAAAGATAAAAATGCCGATTTTGATTCCATCTTTTTATTTTTCTCATGATCCACATAGCAGCCGGCAATTCTTGTGATCGCGCAATTTGCCGGTGTAAACTGCTTACGGATTTCTAATACTTCTTTTTTATTCATAATAAATTTCTCCCTCCAGAATATAAGAAAGGGTCCTGCAACAACCAGAACCCTTTGATACAACTGCTAATTATATTATATGGACAGCCTGTATGGATGTCAATATTGTTTTCTATTTACCATGCTCCTATTACTCCATTCTTTTACTGTTTCATTATTTTATTAGCTCTTCTTATATCAATAATAATTACTATTATTATAATTAATTACAAATTTCTATTTTTTAGTAGACTTATCGTTTTGTTTTGGTTATAATACATATGTTAAATGCTTTCGTTAAAAATTAAAGGAGGACTATTTTTATGAAAAAATATTTATGTGAAGCATGTGGATACATTTATGATCCTGAAGTAGGCGATCCAGACAACGGTGTAGAGGCTGGAACAGCTTTTGAAGATATCCCGGAAGACTGGTTATGTCCACTGTGCGGACTTGGAAAAGACGCATTTGTTGAAACAGAATAATGCATAAAAAGTATCGCTCATCATCTCAGGCGGATGATGAGCGATTTCTTTTTTATTTTCCTGTATGAAGCAATTCATTCGCATTGCGGATCCGCTCTTCTGTCGGAGGCTCGATCCCCTCCAGCGGATATTCCATCCCCAGTTCTTTCCACTTATACTCTCCCAATGTATGGTACGGAAGTACTTCCACTTTCTCTACATTGGAGAGTGTCTGAATGAATGCATCCAGCTTTTTCAGATATTCATCATTATCACTTCTCTCCGGAACCAGTACGTGACGAATCCACACCGGTTTATTGATGTCACTTAAATATCTCGCCAAATCCAGAATATTCTGATTCGTATGACCAGTCAAAATCTTGTGCTGCTCATCGTCAATATGTTTGATATCCAAAAGAAGCAGATCTGTATATTTCATCAGTTCCTCAAACTTACTAAAAAACGGTTCTTCTCTTGTAAAAGGTGCTCCACTTGTATCGATTGTTGTGTGGATTCCTTTTTCTTTTGCTTTCTTAAACAATTCCAATAAGAAGTCGATCTGCAAAAGCGGCTCGCCTCCGCTGACTGTAATTCCACCGGATTTTCCCCAATAACTGCGGTATTTCCATGCTTTGTCCAACAATTCATCTGCTGACATCTGCGTTCCTGTCTTCATACTCCATGTATCCGGATTATGGCAGAACTGACAGCGCATTGGACATCCGCTCACAAAAATAAGAAAACGGACTCCCGGTCCGTCTACGGATCCAAAACTCTCTGTTGAGTGTATATATCCTTTCATTTGCTTGATTCCCTTTCTCTTGATATTTAAAAAGGGACGTAGCATCCTGTTTGTACTACGTCCCTGTGAATTACAAATTACAGTGCTTTATGGCATGTTCTTGCAATTACGTCTAACTGCTGCTCACGTGTCAGGTCGATGAATTTAACAGCGTATCCTGATACACGGATTGTGAAGTTTGCATATTCTTCTTTCTCTGGGTGCTCCATAGCATCGATGAGTTTCTCTGTTCCGAATACGTTTACGTTCAGGTGATGTGCTCCCTGATCAAAGTATCCGTCCATTACGTTAGCCAGATTTACTTTTCTCTCATCGTCATCATGTCCAAGTGCTCCAGGGCTGATTGTCTGTGTATTAGAAATTCCGTCCAGTGCTTCTTCGTATGGAAGTTTTGCAACTGAGTTCAGAGAAGCTAACAGACCATTCTGCTCTGCACCGTAAGATGGGTTTGCTCCTGGTGAAAGTGGTTCCCCAGCTTTTCTTCCGTCTGGAAGAGATCCTGTAGCCTTACCATATACAACGTTAGATGTAATTGTAAGGATAGATGTTGTTGGCTCAGAGTCTCTGTATGTGTGGCATTTTTTCAGTTTGCTCATGAATGTTCTTAACAGCCATACAGCAATCTCATCAGCACGGTCATCATCGTTACCGTATCTTGGGAAGTCTCCCTCTGTCTCATAGTCAACAGCAAGTCCGTTTTCATCACGGATTACTTTAACTTTTGCATATTTGATCGCACTTAAGGAGTCTACTACGTGAGAGAATCCAGCGATACCTGTGGCGAATGTACGTCTTACATTTGTATCGATCAGAGCCATCTCTGCTGCTTCATAGTAGTATTTGTCGTGCATGTAGTGGATCATGTTCAATGTATCTACATACAGTTTAGACAGCCATTCCATCATCTGGTCATATTTGTCCATTACTTCATCATAGTCAAGATACTCTGATGTGATTGGGCTGTATTTTGGAGCAACCTGTGTTTTTGTCTTCTCATCAACACCACCGTTGATTGCGTAAAGCAGACATTTTGCAAGGTTTGCACGTGCCCCGAAGAACTGGATCTCTTTTCCTGTCTGTGTTGCAGATACGCAGCAGCAGATAGAATAGTCATCTCCCCATACCGGACGCATTACATCATCGTTCTCGTACTGTACAGAACTTGTCTTGATAGAAATATAAGAAGAATATTTCTTGAAGTTCTCTGGCAGATTAGAAGAATATAATACTGTCAGGTTCGGCTCTGGTGAAGGTCCCATGTTCTCCAGTGTGTGAAGGAAACGATAGTCGCTCTTTGTAACCATAGAACGTCCGTCCATTCCGATACCACCCATTTCCAGTGTAGCCCATACCGGGTCTCCTGAGAACAGTTCGTTGTAAGATGGAACTCTGGCGAATTTAACCATTCTGAACTTCATAACGATGTGGTCGATCAGCTCCTGAGCCTCTGACTCTGTCAATGTTCCGTTCTTTAAGTCTCTTTCAATATAAATGTCAAGGAATGTAGAAATACGTCCAACACTCATCGCAGCACCGTTCTGAGTCTTGATTGCTGCAAGGTATCCGAAGTACAGCCACTGTACAGCTTCTTTTGCATTTGTAGCTGGTTTGGAAATATCAAATCCGTAAACAGCTGCCATTTCTTTCATTTCTTTTAATGCTTTGATCTGATCAGCGATTTCTTCACGAAGACGGAAATCTGTTCCTTTCATTCCGTGTCTTTCGCCTTCGATAAAATCGTTCTGTTTCTGCTCGATCAGGTAATCGATTCCGTAAAGAGCTACACGGCGGTAGTCACCTACGATACGTCCTCTTCCGTATGTGTCCGGAAGTCCTGTGATGATCTTGCTGTGACGGGCTTTTTTCATCTCAGGTGTGTAGATATCGAATACTCCCTGATTGTGTGTTTTATGATATTTTGTAAAGATCTCGTGCAGTTTCGGGCTTGGCTCATATCCGTATGTTGTACAAGCCTGCTCAGCCATTTTAATACCACCGTATGGCATAAATGCTCTCTTCAGCGGTTTGTCTGTCTGAAGACCAACAACCTGCTCTAAATCTTTCATTTCTTCGTTAATATATCCCGGGCCATATGCTGTCAGTCCAGAAACTACTTCTGTCTCCATATCCAGAACGCCGCCTTTTGCACGCTCTTCTTTCTGCAGTTTCTGAAGCTCTCCCCATAATTTGTCAGTTGCCTCTGTAGGTCCAACCAGGAAAGATTCATCACCTTCATATGGTGTGTAGTTGTTCTGGATGAAGTCACGAACGTTAACTTCCTCTTTCCAGAGTCTTCCGTTAAATCCTGACCACTGTTCAAACTGTGCCATCGTTTAAAATCCTCCTTCAATGTACATGAATAATTTTCTCTTTCTTACGAGCTTTAGTATACCATTATGTTAAAAGAAAGACAAGAGAAAACAGGAATGATTCTCGTTTGTATTTGATTTAGTACAATCTGAAAATTTCAAAAAAATATTGCCAAAAACGCACTGCATTTTTGGCAATATTCTCATTTCTTATAACCGAAAACCGTCTATTCGTTTTTCAGATTATTTGAATTTTTTTACTAATACTGCAAGGATTGCTGCAAGACTGACACCTGCCGGTAATGCTGCAGCTGCTGCACTTGTCTCATCTCCGGTCTTTGGAGAATTTTTCTTCTTATCTTCTTTCTTAGTATCCTCTTTTTTGTCGTCTTTATTATTTGTGTCTTCTTTGTCAGGATCTTCTGGTTTCTCTGGTTTATTTGGCTCCTCTGGATCCGGAGTTTCCGGTTTATCCTCTTTGATCTTTGTTACGCTCAGCTGTAATGGTGTCTCTTTGTACAGCTCTACCTGGAAATCTCCAACTTCCTGTAACTCATATCCTTCCGGTACCCACTCTGTGATCTCTCTTGTGTGGAAGATTCCGTCTCCATCACCATCAACAAAGTAATCTCCACCTGCTACCACTTCATCATTATTCTCAGCATCTACAAACTGGATTTTTACGATGGAAGAAAGGTCACCTTTTTCTACAACCATTGTATGTCCGCCTGTGGATCCAAATGGAATTGTGATTTCTGTTACCTGATCTCTGTCGTTGGACAGCTTGTATCCTGTTGGAAGATTGAAGTCTACACCAAGTCTGAATACCGCGTCTTCTCCATCAGCGCCTTCTGCTGTTACTGTTTCTGTTGTAACAACTTCTCCGTTCGGAGTTTCAAATGTAATGTGAAGCACTGCTTCTCTGATCTCTACATCTTTCTTTACAGAAACATATACGTATCCATCTCTAATGATGCAGTCTGAACTTACCAATGCATATCCTTCCGGCATATATCTTGTCAGAATTGCCATGTTTACGCATGATGTATCAATTGACACCTGTACCGGTACTTCTGCTACCTGTTTCTCAGCATCCTCATCATAGTAATTGATCTTTACATTCTGTACTTCTTCTGCTGGTGCTACGGATACATATACATATCCGTCTCTGATGATACAGTCTGTACCTTCGATTGTATATCCTTCTGGAAGATATCTTGTCAGGATTGCCATATTTACACATGATGTATCAATTGATACCTGTACCGGTACTTCTGCTACCTGTTTCTTTGCTGCTTCATCATAGTAATTGATTTTTACATTCTGTACTTCTTCTGCTGGCGCTACGGATACATATACATATCCGTCTCTGATGATACAATCAGAACCTTCAAGTGTATATCCTTCTGGCAGGTATCTTGTCAGAATCGCCATATCTACTACTGATGCATTGCTGGACACCTGTACCGGCACTTCTGCTACCTGTTTTCCAGCTGCTTCATCATAATAATTGATTTTCACATCCTGTGTTTCTTCGACAAGTACTTTCTTTACCTCGGCATATACAAAATAAGAATCCTGTGTCTCTCCACCTGCTACCGAATAGATACCTTCTACCAATTCATATCCTTCTGGAAGATATTTTTTCACAGTTTCTGCCGGCAATACTTCATATGTATCTTTCGGATCATCACCCCAACGATAATCCTCCACTTTTTCATTGTTAAATTGCACAAAGATAGATTCATTGTTGTCTGTATCTCTAAAATTAATTTCACCAGAAATACTATCCCAACTATCGCTCTCCGTCTCCACCTTTTCCACTGGCTCTGCTGCAAACACTGGTGCAACGTTCGCTGTTGCAATTGAAACAACCATAACACCCGTCAGGCATACGCGCATTAATTTTTTCCTGTACATACTACTTTCCTCCTATTATAACTTTTAGTTTCCCCTTAAATAACAAACCATTTCAAATTTCCGTAACGTTTGCTACCTAAACACTTCTAGTGTATATTCGAATCTTTTTTTTGTCAATACTTTCCAATATTCTATGAAAAATTGCTGTATTTTTTATATTCTTTGTCATAAAAAATACCGGTAACCTGATATCTCTCCAAAACTGATATCCCTTTACCGGTATTTCTTATTCCCACGTAATATCCTCAACCTCATACACTGATACAACATTTGTCTGATAATTGACTACCATCTGCATAGTATATATCTTTTCAAATGCCTGGTCATTTCTTGTGCCTTTCACATCTATATCACATTCCACAACACCTACATCTGTTTTACCATATTGCGCTTTCTTTGCACTTTTTACTTGTGTAGACACTTCATTGATATTAACCACGCTTTCTTTATAAAAAGCATCTCTTTCTTCTTTTAATAATCTTCTATGTTCTGTATTTGCAATACTTTGATACAAACTCTGATCTGTTATTTCTTTATCTTGAGCATCACTATTTACCGCCAAAAATGCTTTTGCCCAACTATTGACACCTTTTTGTATTACTTTTGTTTCTTCATCTGGAAGGGACTCCTCTGTAACTTTCAGCTGTTCATATATTGTCAACGGTACTGTTTTTTCTTCCTTATCTTTTTTCCCACATCCACATGTCAGAATTCCCAATATACATATCATCAATACCAATCTTATGTATTTTCTCATTGTAATCCTTGTTCCTTTCGCCACCTGGCTTATACCCCTGTCTTTCATGTACTCCCCATAGAAAAATATTGCCAAAAACGCAATGCATTTTTGGCAATATTTCCATTTTTTATAACCTAAATCCGTCTATGCGTTTTTCAGATTATTTAAATTTTTTCACTAATACTGCAAGAATTGCTGCAAGGCTCACACCTACAGGTAATGCTGCGGTTGCTGCACTTGTCTCATCTCCAGTCTTTGGAGAAGTTTTCTTCTTATCTTCTTTCTTAGTATCCTCTTTTTTGTCGTCTTTTTTATTTGTGTCTTCTTTTCCTGTATCTTCTGGTTTCTCTGGTTTGTTTGGATCTTCCGGATCTGGATTCTCTGGCTCTTCTGCAATCTTTGTCACACTAAGCTGCAATGGAGTTTCTTTATAAAACTCTACCTGGAAATCTCCAAATTCCTGTAATTCATATCCTTCCGGTACCCACTCTAATACTTCTGTATGATTGAAGATTCCATCTCCGTCTGCATCTACAAAATAGTCTCCGCCTGCTACGACTTCATCTGTTTCAGCATCTACAAACTGAATCTTCACGATTGATTCTTTTGCAATCTTCTCTACTTTGATCTGTAATGGACAGTCTTTGTAATCCGCTACAAAGAAATCTCCAAGAACCATTGGTTTGTATCCTTCAGGAAGCCACTCTGTCAGTTCATTTACATTAAAGATTCCATCTCCGTCTGCATCTACAAAATAGTCTCCGCCTGCAAGTACTACACCTGCTTCATCTACAAACTGTGCTTTTACGATAGAAGATTTATCTTCTTTTTCTACAATCATTGTAAATCCGCCTGTGGATCCAAATGGAATTTGGATGTTTGTGATCTGATCCACTCCTTCTGCCAGTTTATATCCTTCTGGAAGGTCAAAATCTGTTCCCAGCATGAATGTCCAACACTCTCCGTCTGCTCCCTGAGATGTTGTAGATACTGTCTTTGTTCCTACTACTTCTCCATCCTGTGTTTCAAATGTAATATGAAGAACAGTTTCTCTTGCTGTTACCAGACATTCTGTTGTTTTAGTTTCTCCCGCTTTCAATGTCTCTACAGGATAATCTACTGCCAGCTGGTATCCAAATGGGATATTAAAATCAACTGCTGCATCAAATACATAATTTCCATCTGCATCCTGACGTGAACCTGTTAATGTTTCTTCTCCAACTACTTCCTGTGTTGTCTGATCTTTGTACACCACCTTCATAGTTGCAGCCTTTACCGCTTTCACTTTCAACTGTGTTGTTTTTCCTACATAATCTTTTACGAACTGATCACCTGCCAAAGACAATTCATATCCTTCTGGCACCGGAAGTTCACTAAGATTAAAAATTCCATCTCCATCTGCATCTACAAAATAGTCTCCACCTGCTACGACTTTATTTCCGTCCATAAACTGTACGTTAATAATAGATGCTTTTGCAATTTTGTCAACTGTTACCTGGAGTGCTGTGTCTGCGTAATCTTTTGTAAAGAAATCTCCAACTGTCTCTGCTTTGTATCCTTCTGGTACTGGAAGTTCACTCACATTGAAAACTCCATCTCCATCTGCATCTACAAAGTAGTCTCCACCTGCTACGACTGTTCCTGCTGCATCTACAAACTGTGCTTTTACAACAGATGCTTTTGCAATTTTATCAACTGTTACCTGGAGTGCTGTGTCCGCGTAATCTTTTGTAGAGAAATCTCCAACTGTCTCTGCTTTGTATCCTTCTGGTACCGGAAGTTCACTCACATTGAAAACTCCATCTCCATCTGCATCTACAAAGTAGTCTC
>OGZT01001598.1_pt1 | contig 15111 bp, 10 predicted proteins | sample 1576891 | NCBI WGS metagenome assembly OGZT01 (sample SAMEA3541521, study PRJEB24748) | human gut metagenome | biome: human gut; feature: human-associated habitat; material: faeces | place: China | collected 2012 | reverse complement strand
GGTGGTATACTTTTCAATTATTTTAGTGGACTACTTTTCAATTATATTATACAATTCTCCACTATATGGTCGCAGTTCCATTGAAGGCTTAGGTGCTTCTTCCGTTGCAACAACTTTCTTTTCTTCTTTGGTCTTAGTAAATAAACTAGGTTGAGTTATAGGTTTTGAAGTACTTTGCTTTCTTGTGTTCCGCCTAGGCTTAACCTGAGTTCGTTCTTCTTGACTAAAGCCAAACAGATCATATAAGGACATAATAGGCACCACCCCCTGTCCCCCTCCAACAGAGGGGGTAATTTCTTCTACTCTAACGGTAGCGGGAGGTTGTTGATCTATTTGCACTTGGGACGATGCTGATTCTCCCCTATGGGGAGATAAAGAGGGGCTTTTCTGTTTAATGTCTAGCGAATGATTATTGTACAAATCAATATTAAGATTAGCTTTCAGGTCGCTTTTCAGCATCTGTCCCATATACTCGGCAATGCCATCAACACCACCTTCGTGGATATATACTTGTGCAGGCTTACCATATGGATCGGTTCCGATAGTGGCTTTAGTTTGCACAACACGACCTAAGTTGTAGAAGTAATCGTTGTTGTATGTTTCCGTTTCTCGATTCAAGGAAGAGGTTATAAAAGATTCCTCCCAAAAATTCAAAGGCTTATCTTTAGCTGTATTCTTCTGTAAAACAATCAGGTCACTGCCCACTTCGGTTCCTGCATAGTCAGTGAACAGATTGTTCGGCAAACGAATCACTGATACCAGATTGCTGTTGTGCATCAGCCAATTTCGGATAGCTTCGTTGTTAGGTGAGTTCATTACTCCCTGCGAAGTGATAAATGCCATCACACCTCCTTCTCGAAGTGATTCGATACCTTTTACAAAAAAGTAATTGTGAATAGCTCGTGTTGAATCTCGATGTAATTGATCCTCTTTCATAAAAGCAGCATCAAATACGCTCATCTCCCCAAATGGAATATTGCTCGATACAACATCAAAATAGTTGTTGTGCCTACTTTCGATGGTTTCGAAGCCTTCGATATGAATTCTGTCATCGGGAGAAAGATGAGATAGTATCTTACCGGTCAACAAGTCTTTTTCAAAACAAGTTTTTTCAATTATATCTTTTGAAAAACTATTGGAGAACTCGCCCATACCTGCCGATGGGTCCAAAAAGCGATTGATCGTAATTCCCGAATCATTAATACTGTCAGCTATTGCTTGCACCACTTCTGGCGGTGTATAGAAAGCTGTCAGCACCGAATTACGAATACTATCAAAATACTGCTTGTAGGCTTTTTCGTTTGGTGTATTCTCTTGGATTACTTGGTGCAATTCGGCTACCAACGGAAATAGTTCTAATTCGGATTTTGTCCAATGAGCGGTATCTGCCAATGAATTAGCAGGATTGAGGACACATTTAAGTCCTCCGAATCCTGTATAACCCGAAAGTAGCACCTTATCAGCATCGGTAGCTGGTCTTTGCTCTTTGTCAAGGAGCAGTACGGTTCGAATGGCATCAATATTGGCTCTCAGATGAGCCTTTTTGTTAAAGCTCATTTTCTTCCAACCAAAGTGAAATAAAACCCGTTAGTTCCGTATAGAGTTTATCATGGTCAACGGAGTAGATAAACTCATCCGAGAGCATATATTGCAGAAAGATCATTTCGCATTGGGAGAGTATTTTTCGGGCATATTCTTTAGCTTCTGATTGCGGAACGATATCTGAAAACTCATTCCAGAGGACATTGATTATCACATCTTGTTTGGAAAAGAGTAGTTCTTGAAACAAGGTCAGGTTTGCCATCTCCTCGGCTTCGGGATGGGACAATCCCTCTTTGATGGCATTGGAATAGGCCTCTGCTGCTTCGTCTGCTCTGGTTTTAATAAAATCGGTATCGGATGCCAAATCGGGGTGGCTCTCTTTGAGGTAGGACAAAAGGCTTAGTCGGTAATAGGATAATTCCATTGGCTTGTTCTTCTTCATAATTTATTTGTTTAATGAATTGAATACTAATCGGAATAACCTACCTTTGTCTCACTTCAAGTTATTCTACATTCTGTAGTATGTCGTGAGACATATCGGGTTAAACCGGATAATTTGGATAATTAGTGAGGTGCTTGGGAGGGATACCCAAGCACCATTTTTATAAGGCTACTTTCTTCGTCCTTTGTTCTCAAAAACAAACTTTACTTTGTACTCTTCATCAAGAATTAGAGCAGCATCGAAACGTTTTCCGGCTTTGGACTTAAAGCCTTTGACTGTGTTTGTCTGTTTTCCTGATAAAAGAACTTCCAAAATATCATTAGAGAGCATTTTGCCACACAGCGAGGTAAAGACCATCAGACCACATCCGGCATCGGAGCATTTGGCAACCTTGGGGTAGAGATTGACTTGTTTTCCACATTTAGGACAAATGGTGGTTTGTATCTGAGGCAGATTCAATTCAATATTGAGTAATTCCTCTGTAATCTGTGAGGCATAAACTTCGATTCCTTTGGTGAAATTCTTGGCGTCGGCTTCTCCCGATTCAATCTTGGCAAAGGTATTTTCCCACATGCCGGTCATCTCCACATCGGCAATGCGTTTGTCTTTGACGGCATGGTATACGGCTAATCCCTTTTCGGTTGGAACAAGAGCCTTTTTATCACGTCGCATATAGTCGCGAGAGAAGAGTGTTTCGATAATGGCTGCCCGTGTGGCGGGTGTGCCAATACCACATTCTTTAAGAGCCAGACGTTGTTCCTCGTTGTCAAGCTCCTTGCCTGCGGTTTCCATAGCTGAAAGTAAACTGCTTTCTGTATGCAATGGTTTGGGTTTGGTAAGTTTTTCCAATAGCTGTATATTGGAAATATGAAGTTCTTGCCCCTCTGTCAAAATTGGGAGTTCTTTGTTTTCGTCTTTAGCTTCGTCCCGTTCATTCCAGACTTCACGCCATCCTGCCACTTGGGTAACTGAACCTTTGATGGAGTAAAGAGTTTCTGCACAATTCAGCGTGATAACAGTCTGGTCTTTGACGCATTTTCCCGAAAATGCTTCCAACATTCGTCCGGCTATCATGTCGTAGATCTTTCGTTCATCGTAACCGATAGTATTCGGGAGTTGTCCCGTAATCAGCAAAGCATGATGATCGGTTACCTTCTTGCTGTCCACAGATCGGATATTGAGATTTATATCTGAAAGTTTCTCGGCATAGGACGCAAAAGTGTTGTAAGCTGACAGTTTGCTGATTAGTTCGGGAACTTCCATAAACACATCATCGGAAATATAGCGGCTTCCTGTCCGTGGATAGGTGATAAATTTGGATTCGTACAACTTTTGGGCAATAGACAAGGTTTTATCAGCAGAAAATCCGTGTTTGCTATTGGCTTCTTTCTGCAAAGTGGTCAGATCATATAGCAAGGGTGGTTCCTGTGATACTTCTTTCTTCTCTACACTTTGGACAATAACTACCTTTTGCTGTTTTTGTTTCTCATGCAAATCTTTAGCGATTGAACGTGAATCAATCCGATCTTTGGTGACGGCTGAAAAGGGTTTATTACCCGAAGAGGTATCCAATCGGAACTCCCAATAAGGAACGGATGTGAAATTGGTGTGTTCCAGATAACGCGAACAAACCATTGCCAAAGTAGGTGTTTGTACACGTCCTAATGAGAATATGCCTTGTCCGGCAGCTATGGTTATTGCTTGCGAGGCATTGATACCCACCAGCCAATCGGCTTCACTTCGGGCTTTGGCGGCATCGTGTAATCTATCATAATCTGATCCAAGCTTGAGATTTTGTAAGCCTTCACGAATGGCTTTGTCGGTCAAACTGCTAATCCATAACCTATCGAATGGCTTTTGACAATTCAGATAGGTGTAGATGTAGCGAAATATCAATTCTCCCTCCCGACCTGCATCGGTGGCAACAATAATACTATCGCATTGATCAAATACTGTTCGGATGACTTTGAGTTGTTTTAATGCGCCGGGATCGGCTTTCAAGCCTTTGTCTGCTTTTAATTGTCGAGGTACAAGTTTAAAGGATTGGGGGATGATGGGTAGTTGTTCCCGAACGAAACTACTTGCTCCATATTCTTCGGGCATAGCCAGTCCAACCAAATGTCCTAAAGCCCATGTTACCATATAATTGTTACCAGATACGTAGCCGTCTTTTTTATCGTTTGCTCCTACAATAGCTGCGATCTCGCGTGCTACCGAAGGTTTTTCTGCTATAATTGCAATCATAATTTTAATTATTTAATGTGATGATATGCCGATGTGATAATAAAGCATCGGCTTGAGTATAAAAGAGTAGCAAGAGAGTCTGTGACTCTACATCTTTATTCCTTTGGATTTTACAACCTTCTTTTCTTCTCTATTTTCTTCCTGTTTGGCAGTTGGAGAGGTTTGACCTTGCTTCAATGGATCTTTGACGTCCTTAGTCGCTTCGTTGGTTTTACCTTCGGAGTTGACAGCGACCTGTGTTTTGGAAGCATTATCGGGGGCAACTTCCGCTCCTTGCTTCTTAGCTCTGTCGGGATTCCATTTGTAGAAGTCTAGTTTCTCTCTTTCGGTATTGACTTTGATATAGGCGTTGAATTTTTCACCTGCTTTATCTGTCATGCCTGATACATAGATCGTTTTATGTTCCTTTAGGTCTTTTTGTTGCTGCTCAGAAAGTTCAGCTCCAAGTAATCTGGTTGGAATACGAAACTGTGTTTCACCTGATTGCGATTGTTGCTGTGTATTTGTCTGCTTAGGGTTGTTGTCGAACTTAAATTCCAAACTTCTACGGTCGGCATTGATTTGAACAGTAGCATTGAACTCCTTGTCATTCTTCGATTTCATGCCCTCCAGATAGACAGCTTTACCTTCCGACAAATCTTTCTTTTGTTGGTCATCTAGTGTCACTCCTTTGATTTCGTTGGGAATCTTGATTCTGTCTGCACGGACTGCCACCAATTCATTGGTCAGTTTATCAATAGAGAGAAATGCCATCATTTTTTGATCTTTGACAGGTTCTATCTCGACCAAGCGACCTACATGACCTGTCTGACGAAGATTTTGTTTATCGTCTTCGGTTAATCGGGTTCCATAGACAAAGCCTTCAAGTTGAGGTTCTTTGCGAACGGCATGTACAACCAAATTGAGATTACCCTCAGGTGTATCACGGAATGATAAGCGGGCATCGGTGCGGATGATGCTTTCTCCAATCTCGGTTTTGATGGGAATAAGTGTCGGTGTCTTTTGCCAATTGAGCATGCCGTCTAAGGTCTTTTTATCAATCTGTTCTTTGTTGATTCCTAATTTTTCGAATTGCGACCAATCGATGCGGGATTCATCAATCGCCTGATAGGGTTTCTTGGCAAAGGCTTCGGGCAGTACTCGAATCTCATCCATGAACTTTTTGTTGGACGGGTTTTCGGGTTCTTTGAGCATATTTTCCAAGACGTTGGCAATATTATCTATTGCGTTCATTGGTACTTTGAAGAAGTGGAAATGAGTGGGTTCTTTGCATTGGTTCAGGAAGTTGGACATGAAATTTTCCAAGGCATCACCATTCTTATCGATTTTCAGAAAATCGGGTTCATTCTTTTGTTCGGGTTTGACGGTTTTAGGTGTTCCGTCTTCGTTCAATCCTGCGACAACTTTGGGATTGTTGTCTCCTTTTTTTGTGACCAGCAGAACATCTTGGTCTGCTTTTTGGTCTTGTAATTTTTCTTGCATAATGCAGTTACGAGTTACATGTTACAAGTAGACAAGTTCGACTACTGGCAACGAGTTAATAATTTGGATAATTAGTGAGACATTGAAAAGCAATGCCAAGCTAAATGTAGAATGAAAATTGATAGGATGCATTGATCTTCAATGGAGTGGCCGCCTTTGTCCGCCCATGACCGCCATAAGATGATTTTGTAGAATTGAGAGATAAAAAAAGTATCGGATTTTCCGATACTACATCTGTTTGGTCATATTATGTTCTGTATATGATTACTCCTCTTCTGAAGAGAGAGCTTCATTTTCTTGATTTCTTCTGATAAATTCTTCTACATCCGATTCATAATAGAAAGGTTTGCCGCTAATCTGGAAATAAGGTAATATACCTGTCGCTCTGTAACGTCGCAGTGTACGTTTACTAAGATTAAGCATTAGGCATAGGTCTTGATTATCAAGAATCGTTTCTCCATTCAGACGGTTCTTAGCTTTTAGCAAGCAAGAGATTTCGTCCAAACGTTTATGAAGACCTTTCATACCATCATCGAATATATTGTCTGTTACTTCCATCTTGTTTAGAATAATTGAACATTCATAAATCAACGATGCAAAGTTCTGATATATAGATAATAAAAAAACCCTATTAGGGATGGATATTTTTAGCTGTCAGTTTTATTGTGTTTATTTACAGACTGATATGCTTTTTCGATTGTGAAAGATAAAATATAGATAAGAAATATAAATAGGGTATAAATGAAGGCAGATATAAAAAATAGCGTGGTTCAGCTATTTTCAAAACAAGGCAACTGGTATGGCCCGATATACGAAAAATGTGATCCACGCTATTATAATAGCATTTAGGTTCACATCTCATTCTATGTATATCTAAAAAATTACCAGTTTTTTGTTTTATAAGATGAAATGAAAATCAATCAATAATGTCTGTATTTTTATAATCTATTTATTCCATAGGCTTTTTATTTTTCGTCATCTTCGTCCATTTTTTGATTTAAGACACCTCTTAATTTATCCAGAAATGTTGTGCGTTGTTTGCGTCCTCGCATCTCGGCATATGCTTTTGATGGATTTGCTCCAAGATCAATATTGAACACTTCTTCAAAATAAGAAATAATCTCCTTTAGAGTCGCTTTTCCATGATTGAAAGCTCCAAATAAAAACAAAGCATAAATCAATTCAATAAGAAAGACTTTTGGAGCTGTCCATGTTAATTTCTCTTTTAAACTTAGTGCTTCTCCTTCGTTCTGAGATTTTAACCGTTTCAACTCTTCACACAAATATTTCTCAACCTTATCATTTCCAATAACCTTTGCCATTTTAAAATCGGCAAGAGTAGAAAATAGTGGATCGCGTTCAAAATAAAAGCTCTCCATTGTCAAATGAATAGTTGGTTTTTGACGTAAAAAGTAATACTCGTCCATATGCGTATCTTCTGAACGGTAATATTTGTAAAAATCGTTATTACGATCAAAGTAATCTTTTAGCAAACAAAGTTGCCATCTCAAATACTTTTCTTGTTCTTCATCCCCTCCTTTGGGACGATTTAATTCAACGTTATACAACTTTCGATAAAAGATTAATGTACTAAAGAGGTTAGGCTTGGTCTCTTTGAAGAATAGGATTTCCTCTTTTCTACTTGGAAAAGTATAGGAAACAGTGAATTCCTTCAAATCAATAAAAGCTTTTTCTAACACTTCAATTGAACGCTCGGCACGTCGTAAAATGTCTGATTCTTCTTTTTCGATTGATTGAAGTGCTATATACACGTCTTCTGTTAACTTTGAAATAAGATTTTTCATACGCAAATCATTTTTAATAAATACTAAGTTTGGAACAATATTGTTCCATATTGCGATGTTTCTTTATCCAACCTAAAAAAAGTGTGCCAATTCGTGAACTTAACTGGCACACTTTTCAAGTCAACTTATTATATCTATCATGATAAAATCAGGGAGATTTATTCTTTCAATTCATTTGTAAAAGAATAGGGCAAATCCATGTCTTGAGTTCCTCTTTTTGTATTTGGGCTTGATGACATCTCAAAATTTATATTGGCACCTTTCATTAATACATCATGTGTCAGATAATTTTTAGTATAGTTTTTTCCATTTATACTCATCGATGATATATAACGATTAGTCTTGTTATTATTTTTCGCTGTGATGGTTATATACTTTCCATTATCAAGTTTAATTTTGACCGATTTGAATAAAGGTGATCCGATGATATATTGATCGGTTGCCGGAGATACTGGATATAAACTCAAAGCCGAAAATACATACCATGCTGAAGTTTGTCCATTGTCTTCATCTCCACAATATCCATCGGGAGCCGATGTATATAATTTGTCCATAATTTCTCTTGTCCAATATTGAGCTTTCCACGGTTGTTTCGAAAAATTATACATATACACCATGTGCTGAATTGGCTGGTTACCATGTGCATACTGTCCCATGTTCATAACTTGCATTTCGCGCATTTCGTGTATCATACCACGGCTTTCCATTCCTTTATTGCCAGGCACAACGAAAACAGAATCCATCATATTGTTGAATTCTTTATTCCCGCCCATTAGATCGATCAAACCTTGTGGATCGTGAAATACACAAAAACTCCAATGCCAACTGTTACCTTCACAAAAAGCATTACTCCAATCTTCTGCTACGAAATTTTGATCAAATTCACCCTTATCACTTTTACCTACCATTAGTTTGTGTTTAGGATTATATACATTTTTATAATTCATAGCTCGCTGCTTGTAGATGTCCATTTCACTCTTGGATTTTCCCAATGCTTGCCCTAACTTATATATAGTCCAATCATTATATGCATATTCTAATGTTCGGGCTGTGTGCTGTCCTATTCCAACATTGTTTGGCACATATCCATACTTATTATAATGTTCGTAACCCGCACGTCCTGAGGCCGTTCCTCTCAGGTGATTGTTTGCCCCAATCTGTAGAGCTTCCCACAGAGTTTCGATATCATATCCTCTAAGTCCTTTTATATATGCATCAGCAACTACTGAGGCCGAATTATTCCCAATCATAATATCGCGATGTCCAGGACTAGCCCATTCCGGTAAGAACCCACTTTCTTTATATGCATTGATAAGACCCTCCTGCATTTGTACAGCTATCGTTGGATACATCATATTAAGAAAGGGAAATAAACAACGAAATGTATCCCAAAAGCCAGTATCAGTAAACATATAACCTGGTAATATTTGCCCATTGTATGGACTGTAATGCACGACATTATTTTGTGCATCAATTTCGTGAAATATACGAGGGAATAGGACTGAGCGATAGTAACACGAATAAAATGTTCGTAAATTATCGACATTGTTATCCTCTATTTCTATTTTACCTAGTGTTTCGTTCCACACAGTTCGACCATTCTCTACTATACGATCGAATGTGTCATCACCTAGTTCTTTCAAATTCAATTCGGCCTGATCGAAACTTATAAATGAAGATGCTACTCGTGCATGAACTATTTCTCCTCGCTTTGTTTCAAATCCGATTATAGCTCCAGCATGATTATTTTGAGCCTCCAACTGGTCTTTGTAAATATTATTGTTTGTTACTGAGGCCTGATAAGTAAAAGGCTTATCAAATTTGATCACAAAATAATTTTTAAAATTATCGGGTACGCCTCCACTATTGCGTGTAGTATATCCTATTATCTTGTTTTCGGAAGGTATTATTTTCACATACGATCCTTTATTGAATGCGTCTATGACTACAAAAGAGTTATTATTCTCGGGAAATGTAAAACGAAACATCGCTGCACGATTGGTAGGAGTAATTTCTGTAGTGACATCCGAATCGGCTAAATAAACTTTGTAATAATATGGTTTGCCCTCTTCAGCTTTATGAGAAAACCAACTGGCACGTTTTTCTTGATCGAAAATGGGTTTTCCGACAATAGGCATTATCGAAAACTGTCCATAATCGTTCATCCATGGGCTTGGTTGATGGGTTTGTTTAAACCCTTTTATTTTATCGGCGGTATAGACATACGACCATCCGTCTCCCATATTCCCTGTTTGAGGTTGCCAAAAATTCATCCCCCATGGACGCGCTATTACCGGATAGGTATTTCCTGTCGAGAGCTCAAATTTTGATTGTGTTCCCGTAAATATATTCACATAATCAACCGGTTTTTGCTCATTTTGAGCAAAAGAGTTTGAAATAGGACTTAGAAACAGAAGAATAAATAAACTTATCTTCAAAACTGATTTATAATACATAAAGTTGGTTTTGTTCAATTACTACTCATTTTATATTGTTCAATAAGTCTAATTTACCTTCATTTACCAACTTCACTATCAGTTCGCCAAAAAGGGTATTTTGCCAAGCAAACCATTCGCGAGTGAAATCGTGGTGATTGTTTACATTGAACGATTCGTGCATAAATCCTGTATCTGCATCTGTTTTCATCAACATCTCAATACACCATTTAATTTCTTCATCATTTTGACTAGTAAATGCTTTCATCATAATACTCATAGGCCAAGCCATATCGTATCCGATGTGTGGACCACCTATACCTTCGCCATCCTTGCCTCTGAAAAAATACGGGTTATCTTCGCTCCAAACATATCTTCTTGTATTTTGATATATTGGATCATTTACATCCATATCGCCAAGATATGGCATAGCTAAAAGGCTTGGAACATTGGCATCGTCCATCAATAAATGATTGCCAAAGCCATCTACTTCGAATGCATAAATTGTTCCATGCTTAGGGTGATTATATGTTGCATACTTTTTCAAAGCCACTTCTACTTCATCAGCCAATTTGTGACATTCTTTTGCTAAATCATTTCTACCATTTACAGTTTTCAAAATTTCTGCAGCTTTACGCAAAGATGTTACAGCAAAAAAGTTGGAAGGAACTAAAAACTGTAATGTAGTGGCATCGTCTGACGGACGAAAAGATGATACGATTAAACCTACCGGATTAACTGGTGCTCCATTACCATCATTATTGAGTGTGTCTAAAGCTCTTTCTGTTTTTCGTTTGAAAGTATAAGGTCCAACGCCTTCCTTGCGTTGTTGCTCTTTGAGAGTTCTTAGAATATTGACAATAGCTGTCAACCATTCTTTCTCAAATACACTTGTATCACTGGTGGTTTTCCAATAGTTATATGCCAAACGTATAGGGTAACAATGCGAATCAATTTCCCATTTACGCTCATGTACTCCCGGTTTCATACTGGTAATATCGCTTATCCATTCCCCCACATGATTGGTGTCAGTATAGAATGCATTCGCATACGGATCTAGATTGATAGAATTAAATTGACGTAAAATAGTTCCTGCCAGCATCTCTTTCAGTTGCGCATCTTTATTTGCAAACTGCACATATGGCCATACTTGAGCACCGGAATCGCGTAGCCACATAGCATGTATATCGCCTGTATATACGCTTGTATCGGGCTTGCCATCTTTCTTGGCAAAACGAACGGTAGTATCTAAAGTATTAGGAAAACAATTTTCGAACATCCAAGCTAATTTGGAATTTGTTAGAAGCTTTTGTATTCTAACAATTTCAGCTTCTACTGCGACAGAACTAAATAACCTATCCTTTTTAGCTGGACGTTTACTTATGTATTTATTGTCCTTTACAACAGTGTTATCCTGTTCAATTTTCAAATTGAAACTTTTTGAATAAGTATTACCAGAATAAATTATCATGAATCCAATAATACATGCTTTTATTAATTTGCTCTTTTTCATTGTTTATATAATTTATAGTTACTTAAAATTTAGCATACATTTCTACCATTGCTGATTGAGTCAGTAACCATCTGTTTTTAGACTGTTCTGCTCCTTCCCAATCGGTATCGAAAAGTCCATCGCTATCTCGCATATGAAGCCATGCATGATCTAAGCTTTTTTGTATTGATATTATATATTCAGGATTTTGATCTATCTCATATAATTCGAGAAACCCTCTAGACATTATGGACGAAAACCAAATATTACCTTTACTCAATATCTTAAACGAATTTTGATTGGATGCTATATCGTGAAAAAAATAATTGTGACAGGCCTCTGCTAATATTTGTGCCTCTTTCAAGTATTGTTCATCTTTTGTTATTTGATACAATATTGCTGAGGCTTGCATTATTTGTCCACTATTGTACGCATATTTTACTTTGTGGATCTCATTGTCAATACCTATATTATCAAAATACAAGTGATCGGCAGGATCTTGTAATGTAGTTTTTGTCCAATTGTACAGACTTATAGCCTTTTCTTTATATTCCTCATCCTGAGTTGCTTGAAATAGTTTCAACGCAAATACTACAGCAGGAGCATTTGAACAAGTATTTTTTGTTGCCTTGTCGCTTTCTACCCAGTAGATACCTCCTCCCAAAAGTTCGTCATGACCGCTGTAAACAAAGTTCCAAACTTCTTTTGCTTTTTCCAGATATTTACCATTTTTTGTGTGTAAATATATCTCCGTAAAGTCAATTCCAATCCAAACATTATCGTCATAGAAACGGTCTGACTGTGGTGCTGTATTTATATATGAAGCATATCCTGAAGGTTTTCTGTTTTCGTCAAAGTATTGATCTAAGCCCTTCATTATATTGTTTTCGATAATATCCAGATACTTTTGGTCTCCAGTTTTTATATATAGAGCATTAACAGCCGATAACGTACCCGAGTAAGGCCATAGATAAGCATATTCATTGGGGTTGCTATTTTCTGTATTCAGGTAAGTAGCTCTATATTTTTCATCAAAAGGATAATTCTCTCTGAGTAAGTATGTATTATCTACTCTGTAATGACAGTATAAAGAATCTAAAGACTCCTTGGCTTTTTCGATATTTGTCAATTCCTCTTTTTGGCATCCGCATCCTACAAGCAATAGCAAACTGAAAGTCAATATAAAATTTTTCATGTATATTTTAACATTTAGTTTGTTTTTATAATGGTGAAATTATCATTGTATTTAAATAACGTGAGTTCGATATAATTATCTCTGATAATTCGTTGATTGCATTTTTTAATTATTAAATATTACTCTTTTCTGTCATCCCGACCGCAGAGAGGGATCAAGTTACTGATTACACCATGAAAAAATGGATAACGGGATGTCTCTCTACAGTCGACATGACAAAAAGATGATTTCTTATATCGAACTCACGTTAAATAGTAAAACTTATTGTCATTATTTGAGCTATACGTCATTGCTATCATTTTATTTATGTTGGGAGATATTAGGGAGGCTGTTCCCCAATACTTGTAATAGCCTCCCTTTTTAGTCAGATTTGAATCATTAAGTTGTTATTCGGCTCTTATTCAGCAGGTGTTATGCCTAGTATATTAATATGGTGAAATCTGTTATTATTATTGTTTTTGGGGCCATAAGTAAACTTGATTACCACTTTGCCTTCGCTACTCGGAGATATAGGCCCTGTTGAAACTATTTTGTCGGTATTGTTTGCAGTGTCTACTGATAGGGTTTCGCTGGTCTCTCCTGTTACAATAAACAAGGTTTCACGATTTTCACCGGCAGCACAATTCATTCTTGAACCAAAAAAATTGAATATATACTTCTGATTTTTGTTCAATGAACTTACTACAAATTCCGATTCTTCGGTCAATGTACCACCAAAAGCATTTACACCACTTCCCCAAAATGAGTCTTTAAGTGCTGTTGTCGGAAGAAATTCCCATCCGGCAGGGGCTGTGGTTGGGCCAACCAGATTTACGTTGCCCAGTGGTTTTGTGATTTGGAATAGAATACCGGTTTTTTGGCTGTCAGAGTCTATCAACTCTATTTTAGAAGATACTTTTGGACTGGTAATGTTAATCCAAGGTGTCGGGCTCATATTATTTCCGTCTCCACCGAAATCCATGAAGATAGCATTTTCTAATATAGCAGTATTTTCTTTGTCTTCCAATTCAGGTTCCGGATCCTGGAATTTATTCAATGTTGTTATCTGGTAAGGGTTGGCGATTGCCTCATGAGCTGCATTTTGCCCTACTGAGACTCTCCATTCGGACATGTTGGCAGGAAAATAAGTATTACCAATTACCGAACGGTTAAATATTTTTTCAAACCATGTACAAGCAGCAGTATAACGTCCTATATTAAGATCCAAGTGATATCCATCCCGGCAAAAATTATCGCCCACACTACTGGAACGTCCATTTTGGATAGCAGTTCCCGAAGGTATTATCATGTCTATATCTACCAATTTTGCAGCTGCTTGTATGGTGTTTACTATGTTAGTATACATCAAATCTTGATCCTTACCGTAATTTGCAAAACCGCTATGATTTGAATCTTTGGCATAAGCCCAAGTCTGGTGCAGCATAAGTGTAGCATTCGGACAGTTTCCTTTTACATACTCAACTAGATTGGGTAAGCTGCTTTTGTAATATGCAAACATACCCGATTGAGAACTCACTTCCTGCATACAGATATAGTCCCATTTCTCATCAGCAAAAGCTTGAGACAAGCTTGTCTTATCACGATTGGTTCTTTGCCCATCTACAATTTTTACATACAAATAGTTACTGGCATCACTTTTTGAATTTGCCACATGTGTTGCCAATGAACATCCTCCAATAAACATATTGCCTACTACTACTTCTACATCAGCTGCATCTGCAATATTCCAAAAATGGCTTTCCAGTGCATCGGAAGAAAAACTGTTCCCAATGGCAAGTACTCTTATTGGTCTTTTTATTACATTAATATTGCAACCAATTTCCAAGTCATCCTCCAGCTCTTTTACTTTTGCCTTAACCTTCAATTCGCAGTTAGCTCCTTCTTTCATCCCAATCAGATGAATAATGCTGTCTGCACCTTCTTTCAGAATAGAGATATTGTCATCTCCTGTGCTGACACTCAGACTATAGTTTTCAAAATTTACTCTTTCTCCATCTTTAGTGATGGTGGGGATTACAACTGTTCTTTGCCCAGCAGCAAGATCATCTATTGAAGGTTTGTCCAGAGTCAATATATATTCCGATTTTTCTGTCGGTATTTCCGGGATCTCTGGTGGTGTTATATTATCATTAGAATCACTGCATGAAAACATGAACAGCAACATACTCCATAATAGAATCATATTTTTTTTCATTTTATTGTTATTTAGTTAATTTTAGATACCTTGCGTACATCTTGTTATATATCCGATGATTATCAGGGTCCGGGTAATAAGTTTTAATTACACCCTGATCCAGAGATTTCTGCGCTTCTTCTATGTTGGCATAGACTCCGCTAACCACACATGCAAACATACATGCTCCAAGAGCACAGGTCTGTTCCGATTTAGTAACCTTAATCGGGACATTCAGTACATCTGCAAGTATTTGCATTACAAATGGTGATTTTTGTGATATGCCACCTATGGCCAGTAC
>OGZT01001595.1_pt1 | contig 15136 bp, 16 predicted proteins | sample 1576891 | NCBI WGS metagenome assembly OGZT01 (sample SAMEA3541521, study PRJEB24748) | human gut metagenome | biome: human gut; feature: human-associated habitat; material: faeces | place: China | collected 2012 | reverse complement strand
TACAGCCGATTTAGGAGGTGACGGTTCAGAAGGTAATCCGTATCAAATTAAAACACTATGTCGGCGATATTGTTCACGTTAAGCATTGCTTGATTGACTTATTGTCATCAGATCAATATATCCCTGTTATCGCTCCTATCGGTACCGATGAGGACGGCAACAGTTATAACATCAATGCAGATACGGTTGCAGCGGCAGTTGCGGCGTCTGTTGAGGCGGAAAAACTTATTTTGCTTACTGATGTTGAGGGTATTAAGGATAAAGACGGTAATGTTATTGCCGAAATACATAAAAATGAAATATACGAAATGATACATGACGGCAGCATCAGCGGCGGTATGATACCAAAGGTACTTGGCTGTCTTGAATCAATCGACGGCGGTGTTACGGGTGCGCATATCATTGACGGACGTATACCGCATTGCTTGTTACTTGAAATCTTTACAAAGACAGGTATCGGCACGCTTATTAAGAGTGATAAATATTAATAAAGAGAGGAATTTATATAATGAGAATGTCTAACTTGCTTATGCCAACGCTTAGAGAAGTACCGGCAGAGGCGGAAATAACAAGTCATAAATTAATGTTGAGAGCAGGTCTTATCAGAAAACTTGCGGCAGGTATATACTCATATCTTCCGCTTGGACTTCGCACTTTGCAAAAGGTTGAACAGATTGTTCGTGAAGAAATGGACAACGCAGGTGCACAAGAACTTTTGATGTCTGCACTTTTGCCTGCTGAGGCTTATCAAGCATCGGGCAGATGGGAAGTATTCGGACCGAGTATGTTCAAAATGAAAGACAGAAACGACCGTGATTTCTGCCTTGGTCCTACACACGAGGAACTTTTTACTCAAACTGTAATTGACAGTGTTCGTTCATATAAAGAATACCCAATGACTTTATATCAAATTCAGCACAAGTATCGTGACGAGGGACGTCCGAGATTCGGTATTATAAGAAGCCGTGAATTTATAATGAAGGACGCGTATAGCTTTGACCTTACGGAAGAAGGACTTGATAAGTCATATCAAAAAATGTATGACGCATATTGCAGAATATTCAACCGTCTTGGACTTGATTTCACTATCGTTGACGCTGACAGCGGTGCTATGGGCGGCAGCGGAAGCCAGGAATTTATGGTTAAGTCGCCAATAGGCGAGGACGGTATTGCTTATTGTGATGACTGCGGATATGCGGCTAACTATGAAAAAGCTGAATGTATTCCTCAAGAAAAGCCGTCACCGGAGGGTGATTTGGATATGGAAAAAATCCATACTCCGAATGCTCATACAATCGAGGAACTTGTAAGTTTCTTAAATGCAGAGGCTTATAACTTTGCAAAGACTATAATATATAAGGCTGACGATAAGTATGTTGCCGCAATGGTAAGAGGTGACAGGGAAGTCAACGAAGTTAAGCTTAAAAATCTTGTCGGCTGTGTGGACGATTTGGAACTTGCCGAGCCGTTTATGGTAAGACAGATTACAAATGCAGAAGTTGGTTTTGCAGGCCCTGTGGGACTTGATATTCCTGTATACGTTGATAAAGAAGTCGCAATGATGAAGAACTTTATTGTTGGTGCAAATGAAACAGATATGCACTATAAGAACGTAAATATCAATAAGGACTTCACACCGACAGAAGTTGCTGATATTCGCACAATCGAAACAGGCGACGTTTGCCCTAAGTGCGGCAAGCCTATAAAGACTGCTCAAGGTATCGAAGTAGGACATATATTCAAGCTTGGTACAAAGTATTCTGACGCACTTGGACTAAAGAGCCTTGACGAAACAGGAAAGAGCAAGACTGTTATTATGGGTTGCTACGGCATAGGCGTTACACGCTGTCTTGCAGCGGCTATCGAGCAAAACAACGACGAAAACGGTATTATCTGGCCCGTATCAATCGCACCGTATCACGCAATCGTTATCCCTGTAAATTCTAAGAATGAAGAACAGAGTGAAATTGCCGAAAAAGTATATAATGACCTAAAGGCAAAGGGAATAGAAGTATTGCTTGACGACAGAAACGAAAGAGCCGGAGTTAAGTTCAAAGACGCTGACCTTATCGGTATTCCTGTAAGAATTGTCGTAGGTAAAAAATGCGGCGAGGGCGTTGTTGAATATAAGGAAAGAACAGCAGAAAATGCTGTTGAAAAGAATATTGATGACGCAGTTAATGATGTTGTTGAATTTATAAACAATAACAGATAATTCAAAAGGAGTGGCTAAGCCACTCCTTTATTTATGATAACTTTCATTATTATTAATTTTAAATGCACGGTAAATTTGTTCAAGAAGAACGACACGCATAAGCTGGTGGGGAAGTGTCATTTTACCGAAACTCAATCTTAATACCGACTTTGATTTTACGGTATCGGAAAGACCGAGTGAGCCGCCGATTATGAATGTAATATGACTTGAAGTCATTGAAATATCGGCGATTTTTTTCGCTAATTCTTCGGAAGAATATTCCTTGCCCTCAATGCAAAGTGTAACGACAAATGAATTTTGCGGAAGTTTTGCAAGGATTTTATTTCCTTCTTTTTCTTTTATTTGCTCCATTTCCTTTTCGGACGCATTATCGGGTATCTTTTCATCGGCTACTTCGATTATATTTAATTTCGCAAACCTTGAAAGTCGCTTTGAATATTCATCAATAGCGGCAGTGAAATATTTTTCTTTAATTTTGCCTACGGAAATAACAGTTATATTCATATTTTCCTCCGTTTAAAATAAAGTGGGCTTATATCTGTCGGCAACCTGCAAAGTCATATCTTTTCCGACATCAACACCCGACTGTGAAAGTAAATTGTATGTTTCGAGCATAGCTATTTCCGGACGGTTGTTTTCTTTGCTTAAATGACCGAGCATAATGTGTTCTGTGCCGTTCTGTACAAGGTGCAGAGCGACTTTTGAGGCGGTTTCGTTTGACAAGTGACCGTATTCACCCAATATTCTGCGTTTCAGCGGATACGGATATGTACCGCATTTCAGCATTTCAACGTCGTGATTTGATTCAAGCAATATTTTTTTACTGCCTGTTATCTTTTCTAAAATACTTTTTGTTATTTTACCTATATCTGTTGCAAGCGAATATTTTTCATCGCCAATCATAAAATTAAAACCGACAGGTTGTGCGGCGTCATGCGGAATTGCAAAAGGACGTATTCCGATATTGCCTATTTCAAAATCTGTATCTTCGGTGATTATTTTAATATTTTCATCGGCGATATTGCCTATATCCATACTTGTATGAGTACCTTGTGTAGTGTAAATAGGAATATTGTAGCGTCTTGAAATAACCCCTGCACCTTTTGTATGGTCAACGTGTTCGTGCGTTATTAGGAGTGCGTCAATACTTTCGGGCATTACGTCAATAGCGTGAAGCGATTCTTTTAATTTTGCACCCGACATACCGCAATCTATAAGTAAATTTGTTTTGCCGTCCGAAACGAATGTCGCATTACCGGACGAACCGCTTATAAGTGAAACAAAAGTAGCCATTTTAACCTTCCTAAAATTAATTAAGCCTGCCGACAAAAGTCAAGCAGGCTTGTATTTTTGAATTAATCCAATAAATCGTCAACGACTTGTACTCTTTCAATACTGCCACCGAGTTTAACGAACTTTTCTTCAAAGTTTTCGTAACCTCTGTCAATATGATAGATGTCGGTGATTTCGGTAGTACCCTCAGCCATAAGACCGGCAATAATCATTGCCGCACCTGCACGAAGGTCTGTTGCCTTAACGTGCGCACCGATAAGTGAATTAACACCGTCAATAATCGCAAGTTTGCCCTCAACTCGAATATCAGCACCCATACGCTTTAATTCGTTTACATATCTGAAACGATTGTCCCAAACACCTTCACGCGCCATACTTGTACCCTCGATTGTTGTAAGGAACGTTACAAGCTGAGGCTGCATATCGGTAGGAAATCCGGGATAAGGCATAGCGATAAAATTAATGTGTTTAAACTTTGTATCGTCATTAACCCAAACTCTTACGCTGTCTTCACCCTCTGAAATATTAACGCCTGCCTCGATAAGTTTTGCACTTATGATTTCAAGGTGACGCGGAATTACATTTTTAAGAACAACATCGCCTCTTGTAGCGGCTGCCGCTATCATAAATGTACCTGCTTCAATTTGGTCGGGGATAATTGTGTATGTTCCGCCGTGCAAATCTTTTGTACCTTTAATTTTAATTGTATCAGTTCCCGCACCTCTTATGTTTGCACCCATATTGTTAAGAAAATTCGCAAGATCAACATGACCACCGCAGGCACGGCTTTCGGCCCCACCACCGCCCTGACCGAGAAAACCATCTACAGCAACGTCGTGGACGCCCGCACCAAGCTCTCCACCGTCCATGTCCCTACCGAAGGCCGCTGGCTGTTGGTCTCGCCCGAGATCTATGGTCTGCTGCTGAAGAGCCCCGAGTTCATCAAGGCATCTGACCTTGGCGATGCTGTCGTCCAGACCGGCGCTGTGGGCCGCATCGCTGGCTTCACCGTCTTTGAGGATTCTACCCTCGGCGAAAATGTGGAGTACATCGCCGGTCATCCCAACTGGTTTGCATTCATCGACGAGTGGGCTGTTCCCGTCTATGTGCAGGATCTCAATGGTTCCAGCAAGTACATCGGCGCGTCCGCAGTCAAGGGCCGCAAGGTCTACGCCTTCAAAGTCACCAAGCCCCAGACCATCCTCATCAAGAAGAAAGCGTGACCGAACCTCTCAGTCTGCCGACGGCAGCCAGCTCCCCTAACAGGGGAGCCTAAAAGGAGCTGATTTTTTTGAATTACTGTACCTATGACCAGTATGCAGCCGCCGGCGGCACGCTGGACGAAGCTGCCTTTGCCCTCTTGGCCGCACGGGCGTCCCGGCTCATCGACCGGATGACCTTTGGCCGGGCCGAGGGCCACGCCGCAGCGTGCGAAGGCTGTGCAGAGGCGCTGGCGGATGCCTGCATCCAGATCATCGACGCAGCGAACGCTGTGCAGAGCGCCAGCACGCCGCCCGGCGCGTCCAGCGTCTCCAACGATGGCGTGTCCATGACCTTCACCTCCGGCGCACTGGCCGAACGGCTGGCGGCAGAGGCGCAGGGCATCCTCGCCAATACACTGGGCAGTGACCCCCACGGCCTGCTGTATCGGGGGTGTTTCTGATGCAGACGCCCGTCACCGTCGTCATGCTGCTGCGTGACGCGGCCACCGAAACAGACCGGCCGGTCTGCAAGGTGCTCACCGGGTGCAGCTGGCGGGAGACGCGCCGCACATCGGCCTCCGGGGACCCCCAGAGGGTGGTGCATATCCGCCTCCCGCCTGCGCCGGGCTATCTGCCCTATCCCCAGTGGGCGCGTCTGCCGACCGCAGAGAAGGCCGCACACTGGACGCTCAAGCGGGGCAGCAAGCTCCTCTGCGGCGCTGTCCGCAGCCTGACCGAGGCCGAATACGCCGCCCTCGAAAAAACGCACATCTGCTGTACGGTGGCGGATGTCTCGGACAACAGGGGCGTCCCGCTGCCGCATTTTCATGTGGAAGGGAGCTGATGGCATGAGCAAACCCATTTTTGACCAGCCCTACGGCCTGAAATATCAGGTGGACGGCATCAGGATGGAACTGAGATGGCGTCCCGACTTCGGCGCAGAAAAGACCGCTGCCCTGCAAAAGGCACAGTTCGCCCTTGCGCAGGAAGCCGCGCGGCTCATTGACAGCTACGTTCCCTTCGACACCGGCCAGCTGAAAAACAGTGTCCAGACCGCTTCCAAGTACGACGAGGGCCTTTTGGTGTACAACACCCCTTACGCCCGAAAGCAGTATTACCTCCATGCCGATGGCACCGACCTGCGCAGCTGGCACGGCGCTTATGATGAAAGCGGCACCTGGCAGGAGGACAAATACAAGGGTCTGCGCGGCTCCTACTGGGGCCAGCGGGCTATTGCTGATGTGGGCGAACATCTGGCCCTCTTCGGGGCCAAGGCCGTCACGACCTTCTGGGGAGGGATGGGACACTTATGAGTGAAAAAGCCACCATCACCGCGATGAGGGAATGGCTCAAGACCTGCCCCCTCATCGCCGAGGAGCAGAGCGAAAACGGCGCGGCCTTCCGCATTTCCGGCCTCTCGCCGGAGCCTGTGGCCGAGTTTTCCATCGAGGACAGCCCCACCGACCCGGTGACGGCTGTTTTCTTTTCCGGCCGCAACCTCGCCAAGAGCTACATCTTCGTCAGCCGCCGCGACTACAGCGAGGCCCAGAGCGTCCAGATCGCAAACAGCGGCTTTTTTGAGCAGCTGACCGAGTGGGTGCTGGCCCAGAACGACCGGCATCATCTGCCCCGGCTGGGCGGCCGCAAAGAGCCGTTGCGCGTTTCGGTGACGTCCAGCGGCTACATCGTCGTCGCCGAGTCGGGCAGCTGTAAGATGCAGATGCAGCTCCGGCTCGAATATTACCAGCCCAAGGGCTGAAACGAAAGGAGTTTTTCCTATGACTGTTACCGAAGCCGTCAAGCTGTCGGGCCTGACCCCCAGCGCCGACTATACCGGCGTGGAGACCACCGACGACTTCCTGCTGGCCGTCCAGACCGAGGCCAGCCAGACCGACGTGAAAAACTGGGTGGTCTGTGCCGACCATGTGCGGGAGCACAGCGGCGCACTGAACGCCTCCACCACGGACAACACCTACATCCGCACCGGCCCTGTCACCACCAAAGGCAGTGTCCAGCGCACCCTCTCCATTCAGGGCGACCGCTACGTGGGCGATGCTTTTCAGGACTTTCTGCTCTCCCACAGGATCGCGTTCGGCTCCGGCCAGAGCGTGGTGGTGCCTTATGTTTACTTCTCTCTCCGCACCGGCAAGGGCGAGAAGGGCGAAGGCGCGCTCATCCTGACCAGCGATGTGGGCGGCAGCGCCGGCGCGAATGCCACCTTTGCCGCCGATTTCAAGGGCATCGGCACCCCGGCTAAGTTCGACTATAACACCGCCGTCGCGGGCTGAGAGAAAGGAGCACCGATAAATGCTGATCCATGGACAGGAATTTGATTTTTCGCTTCTGAACGCCAACGATCTCGACCGTCTGGAGGACGCATTGGACGAGATGACCCGGGAGGGCGAGGCCGAGACGGCCCGGTGCGAACGTGAGAATGTCCGCCTGGGCGACCGTCTCCGCGCACAGGCCCGCGTCTCCATGCGCGGCCTCGACAAGATCCTGGGCGCAGGGGCATCCGCCCGTCTGGGGCTGAACGAAAACGATGTCAGCCGTCTGTACGACGTCCTCGACGAGATCACGCAGGCAGCCGCTGCCGAGAAGGCTCGTTATTCCCGCCCGGCGGCCGTCCCCCAGAACCGCGCCCAGCGCCGGGCTGAGAAGCGCCAGAAGGACAAGCACAAGCCGCCCGTGAGCTATCCGGTCCAGCCTGCCGCCGCCCAGATGGTCGAGCGGGTGGATAAGGCCGCCCGCCGCAGGCAGCTTCTGACCGAGCTGGCGGCTCTGGAAAATGGCTGACATCCTGCTGGACAAACTGCCCCGCATGTGGGCAGGCAGGCCCATCGACTGGGATTTCCGGCCTATGGTCTGGTTCAACGGGCAGTATCTCCGCCTTCCGGAGGACGAAAAGGGCCTGCCTGAGCTGGCCCGGGAAACCATGCGCCGGTTTTACCGCGTGGCCGTCCCGCCGGAGGAAGAGGTGGACGCTTTCAAGGCTCTGGTGGAGTTCTACACCGCAGGCCCGCAGGAGGTGGCCGACCGCCCCGGCAGCAGCCACACCGAGGAGCTGGCGCTGGACTACGTCACCGACGGCCCCGCCATCGTGGCCGCGTTCCAGCAGGCATACGGCATCGACCTCACCCGGGCAAGGCTCCACGGGTGGCGGTTCAAGGCCCTCATGTCCAACCTGCCCGAGGAGACCCAGCTGGTGAAGATCATCGGCTTCCGGACGGCTGACCCTGCGCAGTTTCAGGGCGAAGAGCGGGAGCGGCGTGCCGAGCTGAAGGAACGCTTCGCGCTGCCCGCTGCCCTGCGGAAAGGAGGCGGTCGCATTGTCACCCTGCAAGACCGCAACGAAGCCTTTGCGGCCCGCTTCCGGCGCTGACCGCGCCCCGGTGCTCTGCCCCCTGTGCGGCCGGCCTCTGCCGGTCTGGGCCATCCCGGAAGCCAGCGCCCGGGGCATCTGGGTCAAATGCAAGAACCCGGCCTGCCGCAAAGAAATCGAAATAAAACTCTAAGCCTGTGCCACTGTGCCTGCGCTCTTTTTCGTAAAGAGAGGTGGACACATTGGCCGCAGATTTTTCCATCACCGGCGAAGTAAAGCTCAACAGCGACCCGGCTGAGAAAGCCACGAGCAAGTGGACGGTGGCCGCAGGCCAGCTTATCGCGGACTTTGCCAAGAAAGCTGCATCCAGCCTGCAAAGCGTGGTCAAGAGCGGTCTGGACTACAACCGCAGCATGGAAAGCTATCTGACCAACTTCAAGGTCATGCTGGGCGACGAACAGCTTGCCGCCGAGAAGCTGGAAGAGATCCGGAAGATGGCGGCGTCCACGCCCTTCTCCCTGTCCGACCTGACCGAGGGCACTCAGACCCTCTTGCAGTTCGGCATCGCGGCGGACGACACCACCGGCGTACTGAAACGTCTGGGCGATATTTCGCTGGGCAACGCGGACAAGCTCCAGACCCTCGTGCGGGCCTATGGCAAGATGTCCAGCGCCCAGAAGGTCACGCTGGAAAACGTCAACATGATGATCGACGCGGGCTTCAACCCGCTCAATCAGATCTGCGACGCCACCGGCGAAAGCATGAGCGCCCTCTACAAGCGCATCTCGGACGGCAAGGTCAGCTTCAATGAGCTGGAAGCCGCCGTGGCCGCTGCTACCAGCGAGGGCGGGCAGTTCTACAACGGTATGCTGGAAGCCAGCCAGACCTTCAACGGGCGGCTGTCTACCCTGAAGGACAACGTGGCCGCGCTGACCGGTGAACTGACCAGCGGGCTGTTCTCGGCTCTCGGGGACATCATCGTCAAGGCAAACGAGCTGGTCGTCTCCATCACCGAGGACGACTCCAAAATGGCCGCGCTCAAGGAGACCATCGGCGTCCTGACGGCGGCAGTCGTGGCCGTCACGGCGGCAGTGCTGAGCTATAAGGCGACCGTGGCAGCAGCTACAGCTATCACGGCGCTGCATACCGCTGCCACCACCGCGATGGCTGCGGCCCATAAAGCTGCCGCCGCAGGAGCTACCGGTCTGCAAGTGGCACAGGCGGCATTGAATACCGTGCTTTCGGCCAATCCCATCGGGCTTGTGGTGGCCGCTCTGGCCGCTCTGGCGGCGGGGCTTGTGACAGCCTACCACACCAGCGAGACCTTCCGCAACATCGTGAATGGGGCGTTTCAGGCCGTCGCCAGAATTGCCCAGAGCACCATCGGTGCGGCCATCGGCTGGCTGGATAAGCTGAGCTACAGGCTGAACAGCTTCCTCGGCAAAGACGGGTATACCGGCTTCGACAGCTACGATGACTACAAGGCCAGCAAAACGCCCGCCAAGTCCAACACCACCACGGATGCAGACCGTCAGCGCCGCCAGCAGTTGCATGAGAGCCGCGTGCAGAGATCTCAGGCGTCCACCGGGACCGCAGACGCGGCGGCATCTGCCACCGCCGCTGCCGCTGCAGCTACCTCTGCCGCCAAGAGCACAAAACAGGCCACGGCGGACATCATCAAATCCATCAGCGACACCACCACCGCAGTCAAGGACGGCGTGACCACCACGACCGAGACCGTCACTGAGACGCTGGCCAACGGCACCACCCAGCAGAAGCAGACCATCACCTCCACCTCCCGCCAGATGGTGGACGGTGTGCTCAAGGACATCAAGACCGTGGAGACCATCGCGGCAGACGGCAAGCGGACGGTCAGCCAGACTATGGAGACGGTGCGGGATTTGGTCAGCACGGTCAAGGACACCTCCACGGCCATCGTGGACGGTGTCAAGACCACCACCCAGACCGTGACCAAAACTCTCGCGGACGGCACCACAGAACAGCAGCAGGTCATCACCCAGACGCAGGACAAGGTCATCGACGGGGCGCTCCGCACGGTGGAGACCGTCAAGACCATTGCCGCCGACGGCACCGAGCAGGTGGCCGAGACCATCAAGGACAGCGCCGCCAAGACCTTAGACGGCCTTTGGAAAGAGATTCAGGACCGCGCCAACGAGGGCATCCTCGGCACGGTAGACGCCCTCGTTGGCGCGGTCAAATCCGGCGACTGGGTGGGCATCGGCAAGTGGGCGGCATCCGCCCTCTACTCGGGCCTGACCGCTGACCAGAAGCAGCAGCTCACCGACTACGCCCTCTCGCTGGTGGACGGCCTGAACGGTGTTCTCGGCGACGCGGCGGGCAGTCTGGCGCAGGCGGCGTGGAGCATCGGGCAGACGCTCTTCGAGGGTATCACCGGCAAGTTCGGCGACATCTCCTCCATGGCCATCAAGATGGGCGGCACCCTGAAAAGCGTGTTCGGCGCACTCAAGGTCCCGCTGGCCGCTGCGGCCAAGGCCATCAGCGCCGGCCTCTCCGGCGGTCTGCTGAGTATGTTCCCCACCATCTACGCCGCGATGGGTACCCTCGTCACCACGATCGGCTCTGCCTTTGTCGCCATGCTGGAGTCCATCGGTGCAGCCATCTCGGCTACCGGCATCGGCCTGCCTGTGGGCGTTCTAGTCATTGCGGCAGGCGTCGCTCTGGCTGCGGCCATCGCGGCCATCGTGTCCAAGCTGGGCGGGCGCCGCAGCGGCGGCGGAAGCTCCTCCGGGGGCGGCAGCGGCGGGGGCGGAAGCTCCGGCCTCGACCTCAACACCCCCAGCATCACCGACGGGTCGAACAAGCTGACGGACACCATCGACGCCAACACCGCGAAGCTTACCGAGATCAACAAGTCCCTCGCCAAGCTGGTCAAGAGCGCAAACGCCCTTGTCCTCAGCGACAACATGGCCGTGAGCAGCCGGGTGGCAGCATCCGGCACGGCACAGGTCGCCGCTGCGGCCAGTAGCTACCGCGAGGGCGACACCAACATCACCCAGAACATCTACTCCAAGGCCCACACCGCCGCCGACCTCCAGCGCGAAGCCCGCTGGGAGGCCGACCGCGCAAAGGCACAGAGCCGCTGAAAGGAGGCCATCCACCCGTGCGCAAAGACCATCTCCGATTAGTCACCCCCATCAGCACCACCGGCGGCCATGCGGACAGCCACTATAACCCCTATATCTCCGAATCCATTCAGCCCGGCGCTGTAGGCGACGGCCCCGATGAACTGAAAAAATGCGTCCGCATGAACATCAAACACGGCGCGGACTGCATTAAATTCATGGCCACCGGCGGCGTCATGAGCCGCGGCACCACTGTGGGTGCCCAGCAGATGACCTATGAAGAGATGAAGGCCATCTGCGACACCGCTAAGATGTACGGCCTGATCACCGCCACCCATGCCCATGGGACCAGCGGCATCAAGGACGCCATTCGTGCGGGGGTCACCTCGGTGGAGCATGGCATGATGATGGATGAAGAGTGCATCCGGCTGATGAAGGAACATGGGACCACTTTGGTTCCCACCATCATCGCTGCGGAGCGCATCATCGTCAAAGGCGCGGAAATCGGCACCCCCGATTGGGCCATCGCCAAGGCGAAACAGGTGTATGCCCGGGCGAAATGGGGTTTCCAGCGCTGCATGGAGGAGGGGATTCCGATCGCCTTCGGCACCGACTCTGCGACACCGTACAACTTCCATGGCAAACAGGCGTATGAGTTCGAACTGATGATGGGCTGGGGTATGACAGCGCTGCAGGCGCTGACTGCCGCCACCAAAACTGCATCCGAGCTGATTCGCAAGAACGATACCATCGGCTCCCTGGAGAAAGGCAAATTTGCGGACATCGCTGCCTTTGACGGGGATCCCACCGAGGATATCAAAGCCATGACCCGTTGCTGCTTCGTCATGAAAGACGGCGTGGTTTACAAGGGCTAGTTTGTACCGAAAGGTGTATCAAAGAGAGGAGTGTCATCATGTCCAAAAAAGCGTTACAGTGTTCCAAGATGTTTGATTCCGTCAACGGCACCGTTGCCCGCGACGTTGTGATTTTTGTAGAGGGCGACCGAATCACCTCGGTTGAGCCCGCCGCCACCGCCAAACTGGATGGGTGTGAGGTCATCGACCTGACCGGCAAGTTTGTCACCCCTGGCCTCATCGACTGCCACATGCACATCGGCATGAACGGCGCAGGCAGCAGCCTGGGCACCAAGCCCTACACCTCACTGGGGGATGCGACCATGGAGGGGCTCACCAATGTGTACAGCGACCTGATGGCCGGATTCACCTCGGTCCGCACCTGCGGCGACATGGGCTACAGCGATGTGGCTATCCGCAACGCCATCAACCGGGGCGATTTCGCCGGTCCCCGCATGATGGTGGCAGGTTCCAACCTGTCTTCCACTGGCGGCCATTCCGACACCCATTACAACCCATACCTCCATGAGGTGGAAGTCCACTCCGGCGTCGCCGGCGATGGTCCCACCGAGATGGTTAAACTGGTGCGGACCAACATCAAACACGGTGTGGACTTCATCAAGTTTATGGCCACCGGCGGCGTCATGAGCCTGGGCACCACCGTGGGCGCACAGCAGATGAGCTATGAAGAGATGAAAGCCATCTGTGACACCGCTAAAATGTACGGCATGATCACCGCTACCCACGCTCACGGCACCAGCGGCATCAAAGATGCCATCCGGGCTGGCGTCACCTCGGTGGAGCACGGCATGATGATGGACGAAGAGGGCATCCAGCTGATGAAGGAACACGGAACCACTTTGGTTCCCACCATCATCGCCGCCGAGCGGATCATTGTCAAGGGCAAAGAGGCAGGCACCCCCGATTGGGCCATCGCCAAGGCCAAACAGGTATATGACCGTGCCCATTGGGGTTTCACCCGCTGCATGGAAGAGGGCATCCCGATCGCCTTCGGCACCGACTCCGGCACGCCCTACAACTTCCACGGCAAACAGGCCTATGAGTTTGAGCTGATGGTGGGTTGGGGGATGACTCCCCTTCAGGCGCTGACCGCCGCCACCAAGACCGCTTCAGAGCTGCTCCGCAAGCAGGATGAGGTCGGTTCCATCGAGGCCGGCAAATACGCCGACGTAGTCGCTTTTGACGGCGATCCCACAGAAGACATCAAAGTTATGACCAACTGCACCTTTGTCATGAAGGGCGGAGAGGTTTACAAAGCGTAACAATTGAATCCCTGTTAAAAATCCCCCCAGCTAACTAGCTGGGGGGATTTTGTTTGCCTATCGTCTTTTTATCCCCCTAGAGACAACAAATGCCCGGCGCTCCTCTTTGGTGTACTGCGTTGCGGGGTAAAGGAGGTCTGCCATCTGGTCGATCTGTTCCTTTGAGTACAGGTTTTCCGACGCCGCTGCCCGCAGATCCTCCACCTGGCACGGGTAGAGGATGGCGTGGGGGAAGGTCAGGGTGGGGCAGTCGTAGAAGCAGTCAATCCCACTTTCATAGTTGGCCATAAAAATAGCGTTTGTGTAGGTTGTGCTGTCTGCTAAACTGCTTATTGAAGAGCCAATATGGCTGTTTATATAATTTTGCAGCACAAAAATATGAGTTTCATTCTGCATAATGGGATTTCCCATAGGATTCTCACATCCCGGCAGGATCTGGACCCATTTCGGATCAGAGAGGTTGCCGCGCAGCCGGCCGCCTCGATTCTTGCTTTCCCCCACCATGATGCGCCCAGGGGTGAGACAGATCAAATCGATTTCGGAGAAATCGCCGTTTTCACGGGGGATGATGGCGTTCATCAAAACCCGATTGTAAACGGGAAGGTCTGAAAAATACAGGTAGGCGAGGAACTCCCCACAAAGTCCTTTATCTGCGACCATCTCGTGGAACGGGATGTGGGTCTGCCTGTAGTATTCTGTGTCCTTATAATGAAGGACCTTCCACAGCTTTTTTCTGTCATATAAATACAGAAGGGGGGCCAGGGCCATAAACGCAAGGAGCAGGATGTAAAACACAACATCCAAAACCGCCAGCAACCCTTTTTCTCGCCAGGCCGTCTGTAGATACGGCCCAAACAGCAGCCCAAAAAGGAATGTCGAGACGCCGATGCAGAACATCGGAAAGAGTTGATATATTTTGAGGGCGTCGATGTGAAAAGCTCTGTTTAGCGAGTCTTTTTCTGATTTTTGGACAACGCCGCGGCGGAACAGCCCTCCTGCAAGATAGCGGCAGGAATAGCAGGATAAAAGCACGGCTGCCGTGCATAGCAGGGTCCAGCGCGACACTGCAAATATGGCTGCCAATACAGCTATTGCCTTTATAAAAGGAAAATTTCGCGCTGCTTCTGTGCGGGTGCTTGCATTCATTTCTCTCCTCCTCCCCCTGACCGATTTCTGCATCGAAGGATCTTTTTCAGGGATTTTTCTGTTGTTTTTTTGTCTGTCTGCTATTTGGCTAGTTATTCCTGCCAATTGGTGTGGAAATCCCCCTCCCGGTCTGTCCGGCGGTAGGTGTGGGCGCCGAAGCAGTCCCGCAGTCCCTGGATCAGGCCCACCGGCATGGGGTCGGTGTGGCAGCTGTCATAATAGGTGAGGGTGGAGGAAAGAGCGGGGACCGCCAGACCGTGGATGATGCAGCGGCCCACAATCTCCCGCCAATCAGCTTCTTTTTGGGCGAGGGCGGGGGCGAATTCTTTGGATAGAACCAGATTGGGGCAATCTTGAGGGCGGTGGAACGCCTTGGCGATGGGCTCTAAGAGATCCGACCGGATGATGCAGCCGCCTCGCCACAGGTTGGCGGCGTTCTCCAGGTTGATGTTCCAGCCAAAGTCCGCGGAAGCCTTGCGGATGATCTCCATCCCCTGGGCATAGCAGCAGACCATGGCGCAGTATAGGGCATTTTCCAGCTTTCCGCCTATGTTTTCCACCGAAAATACCTTGCGCACCGGGGAGAGCTCCCCGATCTTTCTGCCCAGGGATCGGGTGGCTTTCTCTTGGGAGAAGAACCGGGCGTACACCGCCTCCGCGATGGTGGGGGCATACACCCCCCGGTGTCCTGCAGTGCAATGACTTCTCTGCGGATTT
>OGZT01001588.1_pt1 | contig 15184 bp, 11 predicted proteins | sample 1576891 | NCBI WGS metagenome assembly OGZT01 (sample SAMEA3541521, study PRJEB24748) | human gut metagenome | biome: human gut; feature: human-associated habitat; material: faeces | place: China | collected 2012 | reverse complement strand
AAATCAAAAATTCAAAAGTGAAATGACAGAAGTAATTAAACCAAAATCAAGATGTATCGGGATTGACTTAGCCCCTGTAATTACATCAAAAGACGCAATTGCTACTACTGTATGGAAAGAACAGCCCCGTACCTTAAGAGCTGATGCTTTAACGATCAGTCCCGGTGATGTAACTGAAGACGAAATTTATTCTCACGAAAATGATATCGCCGAAGATTACGACGCAATAGGAACAGGCCGTAATGCATCCGGATCTTTTATCGGAATGTCTGCGGATCAGTTGAAAGACTTGGTCGGAGGGGCAGTTGAAGGAACAGGAGACGCTGCGATGTTCCTTAAAACAGGGAAAATCAATATCCTGAATACGGCCATCCGTTTCCGTTTGAAAGACGGTTCGGCTATCATTCTCCCGAATGCACGCGGATATGTGGATATCGATCTGAATCTGGGAGCAACCGACGGCCGTTTCAAATGTCCGTTTAAACTTCAATCTCTTGCCCAGGCAGACTTCGATTGTGATCTTATCTGGGTGAAAAAGTATAGTACCGGAGGCGGAGAATAAAAACTAAAGGGCAATGGAAAAAACACCCGAGCAAATTCGTTTAGAAGCCGCGCGGTTATTGTTAGGCAGGGGCATACGATTCACAATCAAGGATGCCCCTTTCCTTTACCGACTGTTCAGGCTCAACCGTATATCGATCCATCATCTGAAAGCAGGTACAATCATGGAAATAAGCCGACTGGTCGACGAAAACAAGCTGTATGATATCCGTGTGCCTATCGATGCAAACAAACGGCTCGATGTCCTGGCACTCATTATCGCAACGGCAGTACTGAATCGGAAAGACCGGATCGAAAAAGAAGCCCTGAAGCTTTCTCGGTTTCTGCTTTGGATAGTCCCGGCACAAGCCCTGATCGATATCTACCAGACGATCGTCCCGGTCACCAAAATAATGGATTTTATGACTATTACCAGATTCTTCGAAATACAGGCTCAGACGATGATGAATCCGAAGAACCTGACGACGAATCCGGGGCAGACGAAAAAAGGGAGTTAAAAGGCTATACCGATGGTCTTCATAGCCCTTTCGGAACGATCGGACAGATCAGGGAACGTACCGGATACACCCTCGATTATATCCTTTGGGGTGAGCCCTGGATAAACTTTATACTCGAGGCGGCCGATGCTCCCCGGTACATACGGGGTGAACGTCCGGTACAGGAAGTGGATATAGAAACGGCAGAAGATGCCGCCCGGTTATTCGGCGGCAAAATAGAAATATTATAAGCATGGAATCACTCGAACCAGTTGAAATAGAAATACGCATGAATCAGAACGTTTCGGAAGAATCCGAACGGGTGACTCAGAGCGTTACAGGCATGTCGCAGACAGCACAGACCGCACTGGATGCCATGCAAAAACAGATCACGGATCAAACCGAGGTAATCAGCCAGATGGGAACCGTTATCGCTGAACTTCGAAAACAGCTTGTTGAACAGCCCGGAGACATCCTTCCGGCTGATACGGTCGCCCGGTTGTCAGAGGCTCAGGCTGCATTGACAGAAGCATCTGCCAGAGTGGAAGTATTCCGCAACGAATACACCCAATTGTCGGAAGCGGCAAGCCAGGGAGCGGATGTCACCGACCTGATCGCAGAACGAAACGAGAACCTGCGCGAGACACAGGCCTCGCTTACCGATACAATGGGCGAACTGCTGACTACTCAGGCGGAACTTAACCAGGCGAACGATGAGTCGGCAGACGCATCGGACAGTAACACTGAGGCAACCGAAGAAAGCAGTATGGCAAACGAACTTCTTTCGGGTGCAATCGGTAAGGTCTGCGAAATGCTCGGGATAGAGAATCAGGCGGTTATACAGGCTGTAACCAATACCCAGAACATTACAGCAGCAAAAGGTTTTTATGCCCGTGCCGTTCAGTACCTGAACACGCAGCTCGGTATATCAATCGGACTCAGTAAGGCTCTTGTAGCAACGGGTATCGGAGCTATTATCGCGGCGGTAGGCATTGCGGTGATCGCTTACCGAGAATGGACGGAAGAATCTCGTATACAGGAAGCCGTACAGAATAACCTGAACCGGATCAATGAAGAATCGGCAAAAACAAAAAAAGACCTGGCCGATAAAACATCCGATCTGGTATCGACTATCAATTCACAGACAAAAGCAATTGTCGATCAGGTCGAAGCATACCATACCCTGCAAACTCTGTATCCGAAAGTTCTGGCAAATATGGACATGCAGACCTTTAAGGCTATGAGTGCCACTCAGCAGCAAAAGTTGCTGAATGAGGCTGTCGCTGAGATGACGGCAACATCATTCGAGGATAAACTGAATGAATTAAAGGAGGCATATTCTTCCATATCAAAAGAATCGATATTCAGTCCGCTCGATTATTTAAGTGGGAGAAGTAAAGTAAAAGATGCCATTGGAACAGGGTTCTTTGAAAATCTATATACATCAAATTCTGAACAAAATAAAATACTTGCTCAAACTATAAGTTTACTTGAGGAGCAAAAGAAAAAGCAGGACGAAATAAAAGCTCAGGCCGAGTTCATGAAGAAACCGGAGTCCGAACGGCGCGCTATACTGGAAGACCAACTGAAGACTTATAAAGATCAGCTTTCCGCCCTGGATGGAAACACCGGAGCGGTCGATAATTTCAACACCGCAACGGGCAAAGGCTCGATACTTATTCAGGATATCAAGGATAAAGCCGACAATGTAACCGGATCTATTAACTTTTGGGAACAAAAGCCGGATGCTCTCGGTAATATCTTTTCGAATGCAAGCCTTCAGGCTGCCATTCTTCAGGGGCAGATCAAGACCATACAGGGACAGTTAGACGCCATGAACGGAGGCGGTGCGGATGTTATCAAAAATAAGGAATACTGGGAAAAGCAAAAGAAAACAGCAGAGGATTATAAAAAAAACCTTGACTCCAGTGTTGTTGATCTATTAAACGCGGGCACAACATCTATGCTCGATCCATCTACTGTCGAAGAATGGAAAAAAGCCAACAAAACAATCTCTCAGGCAAAAGAAGAATTAAAAGTTTATGACGATCCGGATAAAAAGAAAAAAAAGACCGGAAAAACCGAGGCTCAGAAACAAGCTGAAAAAGAGAAAAAAGCAAACGAAGACCTATCGAAAAAGTCGATCGACTATGCCGACCGTATCAGAGCCGCAGAGGTAGCCGCTAGGCAGGAAGGAGCGGAAAAAGAACGCGCAGCCCTAAAGGCAGAATACGAAAAAACAAAGTCCCTGATCGAAAAGGAACTGATCGAGATAGCCAATGCCGAAAAAATCACCGGAAAGCCTGCAACCAAACAACGCAGCCAATTGGCTGATCTGGAGTCAGCGGCGACAGCCGAATACGAAGCCGGAGTAAAAAAAGTCAATGAAGAATCAGCCAAAGCCCTGAAGGATATATTCGACGATGTATCCCGAAAATTCAAAGGCGAACTCGATAACCACTTGCTGTCTATCGATCAGTATTACGAAGCGGCCGTAAAGTCGGCTAAACAGGCAGGGGCAAGCGTCGAGCAGATCAACAGTCTTACAGCAGCCAAAGACAAAGAAACGCATCTGGCCAAACTGGCGGCTACTCAAAAAGAAATTGACTTCGAAACGGATGTCGCTCTACGCCGTGAACAGATATCGAAAAAGCGTTACCTGTTCGAGGCCGACCGTCAGACCGCCCTGGTCAAAATTCAACGGGAAGGCGCACAAAAGACGCTCGAGAACCTGAAGAAACAATATGCCCTTACTCCTACCAAAGAGTTGGAAAAAGATATAAAAGACGCAAGCCTGGCTCTCGATGAGTTCGACAAGAAACTGAAAGACCTGAAGGTTGAAAAACTAAAGGAGATTGCAGGTTATATCTCTCAATCAGCTGACGCTTTAGGAGACTTGTTTTCAGATGGCGGCGCATTGTCGAACGAAACCCTGTCTCAGATCACGGGAGCGGTCGGTAATATCGCTCAGGGCTTTGCATCGGGAGGTCTCGCCGGGGGTATTATTGCCGGAGCCAGTACCGCTATCGGTTTTATCAATTCGGCATTCGACGCCGAAAAACGCCATCAGGAAGCACTCAAGGTTTTACAGCAGGCAAAGATTGCCATGCAGCGCGAGTACTTACAATTACTGTTGGACGAACAGCTGCTGTACAAAGAAGGGACTTCCATCTATGGTACTGATCAGGTCGGTAAAGTCGTCAATGCCATTGATGTATACCGACAAGCTGTCAAGCAGTTGAACAATGAGATAAAAGGGACAGAGCCGACCTACTCGAAGCCTAAAAATCTATATGATATCTCGAATTCCTACAAAGAATATCAACGGCTGAAAGAAGCTTACGATAAAGGAGTAGGCGGACTGGCCGACACCCAGATCGTAACCGGGCATAAAAAGACCGGGCTGTTCGGATGGGGCAAAGGTAAAGATACATATTCGTCGATATTTGATGCGTATGACGATGTGATCGACGCCGAAGGAAAACTCAACTATAAGCGGATAGAAGCTATACTGAGTACAGAAAAAATGACGGACGAGACAAAAACTTATCTCGAAAATCTATTAAAACTGAAAGACAAAGCCGAAGATGCTCAGGAAGCGATGCGCTCTGTGCTTGAGTCTACCTTCGGCGGGTTGGGCGATTCTTTGTCGGATGCGATCGTCTCTGCATTCAATACCGGAGACAATGCCCTGTACGCATTCCGTGACAATGTGACCGATGTATTGAACGACTTCGCCAAACAAATGGTGTACTCGCAGTTCCTGTCGAAGATGTTCTCTGACTTACAGGGAGACATCGAGGCGGCTTATAATAAAGTGGCCGACGGAGCGATTACCGAAGACCAGCTGTCGAAAGAAGTTACCGACCTTTTGGGCGGGTTCTTCGGCGGTCTGGAAGGTACGGTCAGCAGTGCAAACGATTTTCTCGAGCAGTTCTGGAAGAATGCCGAACAGGCAGGATTCAACCGTCCGGACACGTCTTCGTCTTCAGGTACATCGAAAGGAATAGCATCAATCTCTCAGGATTCTGCAAACAGTATTGACGGCGGTATATATGCCCTGCGTCAATCGGTAAACGATATCCGCAACATCGAAAAAGAAGCGAATGCAGTTCTGCAATCGTATAAACAGACGCTCGACCGTATCGCTGAAAATACCGGAGAAAGTGCCCGTTATCTGAGACTGATCGATGAGAAATTACAGGAAATACAAACCAGAGGTATAAATATATTGAAATGAAAGGAAGCTGTATCATAGACGGTTTTGATATCGACGATCTGGGCGGTTTTATCCTCCGGGGCGGTGATTATGATTTTCTGTCGTTTCCGGAACGGCGTGATCCGTTGTCCGAAAACTGGTTTGAATACAACGGCGTCGATGTCGACCTGTCGGAGATATTCTTCAAGGAAAAATCTCTCACTGTCAAATTTCACATCAAAGGCGAAACTTCAGACGAATTTATATACCGTTTAAACGGCTTTTATAAGCGGGTTTCCGCCCCCGGATACAGAATTCTTTACAGCAGGGAGTTTGACCGCACGTTTCGGCTTCGGTTTGTGTCGTGTCCGGAATATACACACCGGGGCGGTCTCTTCAAGCCGGGAACCAAACGGGGCACACTCAGTGTCAGTTTCTCGATGGATGATCCTTTGCAGCTGTTCACCGATCGGTCGATACTGATCCCGACAATCGAAGGACGTATTCCATCACAGGTAAGTATCAACGGATACGATTTGTCGAGGTTCGGGATCGTTGTTACCCAGTGCTACAATTCGGTATTGAAATTGTCTGCTGCAAAACAGCCTTTGACCCGAAGTTTTGAACGAATGACAGGCCTTCTGGTATCAGAACCGCAACAAGCGACATTTGAAGCAAAGCAGATCACGATCGAATGTACCATGTTAGCGGATAACCGGGCGGAGTTTTATCATAATTACACAGCCCTGTTTAATAATCTGACGCTGACTCAGGCTATCGAAGTGTCGACGCTCTGGGCGGACAATGAATGTTTTTACACCTCGATGTCGGATTTCTCCAAGTTCAAAGCTTTTAAGAATGGTATACATATCGGATTTAAACTGAATCTGACCTGTATTACTGCCGGGCTGATTGAATACTTACTCAGTACCGAAGACGGTTATCTGATAACAACCGAAGATGATTTTTTTATAGAAATGTAATTTTTATCTGTTATGTCCAGCGAAATAAAGAAAACAAAAGTAAGCCTGTTGCCCGAAGCGTCAACTCTCGACGGGTTCTATGCCTTCGGTACGGATGGTAGTAACAATTCGGTCAAAGTGCCGATCGGAATGTTAAGAGGGAATTCTCCTCATATCGGTGCAAATGGTAATTGGTATGTTGGAGATATTGACCTCGGAGTACATGCTCAGGGAGAACCCGGTAAAGACGGGGCTGACGGAGGTCTTCAAATAGTCTCAGATGGTGAAACCATTTCTAACGATGGTGAATATCTTATGGTATCTAACGGTACAATAACTATTTCGACCAGTGTAGACCCTATACCGCAATCGGCATTAAGCATCACCGGCGCACTGCTGCCAAACGGAACATTCAATACAACATCAGGATACTGGCATACACCTATAACAGCTATACCGGCGGGTAAAACGAAAATGCAGGTTGTCCCTCTGCCGGACAATTTGGGAGGCAGGTCTTTAGCTTTTTATACAAGTGCAGGTGCATTCATATCTACAATACCCAATACCGCCACGGATACGCCGGTACTGGTAGACATACCAAGCAATGCGGCAAAATACGCGCTTTGCCGCAGTATATTGCGTGATTATTTCGCAGGATTTGTTTCGAACGGAACTCAAACTTACACCAATACAGGAAAAATAGTACTGATAAAAATGGTGAACGGTGCAGCAGCTATTACCGAATTACACAATTTTATAGACCCGAACCAACTAGCGGTGGTGAGTAACGGCGAAACCATCAAAACGGACGGGCAATACCTCTTTATCGAAGACGGCTCAGCCCAATTTGTATATGAGGTTGCCGCTGCGTCTGAAATAGTAATACCCAAGAGCGATCTGAAAATAAGCGGATACATACGGGATGACGGGGAGCTGATGGGCAGCGGTTCGTATTCCCGTACTGAAATACGGGATATACCTAAAGGTGCTGCCATATTTGAGGTGTATTCCTGCCCGGACGGTTCGAGGGCTCGCCCGATTGCTTTTTATGATGAGAACGACCTTTTTATTTCTGCTCCGGATAACAAGGGGATTGATGTTATAGATGCTGTAACCAGACCTGCCGCAGCCGCTAAATATGCTTTATGCCAGAATTCTATCTGGACTTATGGGTGTACCATTAAAATAGCAGGTACACAGACTGAGGTGAAAAATGAAAATGCAATCACCCTTATAAAACGAAAGGGAGACGTAGCAAATGCAAAAGTACTTCGCGACTTTTCAAAATCAAGCATAAAAGTGCCTAATCGCCCGAAAGCCTTTCTCAAAGATTTTCTTTTGAACAGCGCAGCCATAACAACAGGCACGATAAGTATTACAGGTACAGGTTCAGCAACGGCAAACCAACTGAGGTACAAGGCTTATTTATCGACTGAGAATATTTATTTTGATGTATCATTCAAAGCTAACGCTAACTCTGATATACGTATAGGCAGATCGGAGGGCGGTTCATTTAAGCTGGCAGGGAATATCCTTACAGTATATAATTATCAGAATGTTGAATTTGCATCTTTTACACTGCCTTTTTCTATTGTTGCAGGTAAAAGTTATTCAGTATCGTTAGATAAGCCGGATGCACTAAACGCAGTATTTGCAATATCATCAGCATCAGGCGAAACATTTACAGTACCCTACAATAAGCTGACATCAGCAGTCAGTAATTTTACATGCTGGGGCGTTCCATTTTTCGGTGTTATCAACGGTGACGTCACTGTGAGAAATGCCGTTCTTTCTTTCAAATACGATTACAATACTGTTTTATCCATTTATGGAGATTCTTATATTGAAGGTAACAGCCTGCTTACTTTGGGCGGTATTTACAACAAATGGAGTAGTCTGCTGGGTGATAAGATGGGCACACCGTTCGTTCATATATCCGGTAAAGGGGGCGAACTGGCAAATGCATCTTTTGTCAGTCGATTTAAAGTTGAGAATAGTCTGTTTAAATCACCTTATGTTATACTTGCTTTGGGTACGAATAATACCGATTTGGCAACTTATACAACCTATATGCAGCAAATGATAGACGAATGCAGGGCAAACGGTCAAGTGCCAATATTACAGACTATACCTCCAAGGCAGGGTGTCACCTATGCAACCTATACTAAATTGGTGAATGACTGGGTAAAAGCATCGGGTGAGCTGTATGTTGATTTCAATGCAGCACTCACAAAGCCGGATGATGAATCTGTATGGATACCTAAGTATATGATGTCTGACGGTGTGCATCCGACTGTTGAAGGGCATGCAGCTATGTTCGAACAGGTGAAAAGGGATTTGAATTTTTTGATTTAAAAGATATATATTATGCAACTATATAACCCCGATACAACCCCGCTGATCGACATACAGGTCGACGATTCGTCTTATGCTTATAATACGGTCATGGGGCGTGACGATCTGACGCTGAACTTTGCCCTGAATGGATTCATTGAGTTACCGCTGGGCGTGTACTGTCTTTTCCTGAACCGGAAATACAGCCTGACCAACGATTCGAACTTTAAGATGGTCAATACGCAAAACTTCACGTATCAGTTATTGCTCGATGCGCCGATCGCTTATGCCAAACAAACGAAGTTCAAATTTGTAACGCTCGACAAGAACCCCGACGGATCAGTCGAGCTAAACACCAACCCGAAGATAAAATTCTCGTTAACGGGGCGTCCTATAGACTTCCTTAATTTGTGGGTCGACTGTATGAACCTGAACGATAAAGAGGGCGGTTGGACGGTCGGTGAATGCCTCGAGAGTGAAGAGGTGACACTCGACTTCAATAACCAGTGGTGTTATGATGTGCTGACCGACTTTGCAGAGGCTTTCGATACGGAATGGGAAGCAGACGGAAAAACGATGCACCTGCGCCGTGTCGAAAAAATGAAAGATAATCCGCTTCCGCTCAGTTACGGCATGGGAAACGGCCTGTTGTCGGGGCTCGAGCGCAAAGTAAGCAAAGCCCCGGTATCGCGTGTATGGATCGAAACATCTGAGCGTAATATCGATTCGTCCGTTTACGGATCGGATACACTCCGGATGAAAAAGAACCAAACGCTCGTGTACAAAGGTATCGAGTATGTGACCGATCCGACCGGATCATACCTCGAGCGCAAAGAACCGCTGATCGTGGCAAACATTGTCCCTGAAGACTCGCTCGACCTGACTAAGATCTATCCGTCTCATGTGGGTACGGTTTCGTCTGTCGAAGTGATCAACGATGAGAAAGGTGTATATGCAATTGTCGATACGTCTAATGTGATCAACTACCGGGATGTGGTAATAGCAGGCGAAAAAACAACGCTGATTTTCCAATCCGGACAGCTGACAGGAAAGGAGTTCGAGTTCAATTACAACCATACACTGAAACGTTTTCAACTGATCCCGATCAAAGAGAACGGGCTGTTGTATCCGCACGGTACACTGATACCCGAAGCCGGAGACAAATACGCAGTCTTTCATATCAGCCTGCCTCAGGAATATATCGACGAGGCCGAAGAAAAAGCCCTGAACGAAACGGTTAAGTACTTATACGAAAACGAACCGCCGAAGTACTTATATACGGCTCCCGTTTCGGAGTTGTACGCAAAACGCAACTGGGGACTGATCGGAGACCGTCTCAATACGGGTTATTTTGTCCGCCTGTCAGACGATCGTTTCCTGCCTGAAGGTGTGGATATCCGTATCGTGGAAGTAACCCGCTATGTAAATAAGCCGATGCAGCCGAAGATCGGTCTGTCTGACGATGTGATAGGCGTCCGCCTCGGATCGGAACTCAATAAGATCGATAACCAGGAACAAACCATCGATCGTAAACAACAGGAAACCTACCGCGTGATCAAACGTACCTGGGCGAATGTACAGGAACTGATCAACGCCATGTATGATCCTTCAGGAAGTTTTCAGGAACAGATACTTTCATCGGTTGTACTTCATGCCATGATGGGTGTGTTCGGGGACGAAACCCTGCAATATCAGTTTCTGTCGGAAGATTGGCAGACGGTAATAGAGCCTGTATTCTCGTTCGATCCGGAAACGCGCAAGTTTCACGCTCCGGCATCGCGCGTCCGTCATATGACTATGGGTATCGACAGCGTACAGCCTGACCGTCCCGAAAGCCAGTACAAACACTGGCAGGTAAGCGAATACCTGAGCGATGTGCTGAGCGATACCGAAAAAGGCTATTACCTGTATATGCAATGTTCGAAAGACCTTGTCGATGTCAACGGCCGACAACAGGGAACAGGGCAGTTCCTGATCTCAGAAACAAAGATCGCTCTCGAAGACGTGCCCGGCATGTACACCTTTTGGGTGGGCTTCCTTAGTTCCGAGAACGACGAAGGCGACCGTTCTTTGCGCACCGTTTACGGCTTTACCGAGATTCTGCCCGGACAAATGACTGTCGATAATATCTTTTCGAGCGATGGACTGAGTTACTGGAAGCTGATCGCTAATCAGTTCAAAATACCCGGATTGGATTGGAATGTAACCGATCCTGAGACTTTGACATTAACAAATGCGGTCGTAAATGAAACCCTGAGAGTAAAAGGAAGTGCCGAAATTGCAGGATTCCGATTCTTTAACGACCGGATCGAGAGTATTTCAGAAACCGTTTTTAATTATGAGGATTGGATAACCGGACAACCTGTCTCAGAGGTTTATCCATCAATAGAACTGATAGGCAGAGACGGAGAGTCGAAAATCAAAATGCGATCGGTAGTTAAGAGTTGGTCTCCGACACAGGATCGGGAGATAAATACATTGCAGGAGTTGATTATAGATTCGAAAGACGGGTCTGTTTCGGTTGTCAATGGGTTTAATAAGTCCTTTATGAATTCAAGCGGGGTGGATGTTGTCAGCTCAGGTATCGATTTAGGATGGAAAAGGTCAGCAGTACTAGGTAGAGGTGTCGGATTTGTAGCTGATGATCCCGATAATGATGCCTGTCTTATTGGGGTCAGAGGTCTTGCGTCTAACGGTTTTGCCGATGGTGCTCCTGCATATGGAGGGTATTTTGACGCCTTGAGAGTAAACGGATTGATCTTAAAAGTAAGGCAGGTATCCGGCACAACCGACCAGAACACCCAACTGACAGCAACCGATACTTATGTCTTTTCAGACTCAGAAGTACAGCAAACCGTTATACTGCCTATTTATGATGTTTATATAGGGCGTAAAATTGAGTTAAAGCAATGGAAAAGCGGGTTTATCAGGTTACAGCCTCCGGCAGGTCAGAAGCTATATGATGACAGTACAGAGAACACGTATATAGATATCAGTGAAGGTGAAACAGCTACTGTTGTTTGTGTGGGTGAGAGATTGATTAATTCAGTCAAAACTAAAGTTTGGTTATTGAGTAAATATAAATTCTAAATAAAAAGCTCCTATTCGGTTAGGAGTAGGAGCTTAATTTTATTTTTGAGGGTATTGGTTCGGATCGTCTTTGTTGACAGTGTCGACACTGTAATCGTTGGATATGAGTATTTTGTTTTTACTGTTTTCTTTTAATGTAAAAGGAATCTTTGCTTTTAAAACTTCCTTATATACCCCATTCTCATAATAATCTTGGAACATGTAAACCTCTTTGACTTTGCTATAATCGACTTTGATCTCTTTTGATTCTGTTTTGCCATTGATATCACCCAGTGCAGCGACACGTACCCAAACGCCATTGTCTCCTTTGTAGCCGACAACACAGTTGCGTACTGTAAAGTTGTCAGTTTCACAGGCAACAGTAAAACTGGTATAGTCTTGAGTAGGTTCCGGCAGTACCGGATCATCGTCACTCGAGCATGAAGTAAATAATGTGATTCCTAGTAAAATGTAGAGTAGTTGTTTCATTTTAGTATTTAGTTAGTTTTTGAATGAAATTCTTTCATCTTAATATCAGCAATTGTAGCAAGTACATTTCCTACCGAAGAAAAGAACAAAAAAGCGAGTAAATCGATGATTGCATATGCGATAAAAATAGGTGTCCCGTCCACTATTCCGCCTATCAATAAAAGCGGAGCAGAAATAACCCCAACAAAAAAGAGGACAGTTGAAACCATTTTAAGAGTCTTGATTCCAGTTGTGTTGTAATTGATTTGATTTTTATTATCCGTTTCCATGTTGTAAAGTTTAAAAATTTATTAAAAACAAAAGTATGAAAATAATTTACAATAAATATTTACCCTCAAAAGATTATGCAGCGATCAACCTGTTCGGGCTTGTTTTTGCCCGCAAAGAGTATCATCCGCTAAAAGACCACATCCGCAATCACGAAGCCATACATACGGCTCAGATGCGTGATCTGTTGTTCCTGTTCTTTTATCTCTGGTACGGTATCGAGTGGGTTATCCGGCTTATCCAGTACCGCAATACAAAGAAGGCTTATTATAATATCTCTTTTGAGCGTGAGGCATACCGCAATCAGTATAACTCCGAGTACCTGAAGCAAAAGAAATATTTCAGTTTTACAAAATACCTGAGGAAGGGATAAGAAAGCCCCCGACTCACATCAGCAGCTCTCACCCCGCTGATATATAAAAGTGCACGAACACTACGCCGAAGGCCTATGTCTTTGGTTTGGTGTTCGTGCACCTGTTTTTAAGAATGTGAGAGACCACAAAATTAGTAATATAAAAAGAATTTAAACTGTATTTAAAAAGAATTTAAAAAATGAAAAAGCGTTACACTAGTGCCCCACTTCCATTTCAAGGGCAAAAAAGAAGATTTATCGGAGCATTCGCTTTGGCTTTGGAAGAGTTAAAGCAAAACCAGGAAGTAAAAGTTATTGTCGATCTGTTTGGAGGCAGCGGACTGTTATCCCATACGGCAAAAGACATCTTTCCGGATTGTAAGGTTATATACAATGATTTTGACAATTACAGCATCAGGCTTCGGAATATCGATCGCACCAACCGTTTATTATCGGATATTCGGGAACTGGCCAAAGATCAGGAGAGTGGAAAAAGGATCGATCCGATATGTAGCCGAAAGATCATAACCAGGGTAGAACAGGAAGAACAGACCGGGTTTGTGGATTATGTAACACTATCGTCCTCTTTGATGTTCTCAGCCAAATATGTTAATGATCTGAACGCTCTGAAAGCAGAAATGCTCTATAACAACATCAAAACATGTGATTACACCTGTAACCCTGATGAGTACCTGCAAGGCTTGGATATCGTATCGCAGCACTATCAGGAACTTTATTTGAAGTATAAGGATGTTCCGGGCGTGGTGTTCCTGCTCGATCCGCCTTATCTATCGACCGACACCGGAACATATAAGTCTGATAAGTACTGGAAGCTTCGAGACTATCTCGATGTACTTAACGTTCTCACAGGCTCTAACTATGTATTCTTTACGTCAAACAAGAGTAACCTCATTGAGTTATGCGAATGGTTCGAAGATAACAGAGACTTCCGAAACCCCTTTAAAGGCTCAGTATTACAGACTCAGAAAGTCACGCTCAACAAAACGTCCGGATATACCGATATGATGCTGTATAAGTTCAAAAAGTAAAGCAAAAGCCCCAGATTTGGGGCTTTCTTTATATCTTTGAATCTGTAAAAAAAATGTACATTTGGTTTTGTAGGTATGTACATTTGGTTTTCGCAATTATAAAAAGTGACACTATATAGAAAGGTAGCTAATACCCCGAAGTGAATATTAAGTAACTTTTGTTACCTTTTTGAAAATCAATGATGAAAAATGAATTGCTTCCGGTTGATAATTGTTTATTGATCTAATTGGCTTAATTTATTAATTTTGTAGTATTGAAATAAAGAAATATATGAAAATAGATGTTTGTTTTTCTCCTGTATTGTATCCGTATTATAAGGATAGCGGAGATACTATCGTTGTAGTGGTGGATATTTTCAGAGCAACAACCAGTATGTGTATGGCTCTTAATAATGGGGCAAGCAGTATTATGCCGGTTGCGACTGTGGAAGAAGCCAAGGCATATAAAGATAAAGGCTATCTGGTTGGAGGAGAGCGCAACGTTGTGAAGTTTGAATTTGGTGATTTTGGTAATACTCCGTCTGAATACACAAGAGAAAAGGTTGAAGGCAGAGACGTAGTTATTTCTACAACAAACGGAACTCATGCCATTGATATGGCCGAAGATTGTTCGTGCCTTATTATCGGTTCTTTCTCGAATTTGTCGAAGGTTGCTGCATATTGTATCGAGCAGAAAAAAGATGTTTTGGTATTATGTGCAGGCTGGAAAGATAAATTTAATCTCGAAGATTCTTTATTTGGCGGCGCATTAGTAGAAGCTTTGGTTGAGAAAGGAGGTTATAATGCCCGTTTCGATGCGGCGGGTGTTGCCCTTTCTATGTGGAGGGATGCAAAACCGGATGTTATGAAATACATTGCGAACGGTGAACATATGAAAAGGCTCGAAGATCATGGTTTAGTTGATGTAGCCCGTTTCTGTGTTACAATAGATACAGTGAATGTATTGCCTGTTTATAATAAACATACTAAAAAGATAACAGTAATATAAGGTCTCAGACCCTTTTATTGCTTAGGATTGTTAGAAGTCCGGAACTTATAATGATTCGGATGCGAGATCATTAAATACTTTATCTCACTAAATAAGTTTAGTAAGATTTTATTTGAAGGAAATTTTATAACTTTGGCTAACCAAAATAAGGTCTCTGATCTTTTTTGTTAACTAAATAACAGAAACATTGATAAGTAGTTATCTCTTAAGAGTATTGCCCAAAATACTTTTATTATTTAATATAATTGATTGAAAATATATGGTATTCAGATTTTTAATGTTGTCAGACGAAGTTGAGGACTTCAAGAGAGAGATTCAGATTGATGCTGATGCAACATTCTTCGATCTCCATAAGGCTATTTTAGCTTCAACTGGATTTCAGGATGGAGAAATGACTTCGTTTTTCCTTTGTGATGATAATTGGGAAAAGGAACAGGAA
>OGZT01001581.1_pt1 | contig 15217 bp, 22 predicted proteins | sample 1576891 | NCBI WGS metagenome assembly OGZT01 (sample SAMEA3541521, study PRJEB24748) | human gut metagenome | biome: human gut; feature: human-associated habitat; material: faeces | place: China | collected 2012 | reverse complement strand
ATACCGGACGAAGACGGCTCTTACCTGCTGTTACGACAGAGTTGCCCTTCCCTCCCTCTTCAAAGACTTTTGCCCTTATCGAATCCTTGTCGCCGGCATTCCCGTTTGCAGGGTTTCCGTCTTTGGGGCATGGATTTGAAAAGGCAGGGTAGCAAGGCATGATGCAGCTGGAACGGGCTTCCCTGTACAGAGGACGCACACCGGACGGGCCCGTTACGCCGCACAAAGCCTACCTGGGGCCCGTTACTGCTGCTCGCAGACTTGGTGATTTCCCTTGATGGGGATGCAATGGAATACGAATGCTTAAAGAACACTGAATTCGAGAAGTATTTTCCCGTGTATTACGATTATCCGGCAGAAGCGTGCGCCGTACTCTCTAATACGCAATTCTGCGATGAATTACAGAACTTGTATAACCGCTCTTTTGAACGGTTCCAGTATTATGTCCATCAGTCGGTGAGCAGGAATCCAAAAGTGATTGAGAAATTAAAAACACAGTATCCGGTCTTTGCTGGCTATATGGCCTATTTCGAGCAAAATTTAAAGGAGAGCACCAAAATAGTCCGGTTAAATTCTTTTGGAGGCGAGGAAGAGGTGTGGTATATGGTGCCCGTTGAGTCTTATGTATTTCTGATATCCGTGGGGGAAATCATATGATGAAAGTCTGGTAAATCTTATCGGTGAGGGAAAGGCTGTCATGCTTAGTCTGAATGCTCATTTGTTCCATTCAGCACATCTTGAATTAAAATCTCTATAAAGCGGTCAGGTTCTTCCCACAGAGGACTGTGCGCAGAATTGTGAAATGTGTAGAACCCTTTCAGCGGCGCATTTACGGCATCAAAATACTTTTTCTGCGTCGGCACCGAACAGCAAAAGAAGAACTATATCTGTTTGGTTGCAGACGAGATTATCCGTTATGCTTTTGATCTGTAGGTACCTGGACAGGAGTTTCAGGTAGTTTGTTAAATAGCAGGCCAGGGTGAAGTGAGATCAAACAGATTGCATTTTCATGGTCATAGTGTTAAAATAGAATATAATGACTGATACACATATGGACACTGTATTTGTGGAAGAGACGTTTAACTGGGTAAGAAGAGGATTTATCGTGATAAAAAGATCGCGATGACCGCCATTGTGTTCGCAGATGACCGGCAGAAGACTGTGGAATCCGGAATGAACAGTTGGCGATACCGATTGATATTCCGCAGTTATATCAGCCCCTGGACCGATGGCTATAGATGGCTCTCTAAAAACGCAGCGCATGCCTGCTCCAGCTGCATCAGTCCCGGCTCTTCTATGGGAAAATGCCCAGCGCCTTCCAGTATGACCGTTTGCTTTTCGCATGCCAGACGTTGATAGAAGAGAAGACTATACTTTAAATCAGTCCAATGATCTTCGGCGGGATGAACCAGAAGAAAGGGACAGGATTTGAAATCTTCGGGTTCTGTTTTTAAAACCGGATTCAGCATGGTGTGGATGAAGGCCAGAGATACCCTGGCTCCGGAAGATTTTTTGTCTTTCATCAGAACCGCGGCAAGCTCTTCATTGTTGACAATCGCTTTCATATTGCCAATCCATTTCATTGGAATTCTGACATGGCCTGCAACTCTTTGCAGCAGCACCAGAGCGGGCTTGGCGGCCATTCCCACATAGGGATTTTTTGCAGAATGCTTCGTGACTTCCTTGTCTCTCTGATCGAGAATACAGGAGGCCATCAGACCGTTAAGCTGGGGGCATTCCGTGGCTGTTTGATAGGCCAGCATGCCGCCTGCGCTGAGTCCGAATAAAAATGTGGAGAGTTGTTTCGTACTTTGATAGTGATTTACAATTTCGGTTCCGACGGAAACCCATGTCTGCCAGGTTACGTTCTTTGAACAGCGGGTATACCCATATAATGGCAGATCCGGACAGATCACTTCGAATCCATTTTTCATTAAGGGCAGCGCAAGAGCAGAGAGCATGCGCCCGTTTCCGCCGACTCCATGAAAGAGTATGACTCTTCCTTTTGGGGAAGCAACTTTATAATGATCAATATGGATCTCCATAGTGTCTATGGTTAAATAATATTCTTCGGGCAGTTCCGCTTTCTCCAATCGATTATGAGGCGGCAGATATTCCTGAACCTTTAACCAGGTCCGGTCATTTTGATAGCTGTCCATTCTGTTTATCTCCTTACTGTTTAAATGTCCCACTTGTGGCATTTATGATTTTATATTATAATAAGACTATAGTCAATGAGGGGGAGACATGTTCCCCATATGACATAAAATGTGGCAGGAAACACCTATGAACATGAAAAAAGAGAATCCCCTTACGGTTCAGTCGAAACAGTGGATATTAGAAGCGCTGCTGAAATTAATGGAAGAGAAAGATTATGAGAAGATCACAATCAAAGAGCTGACGGCCCGTGCGGATCTGGACCGGAAGACCTTTTACCGGAATTTCCGTTCCAAAGAAGAGGTGTTATACTTACAGCTTCAGGAATTGTGTGATCTCTATATTCAAATGCTTCAGGATTTGCCGCAGCTTTCAGCCTATTCCGTGACAGAAGCGTACTTTTCGCTATGCCGGCAGTACGCTCATTTTTTCATGCTGCTGAAGCGGAACAATCTTCTTTTTCTGGTGCTGCAGAAATTTGACGAGTATTTGCCTGCGATCAATGATCTGTTTCTCAGTAATCCCGTGTATAGGGGCAAATCAAAGCAGGAGCTTATCTATCAGGCAGGCGGGTTCTGGAATATCACGATTCACTGGATAAACGATGGAATGGAAGAGAGCCCGGAGGAGATGGCGGAGGTGATCAGCAGTATCATGCCGTCACCGTTTAAGTAGATACAGGATCGTAAGAAACAGGAGGACTCGGCCGGAAAACGGCGATGGTTGATTCCTTCTGTTTTTATTTGATTTGAACTTACAAGCGCTATAGGAACCAAGTGCTGCATGTATCATAATTTCCCTAATATTCATTATACCCATATAATGAATATTTCTGTTTAACATACCGGGACCCTCGGGCGTATTTAGTAATAGCCAGCAGAAGTGGTGATGGCGGCAGTGATTAAAAAAGAGTTATAGATAGTGAAAAATTATTTCCACGCATAGTTGAAAACCAATCCAAACCATGGTACGATAAAGAGAGCGATTTTCAACTATGCGCGAAACACTTCTTGATCGCGAATAGTTGATAGCAGTAGCAGCACCAACTATTCGCGGAATAATTAAACAGTAAGTTTCAGTAAATCAATTAGAGCAATTTCTTCATTCAGCTTTTTCTTTATGGACTCCATAGTCTGCATTTCAGCTTCCAGATTCCCAATTTTCCGTTCCTTAAGAATATCATCATCCGATCCACCATAATAACGGAGATTCTTATCCAGTTTATGAGTCAGGGAATCAATACGGGCAACTACAACCTGGCGGAGATATAAAAGTTCAAGATCATCTAATTTCATAGAAACACCTCCTCAAAAGTAACACATTTTACATGGCAGCACGATCCCGATCGGAGCGGAGCCGGCGCAAGAGTGTGTTACATTGCAGACAAGGGCCGATGGGAGAGTACGGCCCATCGACCCTGTTTCGATCTTCGGAGTTCCTGAGGCCGTCAAGCCACATTTCATTCTGCGGGCTTGACTGCCGCCCAGTATACTGGCTACGCTATTTGCACACTGTCCACGCTACCGAATCGGTTAAAATAAACTTCGACATTGTCTCCCAACTGGATACCATCAACACGGACACGCTCAGGCACATACAAACGCTCTACACGATCACCCTGAATTTTCTTGTTATCCGGATCAGTCGGATAAGTACAATGCAGATTCGTTCCTCTTACTGGCTGACCAGTTTTCTTACTTACATAATCCACCGTTTCAATTCCTAATACATGATAAACCATACAAACATCCTCCTTAAAAAATAATTTATATACAAGGCCCAATCGGACCATGTTACCACTTAAAACGTCTTTGCAAACTCATATGCCAACCTCGATTGGATATCATGAAAAATATTGCAGTAAACCGATATCAATTCAATTAACCCCTGATCCATACAGAAATCATTATAGTAACGGTACATCCCAACAACAGATGATATAGGTAACCGAAAAATATAACTATAGCGACCACGGACAAACGCTTCACCACCATATTCTTTCAAAATATCATCCAACATAGCCCGATAAAACTCCATTTCCTTATTTTCTTTACACATACAAATAACCTCCTTAAACAAATAAAATAATATGAACTTGTATCGGGGCCCTAAATCTGCTAAAATGTATATGCATGCTCATTTAAGCGGCTCTTTTTAGGACCCCTGAGAGGAATTCCCCATAGAATATCATCGCCATGGTAACTATGGGGCTTTTTCCTCTTACTTGTGTAACACATTTTACATACATCCGGATTTTGGTGTATATAATATGTGGTACACTTATACGATACCATTAAATATGGCATTAGTCAATAAGATACATTCAAATTTAACTTTATATATACTTATAAATAGCGAGGTTTAAGAAATGCATCTAATAAATAATATAATAAAAATAATGGAATCACAAAATATAACAGCATACAAACTAGAAAAAGATACAGGAATAAAACAATCCACATTCCAAGGCTGGAAAAGAGGAAGTGAACCATCAGCAGATAAAATATATATATTACTGTCATATTTGAATGTTAGCGCAAACGAACTATTCGGTTATGACCAAGCCCGTGATCTACTGAATGAACCGCAAAAAGAAATGGTATCTATCATGGAAGACATGGAAGAGAGAGAACAATGGAAAGCTGTCGGCATCATAGAGAACTACAGCCAAAACATAAAATCTGAGGTAGAAAATGAATCGGACGAATCATCTATCTCAAAGATTTCCTAGACTTTTAATTCACTGGATGATAAAATCTAAGAAAAGGAGGTATATCATGAATAACGATGAAAAATTAGATTTAATACTTTCAGAAATGAAAAATATGAGAGACGATATTACAGATATCAAATTAACCTTAGAAAATGTTACTAACAAAAATATTCAGATTCTTGCGGAAGGCCATCAAATAATCAATCATAGGCTTGACGATGCAATTAAAGCAGAAAGCAATATAGAGATGACACGAATAAAACTCAACATAATCGAAGAAGAAATTAAAAAATTAAAAAAAGCAGTAGGAATATAAAATCAGGGGCCGGAAAAATCCAGCCCCTTTACGTAACACATGATAACACCAGCTCCGCGCCGATCGGTTCCACAATACATAAGAAATTGTGTTACATATCCTTTTCCCTCAAAATAGAAATACGATATTCTGCAATATTACAAATTCTGTTTCGGGCAGAATGCTTCATCTCACATACCTCAAATATATCATCTGAATTAAGCATTTTAGCAATATCCTCAATCAGCATTGTTATTTCTTTCCGATAATCCTCATTAGTCATTTCCAACATCTCATTGTCACACATTTTTTAAGAAATTCCTTCCCGGCCAGAAACACCTGGAGATTTTTTGGTATTACACAATTCCTCAATCTGACCTATCGTATCTGCCATATCCGACAGTCTGTTTTTCATAGATTGTAATTCCTCAATCATACCATTTATCACATCCAGACGCTTATGTAATCCAAGCCATTCACGACGTTCATCATCAGCACATCTCTTGTAATATTCATAATCCTTTTTCGAATCCTCCAGAGCATCAAAACAGAAGAGTACCAAATTCTCAAATTTAGCATTCATGGAATCCCCTGCAAAGCCTTCCAGAATCTCAGCAACACGATCAGAATATCGAAAGCTACGTAAATTATTCTTATTTTCTTTCTTCATAAAAAAATACCTCCTTAAAATTGTAATACACTTTAGCAACTGCAGCACGCCGATCAGCTCCGGAGCAGGCCGGACACTGTGTTACAGTTATTCGGGAAACGGCAGTTTACAATCAAAATCCGTTATAAAATCAGTACCTTCCGTGTTGACAGGCTCTTCCGCAGAGCTTATAATAAACTTGTCAAACAAACAATTAACTAAACAATCTAAAATGTTACTATCAACCCGGAGCCGTATCCCTGAACAAAGATACGGTTCTATTTTTTTTCGTGTCCGGAAGTTAATCCGTTGCGCGTAACTTTCCATATCGCCCCCTAGAGCTTCTATTTCCTGTAACATGTCCAGATATAGCCTTGCCTGCGCAGGAAGTGCTTCACGGCCATTTTGAAGGTCTACAGGGGCACGGATTAAGATATCATCAAACACTGGTATATTATCACTGCAAAAAGTATACTCAATACGTGTTAACTCGTAATCCAGATGCTGTTCAACCTGCTTATCATAAATCTTACAATACCCATGCTTATGACGCTGACCAAAATATCTTGTACCCTTATAAAGACCTTTTTCTTTTCTGCTTCCAAGGACTACAACATCACTTAAAGGACATTTTATATCCACGGCATAATCATATCTTACTAAATAACCATCTTTACAATTATTACGGATATACCGGATCACTGCTTCCATAAGCGGCGTGCCGTCATGCTTATTAGGATTCACTTTAAAACGCATCACATCCAGTTCCAACCATGAACCATGAACTTTATCATAATGACTGTATTTTCCAAGACTAAATGTGAATCCGTCATACCAGATTAAGTTCCGGTAATACTCATACCGGAATGACGGGAGCATATCCAATTTAGAACCGGAATCCTGAATAAACCCAAATGGCGCCAATACGTCAAAAAGAAGAGTAGTCGCCAGTTTATAAGGACAGGTCAAATAATAATCCACGATGATATTATCAATCGAATGAGTAAACCCATAGGAATCTACATACTCATTTTGATACGTAAAACCACCACCTTTATTGTATCTGAATTTCAAACAATTCAATCACCAATTCTTACGAAATTCTTACATCATTGTATTTATACAATGAAATCCCGTTATTAAGTAGCGGGATTTCATTTTCAGATAATTTCCGGCAGGAGGTCGGCCGTGCCAAGCTACGGCCGCTCACCTGCCTTTCTGAACAATCCGAAGAATGCCTTTAGTAATTCGAAGACCTTGAACAGACCTAAGAACATGAGTATATAGATTACCAACTCCATAGCTTAACCTCTCTTTCAAATTAGGATAATTAGGAACAGGGCAGTAAGAAAATTCCTTTTCCGGAAGCTCCGGAATATCAAAACTATCAAAGTACTTTATCCACCTGGGTATATAAGTGATCTGGATAGAACCACACCAGAAGAACAGCAGGGAATCGAACTGCATATCATCCGCCAGATGAGATTCCCCGGTACCAGAATCGCTATGCACAATCGTAATACACTTATTAATGCGTCTGGCCACGGAGAGAAAATTAAAATGAGACCGGATTAAGTACATGGAATCAGTCAGATCACGCAGTTTCTTATCAATATCAAAAGACTGGCTAAACAGATAAACCGTATGATGATAATGACGCTGGAGCTTAAAATAATTTCTATACTCCTTTTTAAACCCTTTAAAATCCCGGCTGTCCCATACCATTCCAACTTCATCAATAAGAATTACAGACTCAGAAGGAATAGAATAAAATCCGATATCCTCAGGATTAAAATAATAAGCCCCCGGAATAGGAACCGTAGAATAAACCGGACGCCCTTTCTTCAGATACTTTAAACAAGTTTTTGTAAGATACGTTGTCTTTCCAGATCCCTTCTTACCAAAAACCATAATCAGCTTATATGGATTACGATACCGGATAAACTGGATAATAAAAAAGATCATGATAAAACCCAGTATCAAAAAAATCAGGAACGCCATCGCATCACCCCCCTTAAAACTTTAAAAACAAGACCAACAATCAAACAGACAACAAAGAGCAGGAGAGGAGCGGTTATTATAAGAGAATCCATTGATAAATGAAAAAACGGATATAAAGCAAAATCAAAAAGAAATTCCATAAAAGCAATCATAAGCCACCTCTATTGTACACAGGAGAGAAACGGAGCTTCCCCGATCGGGGAAGCTCACATCTCGATATTGTGTTACACACTATGAAAGATACGGACGAACAGGCTGATAATAAAACCGACAAAGAAGAGGCCGACAACCGCCATTACAAGAGGCGTACTGACAATAAAAGCAACCACACTTGTCATACCAGATATTGCCCATGTAAGCATACTTGTAAAATCTCCGGTAATACCAGACATCCCCCCGGATTCACTGGCATAAGCAGGCATAGTAAATAAAACAGCCATCATCATAGCCAACCCGGAAGAACCATACTTCTTACACCTCGAATACAACCGAACCATCATGTTACGCATAGAAATTACCTCCTTAATAAATTTTTCTAAATATATTGATAAGCTTTCTAAGAAGCATTATCCCAATCACTGAGATTCCGATAATATTAGCAGTCCAGAACCCATTCCAAAGGGCGGTAAACGACTTAAAAATAAGATCTGACAATTGTTTGAACGCATCCATAACTACCTCCTTAAAAAATGACCTAACAGAATTTTAAAAACAGAATAGAAACAGTCTGTCAGGTAAAGAAGCACCAGAATTAAAATAATATAAACCACTGGTTCAAACCCATATGGTATATCACCTATGAGCTTGACGACCTCTTCCATAAGCACAGCCATACACCTCCAATCAAAAATATAGTAACTAACATGATGCAGTACATTTTATAATCAAATGAATCCGATTCATAAACCGTTACATCCGTTACCTGATAAAGACCGTATATATTCTCATTAGCAAGGCTTGAAGAAGAGGAAGAGCGGTAATAGCGCGTCCGGTAAGAGGGATATCCATAACGGTAAATATCACTCGATGTATTTGTCAGTACAGACCGGAGTGTAAAAAGGTTATACTCATAATCTGAACTATCGAATTGATCTGTATAAAACAACCTGCCAACCAGATTACCGCTTCCGACATTAAACAAATAGCCGGAATCATCAATCCATAAAGAAGCCTGCAAAGATAAAGGAAACACTAATTTACAGGACTGACCGCCAAATACCCCATCATATACAACCACGTTACGGTCAGGAAGATTACCAACAGCATAAGAATCAGAATCCGCAATAAGCGAAAAAACTTCCGTATCTTCCATTTCATACGCCGCATCGGACGGGGAAGCAAGTAACGGACCGGATAATAAATCACGTATCTCAGCCACGACCGCATAAAGTTCTGAATTCGAAACATACTCATCCTCCGTTAAATCATACATATGATCATTGTCATCATGAACAGACAAATCAGCATCGGCAGGAGTAGCGACAGATGCATAAGCAGATACCGGATGGCAGATACACCAAGGCAATACCAGTAGAGCCAAAATCCCCCTTATTGATAAGTGTTACGATCACAGCAATGGCAATAAAAATAACAATAAACGTTGATAGAAACGCAGGCAGATAACCAAACACAGCAGTAAGATAAGCAAGTGCTTTCGGTATTTGTGTAATCAGCAAAATCAGCATTTTAAAAGCATTAATAACAAAATTAATAACCAAAGCAATAACTTCCACGATGGAATCAAAGAACTTGAACAATCCAAAACCTCCTTACATGTAACACATAATAGCGACAGCTCCGGAGCAGGCCAAAGAGCCGGCAGACAAAAAATGTATTACAATTAAGCTTTATACCGCGCATAACCGATCAGCATCAGACAGATAACAAGAGTGAGAGAGAGTATAATCGGAAAATTAAAAGCCCCCATGCTTTCAAAAACAGATTGCATATAATTTCCTACGAACATAACAGAAGAAAGGACACCAACAGCCATTCCTGATTCCGGAGTTCCAAAATCAAAGTCAGCAAGAGCAGAATTAACAGTATCTGTAATACTATCCTCAACATTCTGGTATTCGTCAAAAGTGGAAGAGAGCGATTCAGAAGTAGAATCCATTTTTGAAGAATCCCAATCATTCTTTAAAGAATCCATATTCTTATCGTTATTTTGAGTTATTTTATCTGTGTTTTTATCGTTATTCTGAGTTACTTTATCTGTATTTTTATCATTGTTCTGGGTAATCTTATTAGTATTCTGATCATTATTTTGTGTTATCTTATCAGCATTTTTATCCGCATTTCCAGTAATTGAGTTACCGAGATTAGTTAATCCGGAAGAAATACTATTCTGCAAATTCGTTATAGTATTAGTGATTGTGTTCATGATCGTAGTGGTAGAAGTAGTAATCTGATTACTGATATTACTCACAGTGTTACTGATATTCGTTACTACATTTTTGATGATAGTTGTATTAGCGGCAGTAGTCTGCCCCTGAGACCCTGAATCAGACTTTGGTATATAACTCGAAGAAACAGAATATACACCAATATTCTGACTAAAATACGGATCACTACCAGTAGACTTACAAAGCAACGCAAATCGCATATCAGATGCAAGCAAATCATAAGGAGGCGTAAACGTCAGTATAGCTTTACCAGCATAAGACGATAAGGAAGCCCCCCAAAGATTAGGAAATGTACCGAGGAATGTAGACTGATCATACAAATCAATCCCATTCAGGACATAAGGTACATTAAACACAATGGAATATTCATACCCCTTATAAAACCATACATTAGACAAAGTGGGCATTTGCACAAAAATCCAGGCATTAGGAAGATGGCCCATATAGATACCACCATAAGGAACTTTTGAATTATTACCAACATATTGATAATAAAGCTTTGGATGAGTAGAAGTATCCCCCACATACAAACCATTCAATTCCTCGTATACATTACCTGTATAAACAAAGGTAGTTACCGAAAAAGCTGAATGGCCAGATTTAAGTTCAAAATTAAAAACATACCTTGAACCAGCAATAGCATGAATCGGAAAATAGAAACTATAAGCAAGATCATTCGGAAGCTTCACATAATATTTACTAAAATCTGAAATCGTTTTAGACGACCATGTTCCATTAGACTGATATTCTTCTAAAATAAGAGATTTAACATCACTTAATTTAAGTCCCATTATCTGCACTTCCATACCATTAGGAGTACCAGAATTTAATGTAACATACTTAAGATACCGTTGAGCAGTAGCAGGAACACTAGGATTAGTCCCCATAGTGATATATTTACCAGTAGAATCAACATATTGATTTACCTGAGTAAGATCAAGATCAGAAGCAGCCAACGCCATAGGCTGCATTAATAATTGATCCGTATAATAATCAGCATCCGGCTGCACCGCATCCGAAGCCGTAGCCAGATCATCAGCAAATACAGGGAACACAAAAGACACGGCCAGAGCAACAGCCAGAACAAGAGAGTAGACAGATTTTCGATTCATAAAAGGCCCCCTCAAAAATTAATAGCGAACAGTTGAAAAAGCCTTAAAACCATGGTACGATAAAGAGAGCGATTTCCAACTATGCGCGAAACACTTCTTTAACGAATAGTTAGCGCTAAAAAGCGCCATTTTACATCAATTACATAAAGGAGCCATTTTACATGAAACTTCAACGGCTATACAGTCTCACCCGCCAGGCTATCGACCACTACCATCTGATTGAGGACGGCGACCATATCGCTGTCGGTATATCCGGCGGTAAAGACAGCCTCACTTTATTATATGCCTTACAGGGATTAAAACAATTTTATCCGAAGCAATTTGAATTATCCGCTATTACAGTAGATTTGGGCTTTGGAGAATTTGACTTATCTCCTGTCAAAGAACTCTGTGAGCGATTTTCAGTTCCTTATACGATAGTTTCTACGGAAATCGGAAAAATATTGTTCGACACACGCGAGGAATCCAATCCGTGCGCCCTCTGTGCAAAGCTTCGCAAAGGCGCTTTAAATGAAGCGGCCATAAAACTGGGCTGTAATAAAATTGCTTATGCGCATCATCGTGAGGACCTGATCGAAACCATGTTATTATCATTAATTTATGAAGGCCGGTTTTACGCATTTTCTCCCAGTACGTATTTGGACCGTACCGGATTAACGGTGATTCGCCCGATGATTTACGTTAAGGAAGCCGATGTAATTGGCTTTAAGAACAAATACGATTTACCGGTATGTAAAAATCCGTGTCCTGTGGACGGCCATACAAAACGGGAATATGTTAAAAATTTAACGAAAACACTGGAACGGGAAAATCCGGGTGTAAAAGATCGTCTTTTCCATGCGATTGTCGATGGAAATATTGAAGGCTGGCCGGAAATTCTCAGCAAACCCACAACGGAAGTTATAAAAAGTCATGAATAAATCATGAAGGAATCATGAACGAATCAGGAGGCATCAATTATGAGTACACTCTCCTACCATCAGCAGAGAGATATTGAGAATGTAAAACATTTAAGGGAACTGATCCGGGAACTTCCGCCCTTCTGCGCCGATTTCTTTCGTGGAATCGAGCCGCGCACCTCCTCTAGGACCAGAATTGCCTATGCGTATGATTTAAAAGTATTCTTCGATTTCCTTTTAAAGGAAAACCCTGTGATTGCGAAAATGGATATGAAAGACATCAGTCTGGACCATCTCGACAATTTAAAGCTTGTGGACATGGAAGAATATATGGAGTATTTGAAATACCGTTTTAACGATAAAAATCAGGAAGTCACCAATAAAGAACGCGGAATCATGCGAAAAATTTCTTCGCTGAAGAGCTTCTATAATTATTATTACCGGAATGAACGCCTTGTAAACAACCCGGCGGCTCTGGTACAGCTTCCCAAGCTTCACGAAAAAGAGATTATTCGTCTCGACGTGGACGAAGTCGCTCTTCTGCTGGACGAGGTAGAAAAGGGAGATGCGCTCACGGAGAAACAGAAAAGCTATCACGATAAGACGAAGCTGCGCGACCTGGCTCTGCTGACGCTGATGCTGGGGACTGGTATTCGTGTGTCGGAGTGCGTTGGCCTGGATATTGATGATATAGACTTTAAAAATGGCGGAATCCGCATTCACAGAAAAGGCGGAAAGGAAGTAACTGTTTATTTCGGCTCTGAGGTTGAAGACGCCCTTAACGATTATCTGGAAGAACGGAAAATGATCATTGCCGAGGAAGGCCACGAATCGGCCCTGTTTCTCTCTCTCCAGAGAAAGAGACTCGCCGTGCGCAGTGTGGAAAATCTGGTAAAAAAATACGCGCGGATCGTGACCCCTTTAAAGAAAATTACGCCGCATAAGCTGCGCAGCACCTATGGAACCAATCTGTATAAAGAGACAAATGACATCTATCTGGTCGCAGATGTGCTGGGACACGCCGACGTCAATACGACGAAAAAGCATTACGCGGCTCTTGAAGATGAACGCCGGCGCAGTGCGCGGAATAAAGTACGGCTTCGTGAGGACTGAGATGTCCTTTATTTAAAAGAATCGATTGAAAAGTGGGTAGAGATTAGACACTCTGCCCACTTTTCGTATGTCACTGTCCCGCAGTATTTTTGACAAATTCCCTGACTGCATGCAGCTGCTTTTCACTTAAGTCAAAATACCCTTTGCTCCCAAACGCGGCATGATTCGTAAGAAACACTTTTACAGGCAGTGGTTTCTCACATACGCATATCCCCTTTTCTTTTGCAAGCGCGCCGATCTTACGAGCGCCATCCATTCCGCCGGCAGTCGAGAACGCCGCAATGGATTTTACCAGATTGGAATCCAACGTTCTCAAATACGCTTTCAAATCAGGATCGATGTCCCATTTATATACCCCGCCGCCCACATACAACAGATCGACGGGTTCCTCTAGCGGAACATCGATGGCCTGCGCTCTGACGCCTGCGATTTTGCCAATAGCTTCTGCGACGGTCTTGGTATTGCCTCCGCGTGATTGGTACCGTATCGCGATTTTCATAATCCGCCTGTCCTTTTACGAGTGTCTGCAGGCCATACGCAATCCCGCGTAAAATTCCATGGCCAGATGCAGGGAATGGCCGCTCACAATTTCATCCGGCGTATTTTCAGGCCAGTAAACGGCCAGCTTGGCCTCAAACCCATCCGCTGCAGGCTTAAACTGATGATAGGGAGTATTGATTTCAGTCACCCCATCCGTTAGATAGGCACGCCCAGCCATAGATACAGGATAATCCGGGTCTCTGTCTGCCCGAATTTGCTGCCCCAGCTCGGAAATGTCAACCACCCGTACGTTGCACAGCGTCGGGGTTCCATACATGCCAAAGGGTTCAATGCCGCAGAGTTTCCCGTCGTCAAACGCTACATTGCAGATAAAGTGCTCCGGGTGCGCGGAGAGGCCGACGCGGTCATCGTCCTGCATAGAACGCATCATCATCATAAACTCCTGTAAGGAAACGCCGCTGACTGACATATTACAGCGTGAAACCCTCATAGGCTTGTCCTGGGAAAATGCAAGCTCACGCCACATTGCATCGGACTTTGCCAGAGAGTCCTGATACAGTTCAATGATTTTATCGCCGGTATACTGTATGCGGGTATTAATCGAAATCTCCCACGCTTTTCCGGTTGTGAGATGGTCGATCTCGTCGTCGGTCAGAGTCGCCTCCCCCTCCTTGATTTCCACGCCATGGCGTTTCATCTGGTGCAGAACATGGAGGTTCCGCTCATATTCCAGCCGTTCCAGATGACTTCTTTTCCATACCTCACCGTTGACGGTGAAGGTGTAATTCATTTGAGACATAAAATTTCCTCCTTGTGATGGTTGATATTATGGTGATGATTGTATTGTGCAACAACGTGTTGTGTGATATATTATCAGATATACAGCTTTTCAGTCAACAACACTATACCAGGGAGATGTCGGATTGTTATGAACAAACAGCCGGAAATTACAGATAGAACGAGGCAGACTTTTATGGAGGCGTTTTGCCTGTTATATAGCCAAAAGCCCCTTGAAAAGATAACTGTTCAGGAAATTGCAAGGAAAGCCGGATTCAATCGAAGTACATTTTATCAGTACTTTTTAGATGTTAATGATTTGCTCTGCGATGTCGAAAATGAATTTTTAAAGTATATTTCTGATAAACGCGGGCAGGCTGGAGCCAGCAGCACGCCCTTTATCGAAGACATTGTGGTGCTGTATGAAACAAAGTCCATCTACATCAATGCTCTGTTTGGCAGATATGGCAGCAATCAGTTTTTAGAACGATTAAAGGCAGCGGTTAAGCTGGAGATGCCGGAGCTTGACCGGTCGACGAATGACAGGCTAAACCAATATGGGAACTCTGCGTAATTATGGTTTTGAAATGGAAGT
>OGZT01001572.1_pt1 | contig 15276 bp, 9 predicted proteins | sample 1576891 | NCBI WGS metagenome assembly OGZT01 (sample SAMEA3541521, study PRJEB24748) | human gut metagenome | biome: human gut; feature: human-associated habitat; material: faeces | place: China | collected 2012 | reverse complement strand
GGGGCGGCTCGCACCCCGGGCAGGGGGTCAAGGGGGGCGGTAGCCACCCTTGCCGCCGGAGGCATCCCTCCCAAACTTCCAAAGGAAAACGCCATGAACGAAATCCAGCAACTGTGCGACGAGGCCGCAGGAACCAATAAAGTCCTGCAAGGAAACATCGCGTTCGCGGTCGGCTGCGTGCGCGCGGGTATCCACGCGGCGGACGGCTACCCCGGCACGCCGAGCACGGAAACCATCGACAAGGGCCTGTCGCAGGCGCAGGACAGGATCACCGTGGGCTGGTCCGTGAACGAAGCCGTGGCCGTCAGCGTCGGCGTGGGACACGCCATGGCCGGGCGCGACTGCGTCGTCACCATGAAAATCCCCGGCCTCTATCAGGCCTGCGACGCCTTCACCAGCGTTTCCTGCTACATGCAGCCCAAGGGAGCGCTCATCTACTACATCGCCAGCGACTTTACCCCAAGCTCCACACAGCACGTCATCGATCCCCGCTACCTCTTCAAGAGCTGCTTCGTACCCGTGTTTGAGCCGCGCACGCATCAGGAAATGCACGAGGCGGCAGGGCTGGCGGCTGACATCTCGCGCACGCACCGCACCCCGGTCGTCATCCTCGCGGGCGGGCTTCTCTGCCACAGCGAAGGGCTGGTCAAACTCGCTGAACAGCATACACGCCCGCTCGCCGAAGTCGGCCCGCTCGCGCTCCAGCACGCCCTGCCCGGCATGGCCCGCATCTCCTACGATACCGTCATGGCGGAACGTATGCCCGGACTCATCCGTATGGTCGAGGAATCGCCCCTCAACATCCACTATAAGGGCGCTGGACGGCGCGGGGTCATCACCTGCGGCGCGACCACTCTGCTCATGCGCGAATACAAGGAACGCTTCGATCCCGATCTCGACATCCTTTCGGTGGCCTTCACCAACCCGCTGCCGATGGAACGCATCCGGGCGTTCTGCGCGTCCATCAAGGGCGAAGTCAGCGTTATTGAGGACGGCTACCGCTTCATACAGGAAGCCTGCCTCGCGGCGGGACTCGACGTCAGCGGCAAGGACTCCCTCAGCCATGTGACCGAATGGACGCCCGAGCGCATCGCCGCATTCCTCGGCAGGGATACCAAGGCCGGGACGCCAGCGCCTTCCGTACCCCGCCCCCCCATGATCTGCGCGGGATGCCCCTACCGCCTCGCGGCCCTGCATCTCGGCAAACTGCACAAGCGCGGGGACATCGAGGCCATTTTCGGCGACATCGGCTGCAATACGCTGATCAAGGGCCTCAACGCCCTCGACGTAAACCTGTGCATGGGTGCAAGCGAAGCCATGCGCATGGGCTATGTCCTCTCGAAGCCCGAAGCCGCCGCCCGCTGCGTGAGCATCATCGGCGACGGCACCGAATGCCACAGCGGCATGGACGCCACCCGCAATACGGTGTTCCGCCAAGTCCCCGGCCTCAAGATTGTGCTCGACAACGAATGGATCGCCATGACCGGCGGACAGCCTTCGCCGTCCTCTCCCTGCAACCTCGCCGGGCAGTCCAATGCCTTCCGGCTTGACGAGGCCCTCAAGAGCCAGGGCGCACACGTCATCACAGCCGACGCCTACGACAAGGCGGAAATCGAAGCCCGTGTGGAAGAGGGGCTCAAACTGGCGGGCGAAGGCCGTTTCACCATCCTGATCATCCGGGGAACCTGCATCCGCAAAGTCCCGGCCTCGGCCTACGGGCAGAAGCTCGCCGTGGACAAGGAACTTTGCCGCAAGTGCGGACGTTGCCACATCTGCCCCGGAATCGAGGCCTCCGAAGACGGCACGCCCCGCTGGAACAACCTCTGTTCCGGCTGCGTGTCCCGCACGCCCGCCTGCCTCCAGATGTGCCCGTTCAAGGCCCTTTCCGTCGCAGGCTCCAACACGGAAACAACTCTCGAAACCGCCGCGCTTCCCCATGCTCCGGAGGCCATCGACGTTCCTCCCGTCAATTCCTTCCGGCGTCCTCCCCGCCTGTCCCTCGCCATCCGCGGCGTGGGCGGGCAGGGAAACCTGTTCTTCGGCAAGGTGCTGGCGCAAGTGGCCTTCCTCGCCGGGTACGCCGACCGCAACATCCTCAAAGGCGAAACCCACGGCATGGCGCAGATGGGCGGCCCGGTGATCAGCACCTTCGGCTGTGGCGAAGTGTTCAGCCCCGCGCTCGTGCCGGGGACAGCCAACGTCCTTATTGCCATGGAAAAGGCCGAAGCGCTGCGCCCCGGCTTCCTCGATCTGCTGGAGCCCGGCGGGACCGTGCTCATGGCCGATACCCGCATCCTGCCGCACGGCCTGAAGCCCGAAGCCTACCCTTCCGACGAGGCCATCGCCGCCCAGCTTGAAGGCTATCGGGTCGTGACCGTCGATGTCCTGAACATCGCCCTCAGCCTCGGGGACCCCAAAGGCCGTTGTGCCAACGTAGCCATGCTCGGCGTGCTCAGCACCCTGCCGCCCTTCGACGTCGTGCCCGAAGCCGTCTGGCTGCAGGCCCTTAAGGGCATCTCGCGTAAGCCGGCGCTCTGGGATCTCAACCATGCGGCTTTCATGGCCGGTCGCGGGATGCAGAAAGGTTGATCGGGAAGAGGAAAGATGTGGGAGAAGGGGCCCTCCCTTCCCCCACACCCCCATCCCTCCTCTCCCAAAGACTTTTGACGGGTGGGGAGGCCACGCAACGGGAGTTCGTCCCGATCTGAAGTTTTTTAAGGGGCGAGCGGAACGCGGTCCCCTTTCCGGTTGTTCTGAATACGGCCAATCCATAAAAAAAGCTCAGACCTCTGCCTTACCTCAACACGTTTCATCCCCCCATTCCTTCGGCAAGCCTCATGAACGCGCCTCTCTGATCCGCTTTGCAAGAAAGTGCAATGAGTTGTGGCAGGAGGGCGATTGCTGTCGGCCTTCAGTCCATCGGAGAATATTAATTTAAAATTGAAATTTTAATTTAAATTAATGTCTAACTTCTTCTAAAGAAAGAGATACGGACTGGTTGGACAATGAGTGAAAGAGCTTCCGGTTGTGTTGCGAAGCGGGAGCGGCCATCCTTTACTGTGAAAAATACTCCTCCTGCGGCTGTTCATAGGATACGGTCCGGCTTTCGTCCTTGCGGATCAAGGCGAAAAGGCCCTCTTGAGGCTCACGGCAAGGATGCGTTTGCATGATCACGGCATCGGCATTCCCCCGGTTCTGGAAAGCCTGTCATCAAGGGCGAGCCTGCCAAGAATGGCTCGGGCATTCCGCATAAAGCGGCAAAGCCGCGCCCGCACCGCCTCTCGTGCCGCCTCAGAAGCTGTTGCGAAGAGTTTTTACACGTTCGCTTTCTGTACTGCCGATCTATTGCGTTCTTGTTGTTCGGTTATTCACCCGTTTCCCGCTTGCCATCGGAACCAAAACCATGTGAAATGGCGGCATCAGATATCTGAGCAGAACACGCTCGTTGCGTATTGTCGACATTAGAATACAATACGTTGATACTCTATACTTTTTTATTATCATTGGGTATCTGGTTAAAAAAAGACACGATGTTATACACAGAGATAAAGGCGCCGTTCCTTTTTCTGAGCCGTTTTCCGATGGCAGTAAAGAAGCGATGCAGTCGCTTATGGAGGTTTCCGCTGTCGGCGGCCGGCTCCCCCGCAAGGCAAGGAGATCCATGATGGAAAGAAGCGTATTTCTGGGGCTGGACATTGGTTCAACCACGGCCAAACTCGCGCTCGTCGCCGCGGACGGCAAACTGCTCGAGGCGCAATACCTGCGTCATGGAGCGGCCGTCCGGCAGACGCTTTCCACCATGCTCGACCAGCTGGCCCTCAGGTATCCCGGCATGGCGGTTTCGGCGGCGATCACCGGTTCCGCGTCCCTTGGACTCTCGGAAACCCTCGGGCTGCCGTTCGTGCAGGAAGTCGTGGCCGCCTCCCGGGCCATCGCCGTGCTTGCCCCGCAAACCGACGTGGCCGTGGAACTCGGCGGCGAAGACGCCAAGATCCTCTACCTCAGCCAGGGCATGGATCTGCGCATGAACGAAGCCTGCGCGGGCGGCACCGGGGCGTTCATCGATCAGATGGCGGCGCTGCTCCACACCGACGCCTCCGGGCTGAACGAGCTTGCCGCGAACTACACGACCCTGTACCCCATCGCTTCCCGCTGCGGGGTATTCGCCAAGACCGACGTGGTCCCTCTGCTCAACGAGGGGGCCGCACGGGAAGACCTCGCCGCCTCCATCTTTCAGGCCGTGGTCGAACAGACCATCGGCGGGCTGGCCTGCGGGAATCCCATCCGGGGCAAGGTCGCCTTCCTCGGCGGGCCGCTGCACTTTCTGCCCGAACTCCGCAAACGCTTCATCGCCACGCTCAAGCTCGCGCCCGAAGAGGTGGTGCCGTTCCCGAACGCCCAATATATGGTCGCGCTCGGCACGGCCCTGAGCCTTGTGGATCTGCCCGGCGCGGCCCGCATGGCCGACATGGAGCCCGTCACGCTGGACACGCTGGCCGAACGCGCCCGCGTGCGGGGCGATGCCGGGGATCGGACGGCCTCCCTCCCTCCGCTGTTCGACAACGAAGCCGACTACGATCTGTTCCGCGAACGCCACAGCCGGGACGCCGCCCCGCGCAAGCCGCTGGAATCCGCGTCCGGCCCGCTTTTCCTCGGCGTGGACCTCGGCTCAACGACGGTCAAGGCCGTGCTTGCCGATGCCGACGGCGCTGTCCTGACTTCATGGTATGAACGCAATCAGGGCGATCCGCTGGCGGGGCTCCTGCCTTACCTTGCCGATCTCATCGACAGCCTGCCCGAAGGCGCGTGGATCCAGTCCAGCGTAGCCACGGGCTACGGCGCGCAGCTCGCGCAGGCCGCCCTCGGCTCGCTGTCCGCCGACGTGGAAACGGTGGCCCACCTGAAAGCCGCCTGCCGCCTTGTGCCCGATGCGACGTACGTCATAGACATCGGCGGTCAGGACATGAAATGCCTCAAGGCGCGGGACGGCCTCATCGCGGGCGTGACCCTCAATGAAGCCTGCTCCGCCGGATGCGGGGCCTTCCTCGAAACGTTCGCCCGCAGCCTCAACCTGAGCATGGAGGCGTTCGTGCGCGCCGCCCTGTTCGCCCGGCATCCCGTGGATCTGGGATCGCGCTGTACCGTGTTCATGAACTCCAAGGTGAAACAGGCGCAGAAGGAAGGCGCGGACATCGGCGACATCGCCGCCGGGCTGTGCTACGCCGTGGCCCGCAACGCGCTGTACAAAGTCCTGCGCCTGCGCACGCCCGCCGAACTCGGGGACCGCGTGCTGGTGCAGGGGGGCTCGTTTTTGAACGATGCCCTGCTGCGGGTCATGGAGCGGCTCCTTGACCATCATGTCTGCCGCCCCGACATCGCCGGGCTCATGGGGGCCTACGGCGCGGCCCTGCTCGCCCGCAGCCGCACGCCAGACGGCGCGCCCCCCACGCCCCTGACGTCGGCGTCCCTGCGCTCCCTCAATATTTCCGCCAAAACCCTGCGCTGCAAGGGGTGCGGCAACCACTGCCTGCTCACGGTCAACCGCTTTTCCAACGGCCGGAAACTCGTGTCCGGCAACCGCTGCGAACGCGGCGCTTCCGGCGGCGAAGCGCCCCGCCCGTCCATGCCCAACCTGTACGCGTGGAAGGAACGCCGCCTGTTCGGATACGAACCGCTCCCGCAGGACGACGCCCCGCGCGGGCGCATCGGCATCCCCCGCGTGCTCAATATGTATGAGCATTACCCGTTCTGGTTCACGCTGTTCACGGAATTGGGCTACCGCGTGGAACTGTCCCCACCGTCGGGCAAGGAGCTTTTCGATCTCGGCCTGTCGTCCATGCCCTCGCAAACGGTCTGCTACCCCGCCAAGCTCGCGCACGGGCACATCGCCTCGCTCCTGCGCAAGGGGCTCAAGCGCATCTTTTTCCCCTGCCTGCCGCGCGAGCGCCGGGAGAACAAAAACGCCGCGGACGGCTACAACTGCCCGGTGGTGGCCGGGTACCCGGAAGTCATCCGCCTGAATACGGACGAACTGCTGGAGCAGGACTGTACCCTGTACACGCCGTTCGTGTCGCTGGAACATCCCGACACGCTCGTTGCCGTGCTGCATGACCTGTTCGGCATTCCGAAAAAGGAACTCCGCGCAGCCGTACGCGTCGCCGCCCTCGAACAGGAAGCCTACCGCACCGAGCTCCGGGCCGAAGGCGAACGGGTGCTTGCCGAGCTCGAACGCACCGGCAAGCTTGGCATCGTGCTGTCCGGGCGGCCTTACCATGCCGATCCGGCGGTCCATCACGGTCTGCCCGAACTCGTCGCCTCCCTCGGCGCCGCCGTGCTCAGCGAGGACAGTGTGGCGCACCTCGGGCATCCCGCCGAACCGCTCCGGGTCGTGGACCAGTGGACCTATCATTCCCGTCTGTACCGGGCCACCGCGCTGGTATGCACGCGCCCCAACCTTGAGCTAGTGCAGCTGACCTCGTTCGGCTGCGGCCTCGACGCCATTACCGCCGATCAGGTGTCGGAACTCCTTACCAGCGCCGGAAAGCTGCATACGCTCATCAAGATCGATGAGGGCGCGTCCCTCGGCGCGGCCCGCATCCGTATCCGCTCCCTGCTCGCCGCCGTGGAGGAGCGGCGCGGTACGCCGCCCACTCCCCGGCCCGCCGCTTCCGCCTTCCGCCCGGTGTTCACCAGGCCGATGCGCCAGACGCACACCATCCTTGCCCCGCAGATGTCCCCCCTGCACTTCGACATCATCGGCAAGGCCATTTCCAGCGCGGGCTACAATCTGGAAATCCTGCCCACGGTCAGCCGCGAGGCCATCGAAACCGGGCTCAACTACGTGCACAACGACGCCTGCTACCCCGCCATCGTGGTCATCGGGCAGCTTATCGACGCCCTGCAAAGCGGACGGTGCGATCCCAAGCGCACGGCCCTCATGCTGGCGCAGACCTGCGGCCCCTGCCGGGCGACCAACTACCCGGCGCTGCTCCGCAAGGCCCTGTGCGAGGCCGGGTTCGGGGATGTGCCCGTCCTGACCCTGAGCGGCGGTTCCCTGAACAACCAGCCCGGATTCGCCATCTCCGCGCGCCTGCTGCACCGGCTCATCCTGAGCTGCCTCTACGGGGACATGCTCCAGCGCGTCTCGCTGTCCACCCGCGCCCATGAGCGCAACGCCGGGGATACGGACGATCTGCTGGCCCACTGGATGAACCGCGTAAAGTTCAGCGCTGCGCGGGGCGACAGCTCCCTGTTCAAGTCGCACATGCGGAGCATCGTGCGGGACTTCTCGGCCATCCGCCAGAACCACGCGCCCTTGCCCCGCGTGGGCATCGTGGGGGAAATCCTGCTCAAGTACCATCCGGACGCCAACAATCAGGTCATCCGCCACATTACGGAAGAAGGCGGTGAGCCCGTCCTGACCGATCTCATGGACTTTTTCCTCTATTGCCTGCTCGATCCCGTCTATCTGTGGCGGCACATGGGCGGAAAGGCATTCCCCGCCTTCAGCAACTGGCTGCTCATCAAGCGCATCGAATCCCTGCGCGACGCCATGCGCCGGGCGCTCGAAGGCAGCCGGTTCCTCCCCGTTTCCCGCATTGCGGATCTGGCCCGCAGCGTGCACGGCATCGTCTCCACGGGCAATCAGGCCGGGGAAGGCTGGCTGCTCACGGCGGAAATGCTGGAACTCATCGACCACGGGGTGGGCAACGTCCTGTGCCTCCAACCGTTCGGCTGCCTGCCCAACCACATTACGGGCAAGGGCGTGCTCAAGGAATTGAAGCGCATCCGGCCCCACGCCAACCTCATGGCGGTGGACTACGATCCCGGCAGCAGCGAGGCGAACCAGCTCAACCGGATCAAGCTGTTCATGACCGTGGCCCACAGCCGCATCCCGCAGGAGGCGCAGGGCGATCACGCACCCGCCAGCCTCAACGAATCCGTCGCCCAGCTCGCCGGGCGTCTCCGCGACAACCTCAAGGGCAAGCTCGAAAACACCATCGGTGGAAGTGGCAACAGCGGTGACGAAGTGACGAACCTGGCGTGAGCGGGAATGAAGGAAGCATGGTGGAAGGGAGAGGAACCTTTCTGAAGAAAGCTCCTCCCTTCCACAAACCTGCCGCCCATGCCTGTAGCCCCAAGACCACATTATAAAGGGACACGCCCGGTTGCGGCAGTACAATGCCGTAACCGGATGTGCCCCTTTTGTTGTCCTGAAATGGCCGGATGCGGGCCGTCTAGCCGTCCGGCTCCCCTTGGCAAACAGGCTTGCCCGGCGGGGTCGGATGCCCCATCGGATATGGGCAAAGCCGGACGCGGCAAATAATCGCTCTAAAAATATTATTTTATTTAGTTCCGGAAGATTATATACTGTTTGTCTGAACAGCCAAACACTCCCCTCTCAAGCCGGTCTTGTGAAATCCGCCAAAATCGCGTAAGGGTGCAGACGGCGTATGATTTTCAGGTTCGGAGGCACTCGACGAAACAGGCGGGCCGCAACCTTTCGGGGCGGACGCTTGTTTTTGATTATGCAGCGCAGGAGAACCAAATCCCCTTCTTAACCTTGATGTGAGCAAGCATGAGCACTGAAGACATCATCTCGGCTCGGCGCGACGCGGCTATCCAAAAATGGACCGAAGCCGTGTTCGCCATGTATCCTTTTGAAACCACCGGTTTCATTCGGACGCAACGCGATCAGTTCGCCAATCCCGTCGGCCACGCCACCCGCGCCGCCGGGGAACAGATCTACGACGCCGTAACGGGCCGGGATGTCGACATGGAGAAAGTGCACGCCTCTGTGGCGGCACTGATCCGTATCCGCGCGGTGCAGGACCTCAAGCCCGAACAGGCTGTCGGCGTGCTGTACCTGTACAAGCCCGTGCTTCGTGAACTGCTCCTTGCGGACATGCTGGCCGCCGGGGATGTCCAGGGGTTCCTGGACATGGGGGATCGTTTGGACACGCTCTGCCTCATGGCCTTCAACCTGTACCTTGCGGATCGGGAGCAGGTCTACGCCGAGCGTGTGGCCCAACAGCGCAGGGAGGCGTCTCAGATCAGGCGCTGGGCGGCCAGACATGGCCTGGTGGAAAATCAGGACGGGGAATAGGCCCTGTTTCCTGTTTCCCTTTCGGAATCCTTTTTATTGTGGTTACGGATTTGGATATGTCAAACTTTAAGCCTGGAGTGAGGTAGGGAATGATAGTTTCACTCGTGGCAGTCCTGCTCATCGGAGCCATCGCCTGGTCGGGGGCGGTCGCCGGATTCCAGTCTCTGCTGGGTGTGGCGCTGCCTCTGTTGGCCGCGGTTGTCTTCGTCTGCGGGATCATCTGGCGCATCACCTGCTGGTGGGCGAAATCGCCCGTGCCCTTCGCCATCCCCACTACGGGTGGTCAAGAGCGTTCCTTGGACTGGATCAAGCCGAACCGCCTCGACACGCCCATGAGCAACGCCGCTGTCGTAGGCCGTATGATCCTCGAAGTGCTGTTGTTCCGTTCGCTGTTCCGCAACACCTCTGCGGAAGTCAGCTCCGTGGGGCCGCGCGTCACCTATTTCTCCTCCAAATGGCTGTGGGTCTTCGCGCTGACCTTCCACTACTGTTTCCTGGTCATCTTCATCAGGCACTTCCGGTTCTTCATCGAACCCATCCCGGTCTGCCTCACCTGGCTCGAATTCGTCGACGGCATCATGCAGATGGGCGTGCCGCGCCTGTTCATGACCGACATGCTCATCGTGGTGGCCGTCCTGTTCCTCTTCGGCCGTCGCCTGGCGAACCCGAAAGTGCGCTACATCTCCCTCGCCAACGACTATTTCCCGCTGTTCCTCATCATGGGCATCGTCGGCACCGGCATCTGTATGCGCTACTTCGACAAGGTCGACGTTGCACAGGCCAAGGTGTTCATCATGGGTGTCCTGCACTTCACGCCGCAGTCCGCCGTGGGCCTGAACCCCCTGTTCTTCACCCACGTCGCGCTCGTCAGCGTGCTGCTCATCTACTTCCCCTTCAGCAAGCTGATGCACATGGGCGGCATTTTCATGTCCCCCACCCGCAACATGCGCTGCAACACGCGTGAAGTCCGCCACGTCAATCCCTGGAACAACCCGAACGCCCCTTACCGCACCTATGCGGAATATGAGGACGACTTCCGTGATCTGATGGCTGAGGCTGGCCTGCCCCTGGAAAAGCAGCCCGAAGACGTTGAACCCGCGGCCCCGGCCCCGTCCAAGTAAGGAGTTTCCCTAATGGCCAAAATGCCAAAACCGGAAGAAATGATCGCCTCCCGTGCGAGTTTCCCCGAAAAGAGCTGGATGGACGTCAAGACCGAGCTCAAGGCCGGCATGTACGCCTATCCCGCCAAAGTGGATATCATGGAAGGGCTGCACATGCCTCATCCCCATGCGTGGCAGCCTGAGGAAGAGGATTGGCACCTGCCCGAAAACTGGGAAGAAATCATCTATAAGGCCTTGAAGGAACGTCTTGCCAAGCACCGTTCCCTCAAGATCTTCATGGATACCTGCGTGCGTTGCGGCGCCTGCGCCGACAAATGCCACTTCTTCCTCGGCACCAACGATCCGAAGAATATGCCCGTGCTGCGCGCGGAATTGCTCCGTTCCGTGTACCGCCGCGACTTCACCACCGCCGGGCGTCTCCTCGGCAAGGTTGCGGGCGCCCGCAAGCTGACCACGGACGTCATCAAAGAGTGGTTCACCTACTTCTACCAGTGCACCGAATGCCGCCGCTGCTCGCTGTTCTGCCCCTACGGCATCGATACCGCCGAAATCACGGCTATCGTCCGCGAACTGCTGCATGAGCTCGGCCTCGGCATCAACTGGATCATGGAACCGGTGTCCAACTGTAACCGCACCGGCAACCACCTCGGCATCCAGCCCCACGCCTTCAAGGAAATCGTTGAATTCCTCTGCGAAGATATCGAAACCATCACCGGTATCCATATCGATCCGCCTTTCAACGAGAAGGGGCACGAGATCCTCTTCATCACGCCTTCCGGCGACGTGTTCGCGGAACCCGGCATCTACACCTTCATGGGGTACCTGATGCTGTTCCACGAGCTTGGGCTGGACTACACCCTGTCCACCTACGCTTCCGAAGGCGGCAACTTCGGCTCCTTCGTGTCCTTCGACATGGCGAAGAAGCTGAACGCCAAGATGTACGCGGAAGCCAAGCGCCTCGGCTCCAAATGGATCCTCGGCGGCGAATGCGGCCACATGTGGCGCGTCATCAACCAGTACATGGCGACCTACAACGGCCCCGCGCCCGAAGGCATGATGGACGTTCCCACGTCCCCCATCACCGGCACGCGCTTTGAAAACGCCCGCGCCACCAAGATGGTGCACATCGCCGAGTTCACGGCCGACCTGATTCACCACAACAAGCTGAATCTCCGCCCCGAACGCAACACCGGCATCATCACCACCTTCCACGACTCCTGCAACCCGGCCCGCGCCATGGGTATGCTCGAAGAGCCCCGCGCCGTCCTGCGCGCCGTCTGCCCCGAATTCGTGGAAATGCCCCCGCACACCATCCGGGAAGAAACCTTCTGCTGCGGTTCCGGTTCCGGCCTCAACACCGAGGAAATCATGGAACTGCGCCTGCGCGCCGGTTTCCCCCGCGGGAACGCCCTCCGCTACGTGCAGGAAAAGAACGGCGTCAACTGGATGTCCTGCGTCTGCGCCATCGACCGCGCCACGCTGCCGCCTCTCGCCAACTACTGGGCGCCGGGCGTCACCGTCAGCGGCCTGCACGAACTGGTCGCCAACGCGCTGGTCATGAAGGGCGAACAGCCCCGTACCATGAACCTGCGTCAGGAAGACCTCGAATGCCCCGACCCCGAGCCGGAGGAAGAGGCCGTTGAAGAGCTCGCCGCTTCTGCCGAGGAGGACAATTAAACCATGTATAATGCCAAATACATCATCCCCGGCGTCCTGATCGCCGTAGTGGCGTTCACCTCGCCCTTCTGGCTGAACCTCGGCGGCAAGACCTACGTCTACCCCGAAGTCGCCCTGCCCACGGGCGAAGGCAAGGACAAGTGCATCGAGTCCAAGGAATGGATGCGTGCCGAACACATGGCCCTGCTGAACACCTGGCGCGATGAAGCCATCCGCGAAGGCAAGCGCGAATACGTCGCCACCGATGGCCGCAAGTGGGTCATCAGCCTTCAGGATACGTGCATGGCCTGCCATACGAACAAGGCCGACTTCTGCGACAAGTGCCACAACAGCAACAACGTTGATCCGTATTGCTGGACCTGCCACATCGCGCCGAGGGGGAACAACTAATGAAAAGCAGAAGAGACTTTCTGAAGATAGCCGGTCTCTCCGCCTTTGCGCTGGGCACGGCTTCCGCCCTGACCCTCGCAACCGGGAGCAAGGCCAGCGCCCTCCCGGCGGGCACCGCGCCCGCCAAGGGCAGCTACACCAACGAACCTGATGCCCTGCACGCCAAACGCTGGGCCATGGTCATCGACACCCGCAAATTCACCTCGCCGGAACACTTCCAGCGCGTGATCGACGCGTGCCACCACGCCCACAACGTGCCCACCATCCCCGGCAATCAGGACATCAAATGGCTCTGGACGGACAAGTACGCCCACGTTTTCCCTGACGACGTGAACGCCTACATGCCTGAAAAGTTCCTGCACGGCGATTTCCTCCTGCTGTGCAACCACTGCGAAAACCCGCCTTGCGTGCGCGTGTGCCCGACGAAGGCCACCTTCAAGCGTGAAGACGGCATCGTGGTCATGGACCCGCACCGCTGCATCGGCTGCCGCTATTGCATGGCCGGCTGCCCGTTCGGAGCCCGCAGCTTCAACTTCCGCGATCCGCAGCCCTACGTGAAGGACGTGAACCCCGAGTTCCCCATGCGTACCCGCGGCGTGGTTGAAAAGTGCACGTTCTGCACCGAACGTCTGGCGCAGGGCAAGCTCCCCGCCTGTGTGGAAGCCTCCGAAGGCGCGATGATCTTCGGCGACCTGAATGATCCGGATTCGCCCGTGCGTCAGGCTCTGTCGAAGAACTTCACCATCCGCCGCAAACCCACTCTGGGCACCCAGCCCGGCGTGTACTACATCATCTAGGAGGCCGCCATGCTCGAACTGATTCTCAAAGGCCGGCCGCGTTTCTACTTGTGGCTCTGCTTCCTTGGAGCCATCATCGGCCTGGCCTTCGTCGTGTATCTCTTCCAGCTGAACATGGGCCTGACCCTCACGGGCCTGAGCCGCGACGTGTCCTGGGGGCTGTACATCGCCCAGCTCACCTACTTCGTCGGCGTGGCCGCCGGCGCGGTGATGCTCGTTCTGCCTGCCTACTTCCATCATTATGAGAAGTTCAAGCGGATCATCATCTTCGGCGAATTCATGGCTGTGGGCGCCGTGCTCATGTGCATGTTGTTCGTCGTGGTCGACCTTGGGCAGCCTCAGCGTATGCTCAACGTGATGCTGCATCCCACGCCGAATTCGATCCTGTTCTGGGACATGCTGGTCCTTTGCGTCTATCTCGTCCTGAACCTGATCATCGGCTGGGTCACCCTTGAAGCCGCCCGCAACGATGTGATGCCTCCGAAGTGGATCAAGGTCCTCATCTACATCTCCATCATCTGGGCCTTCTCCATCCACACCGTCACAGGTTTCCTGTACGCCGGCGTCCCGGGCCGCCACTACTGGCTCACCGCCATCATGGCCGCCCGCTTCCTCGCCTCCGCGTTCTGCTCCGGACCGGCCATCCTGCTGCTGCTCATGATGATCGTGCGCCGCGTGACCGGTTTCGAGCCCGGCCGCGAAGCCACCAAGACCCTGTCCACCATCATCACCTATGCGATGTGCGTGAACGTGTTCTTCTACCTGCTGGAACTCTTCACCGCGTTCTACAGCGGCATCCCCGGACACCAGCATTCCATCCTGTACCTCTTCGTGGGGCATGATGGCCACATGGCGTGGATCAACAGCTGGATGTGGACGGCGGTGGTCTTCGCCGCGCTGTCCCTGCTCATGCTGATCCCCCCGGCACTGCGCTACAACGACAAGATCCTGCCCTGGGCCCTTGTCCTGCTCGTGATTGCCTCGTGGATCGACAAGAGCCTCGGCCTGCTCATCGGCGGTTTCGTGCCCAACATGTTTGAAACCGTCACCGAGTACACCCCGACGATTCCTGAAATCGTCATCACGATCGGCGTCTACGCCATCGGAGCTCTCGTCGTCTCCCTGTTCTGGAAGATCGCCATCGACGTGAAGAAAGAAAACGGAACGTTCGCGTTGAAGGGCAATTAAGCCTTGAAGAGGGGAGGGGAAACCTTCTGAAGAAGGACTTTCCCTCCATCCCCAAGCCTCCCTCTCCCAAGTTTGGGTGAAGGTGGATGTTCCAAAGCCCCTGTGCGGAAATCGCGCAGGGGCTTTTCATTTGGAAAAAGAGGGTTCTCACCCGCTTGCCAAGGATGCGGGGCTTTGACATTCTAGAGTGCGTTGTTGGGCAAAAACGTTTCCTCCCCGGTTTTTCGCGCGGGAAACGCCCGGCGGCGCCCCCGCCTGATTTCAATCGAAAAGGAAAAGCCGATGAATTTCACGTTTCAGCGCAATCCCGAACGGCTTCTGGATCTGTGCGGCATGCCCTCCATCCGGGACAGACGGCAGGAAAAGCTTTTCATGGAAAAAGCGGCGGCCCTCGACGCGCAGGATCTGCGGCCTCTGGTTCTGGTCATCGGCGGCTTCCTCGATCAGGTCCTCGGGAACAGCTATGCCGTCAGCGCCCGCTATCCCGCCGATCTGCGCGCCAGACACGACGTCTGGTTCCGCGAGCACTACGAAAGCCGCAAGATGCGCGACATCGTGAACCTCTACGCCTCCAAAGGCCATTCCGTGGCTCTTGTCGGGCACAGCTGGGGCGGGGATGCGGCGGTCAACCTCGTCGCCCGCAAGCTCGACGCGCCCATCGATCTGCTGATCAGCCTCGACCCCGTATCGCGCAAGGGAGCGCCCCGCCGGAAAATCCCCAACGTCCGCCACTGGCTGAACATCCACATTGATTACAGCCAGAGCACCTGGCTCGATATCCCCAATCTCGTGGCCCGCATCGGCGGCCCGTGGGAAGCCGCGAAAAACGCCGACGTGAACGTCTCCTGTCCCCCGGACATGACCCATGCGTGGGCGTGGGGGATGTTCGAGCGCTACGGTGAAAAAGTCCTGCGGGAACGCGCCGAAGGCTGGAAGTAAAAAAAATTGTCATGGCACCGATCATAGCCGGTACGCCTGTGGTATAACTTACTCCTTG
>OGZT01001570.1_pt1 | contig 15291 bp, 14 predicted proteins | sample 1576891 | NCBI WGS metagenome assembly OGZT01 (sample SAMEA3541521, study PRJEB24748) | human gut metagenome | biome: human gut; feature: human-associated habitat; material: faeces | place: China | collected 2012 | reverse complement strand
AAAATACCTGTCAACACTTTTACAGGACAGCGCATTTTAATGCGTCGGCCCTGATTCGGGAGGATCCTGTAAATCGGCATCAATAATGACCAATGCATCACCTTTTATATAGTCAATGCCGGCAGCCATTGCAATCTCCTTTCCGAAATTACGTGATAAATCAACCAAAGATACCCGTTTATCTTTCTTTTGAACCTCCTTCATCAAAAGCAGAGAGTTGTCTTTACTGCCATCATTCACAAACAGTATTTCAGATTTACAAGGTAGCTTTGAAAGTACGCAACTCAGTCTCTCATAGAGTAATAGGAAACACTCTTCTTCATTATAGACAGGCACCAGTACACTTAACATATTTATATCCATGATGAGTTATTACATTTATTGTTCAGAAGTCTATTCTCATAGTGTTTATTTTGCACCGAAATATAAATAATATTTCCTAAACCACACAACCTTTTTATCATAAAAAAAATTAACTGCCAAGCAAATAATCCACTTTATAATAATCTCTTCAATATATCAATAAAAACTCTGTATACAGAGCAACAAACCTATTTCTAACCACTTTCTAATCTCACCTAAGTGTATTATAATCACCTTTAGAATGCCTTTCAAAGAGAGAGCCTTACTTTTGTCCGCAAATTAAAAGTAAGAATGAAAAGGCTGATTATTATTTTATTTTTCTCTTCTATCTACGGGCTCCTGCATGCACAGGAATCTCCTTTGCAGCTATCACTGAAAGATGCAGAAAAGATGTTTTTAGAACGCAACCTGTCATTAATTGCCGAACGATATAATATTGACAAGGCACAGGCACAAGTGACACAGGCACGGTTATTTGACAATCCCGTAATCTCACTTGAACAGAATGTATACAACCGACTGAACGGTAAGTACTTTGATGTAGGAAAAGAAGGAGAAGCCACTGCCGAAATAGAACAGGTTATCAATCTTGCCGGACAACGTAATAAACGGGTACGGCTGGAAAAGGTAAACAAGGAGATAGCCGAACATCAATTTGAAGAAGTATTGCGTACCCTGCGAAGCGAACTGAACAAGACTTTTGTTGAAATATGTTTCTCCACCCGCTCTATCGGGATATACGACAAAGAGATCGAATCTCTCAGCCTGTTGATGAAAGCCTTCAGGGAGCAGCAAAATAAAGGAAACATCTCTCTGTTAGAGAGTTCACGATTGGAATCTTTACTCCTATCGCTCCGTAAAGAGAAGAATGAACAGGAAAACAACCTCGTGAACTTACGTGGTGAGCTAAACTTGTTGTTAAGCCTCCCTGCCGGACAGGATATAGACCTGCTGCTGGATGATGATATTCTGAAACAAGTGGATACAGCTGCCGTTCCTTTTGCGGATATGGATAATATGCTTTCTGTCCGTCCTGATCTGAAAATGGCCCATAGCAATGTTACGGCTGCCAAAGCGAACCTGAAGTTACAGCGTTCTATGGCAGCGCCGGAGTTTTCAATCAAAGGTATGTATGACCGCGCCGGAAACTTCATCAACAACTACTTTGCCGTAGGGGTCAGTGTCTCCGTCCCTATCTTCAACCGTAACCAGGGAAACATTAAATCGGCTAAAATCGATATTATGCAAAACGGAAAGGAAGAAGAATATGCCATAGAAAAGGCACGTATGGAGTTATATGCAGCTTATAGTCAGCTACAAAAAGCAGTAGAATTGTACCGGTCGTCCAATGATGAACTGGAGCACAATTTCGGACGCCTTATCGAAGGAGTAAATGCAAACTTCCGGAAACGGAACATCAGTATGCTTGAATTCATCGACTATTATCAAAGCTACAAAGAAACCTGCCTGCAACTGTATGAGCTCAAAAAAGATGTATTCCTCGCTATGGAGAACTTAAACACAATTGTCGGACAAACTGTATTTAACTATTAGAATCAATATGAACCGTATCTTACTACCCGTTTGCCTCTGCGTCATGATACTGAGTGCTTGTGGCAGACAAACAGAAACTCCCAAAGAGATATCTCAGGAACTCTTCCTTACAGACAGTTTACAAAACGTAGTATCGGTAGATACTGTATACACACATGAAGTGACTGACGAACTGACTCTCAACGGCAGAGTTACTTTCAATCAGGAACAGGTAGCACGTGTGTTTCCTATTTTCGGAGGTACAGTGACTGAGGTCTCTGCCGAAATCGGCGATCATGTACGCAAAGGTGATGTACTTGCCATCATCCGGAGTGGCGAAGTAGCCGATTATGAGAAACAAAAGAAAGAAGCAGAACAACAACTTATCATCGCCCGTCGCAACTTGCAATCTGTACAGGATATGTTTACCTCCGGCATGGCATCAGAACGTGATGTATTGCAAGCTCACCAGGAACTAAACAATGCCGAAGCAGAAGAAAAGAGAATCACGGAGATCTTCTCCATCTATCATCTTGCCGGAAAATCGCTTTATCTGGTGAAAGCCCCGGTATCCGGTTTTATCGTAGAAAAAAATATCAATAAAGAGATGCAGATACGTTCGGACCAAAACGATGAGATGTTTACCATCTCCGGATTGGAGAATGTATGGGTAATGGCAGACGTATATGAGAGCGACATCAGTAAGGTACACGAAGGTGCTCCGGTACGTATCACTACCCTCGCCTACCCGGACAAAGAGTTCAGCGGAAAGATAGACAAAGTGTACAACATGCTGAATGACGAAAGCAAAACGATGAGTGTACGGATAAAACTCACCAATAAAGATTACCTGCTAAAACCGGGCATGTTTACCAATGTATGCGTGATAAGTAAGGTATCCGATAAGAAACTGCCACGCATAGACTCACACGCCCTTGTTTTTGAAAATGGAAAAAACTATGTAGTAGCAGCAGACGCCAACGGCAAACTCACTATAAAGGAAGTTGAAGTCTACCGCCAACTGAGCAAAGAGTGCTATCTTTCATCGGGTGTACAAGAGGGAGACCACATTCTGAATAAAAATGTATTGCTGGTTTACAACGCATTGAATGCTGATTAAAAGGAGGAACAAACGATGCATAAGTTTATTGACAACATTGTAGCCTTCTCACTGAAGAACAAGTTTTTTATCTTTTTCTGTACCACGATAGCCGTCATTGCCGGAGTTGTATCTTTTAAGCATACCCCGATTGATGCCTTTCCGGATGTAACGAATACCAAAGTGACCATCATCACCCAATGGCCGGGACGCAGTGCCGAAGAAGTGGAGAAGTTCATCACTATCCCCATTGAGATAGCGATGAATCCGGTGCAGAAGAAAACAGATATACGCTCCACTACCCTTTTTGGACTGTCGGTTATCAACGTGATGTTTGAAGATCAGGTGGACGACTTCACCGCGCGCCAGCAAGTGTACAATTTATTGAATGATGCTGATCTGCCGGATGGGATAACACCGGAAGTACAACCCCTCTACGGCCCTACGGGAGAGATATTCCGCTATACTTTGGGCAGTGATAAGCGAAACGTACGGGAACTGAAAACCATCCAGGACTGGGTGATTGAACGTAACCTCCGTTCGGTATCGGGCGTGGCAGATATCGTTAGTTTCGGCGGAGAGGTAAAGACGTTTGAAGTAAGCGTCAACCCTCACCAGCTTATCAATTATGGCATCACCGCGCTGGAGCTTTACAATGCCATCGCCAACAGTAACATCAATGTGGGTGGCGACGTGATCACCAAAAGTTCACAGGCATACGTAGTACGCGGTATCGGCCTCATCAACGACCTGGAAGAGTTACGGAACATCGTAGTAAAGAATATCAACGGCACTCCTGTGTTAGTACGCCATCTGGCAGATGTACACGAATCCTCCCTGCCTCGCCTGGGACAAGTAGGAAGAATGGATGAAGACGATGTAGTACAAGGCATCGTCGTAATGCGTAAGGGAGAAAACCCGGGAGAAGTGATTGATGCTCTAAAGACCAAAATAGAAGATATCAACAAGAATGTATTGCCCAAGGATGTACAGATTGTGCCCTTCTATGACCGTGAGGACCTTGTAAACCTCGCCGTACGAACGGTGACACATAACCTGATCGAAGGAATCCTGCTCGTGACCTTCATTGTACTGATATTCATGGCAGACTGGCGGACTACAGTGGTAGTGGCGGTAGTCATCCCGCTGGCACTGCTCTTTGCCTTTATCTGCCTGCGTGCCATGGGGATGTCGGCCAATCTCTTATCGATGGGAGCTATCGACTTCGGTATTATTATAGACGGTGCCGTGGTAATGGTGGAAGGGGTATTTGTGGCGCTCGATAAGAAAGCACGGGAAGTAGGAATGCCGGCTTTCAACCGTATGTCGAAAATGGGACTGATCCGCCATACAGCCAAAGACAAGGCAAAGGCTGTCTTTTTCTCCAAACTGATTATTATCACAGCCCTTATTCCTATCTTCTCTTTCCAGAAAGTAGAAGGCAAGATGTTCTCACCTCTCGCCTATACTCTCGGTTTTGCCTTGTTGGGTGCATTATTATTCACGCTTACACTGGTTCCGGTGATGTCGTCTATGTTATTAAAGAAGAATGTACGTGAAAAGAACAACTTCTTTGTCCGCTTCATCAACGAGAAGGCGAGTGCCCTGTTCAATAAATGCTATGCGCACCGCAAACTATCCATCGGGTTGGCAAGTATCGTAGCTGTTGTCGGATTGTGGATGTTTACTCTGTTAGGTACTGAGTTCCTGCCACAGTTGAACGAAGGTTCTATCTACATCCGTGCTACCCTGCCACAAAGTATCTCACTGGACGAATCGGTGAAACTCGCCAATCAGATGAGGCGCAAACTCGCTGCTTATCCTGAGGTAAGACAAGTGCTTTCACAGACCGGACGCCCCAACGACGGTACGGATGCAACGGGGTTCTACAATATTGAATTTCATGTAGATATCTATCCGGAAAAAGAGTGGGAAAGTAAGCTGAGCAAGCTGCAACTGATAGATAAAATGCAGGATGACCTCTCACTCTATCCCGGTATCGACTTCAACTTTTCCCAGCCTATCACGGACAATGTGGAAGAAGCCGCTTCGGGTGTCAAAGGGTCTATCGCCGTAAAAGTATTCGGCAAAGACTTGTACAAGTCTGAGAAGATAGCAGTAGAAATAGACAAAATACTCGCTACCGTGCAAGGTATCGAAGACTTGGGTGTCATCCGTAACATCGGGCAGCCGGAACTGCGTATTGAATTGAATGAGCAGAGTCTGGCACGCTACGGTGTAGCCAAAGAAGATGTACAATCCATCATCGAAATGGCCATTGGCGGTAAGTCGGCTTCATTGCTTTACGAAGATGAACGCAAATTTAACATCATGGTGCGGTACAAACCGGAATACCGCCAAAATGAAGAAGAGATAGGCAAGATACTGGTGCCCACCATGAACGGTACCATGATACCCATCAAAGAGCTGGCAGAGATAAAGACCATTACCGGCCCTCTGCTGATATTTCGTGATAACCACACCCGCTTCTGTGCCGTGAAATTCTCTGTACGCGGACGGGATATGGGAACTGCCGTAGCCGAAGCACAGAAGAAAGTGAATGCCTCTATACACCTGCCCGAAGGCTATACACTGAAATGGACAGGAGATTTTGAGAATCAGCAAAGGGCTACGAAGCGCCTTTCACAGGTAGTTCCGGTAAGCATTGCCATCATCTTTATCATCCTGTTTGTGTTGTTCTCCAACGCCCGGGATGCCGGACTGGTGCTGCTGAATGTACCTTTCGCCGCTGTTGGTGGCATTATCGCATTGCTCATCACGCACTTTAACTTCTCCATTTCGGCGGGTATCGGGTTTATCGCCTTATTCGGCATTTGCATTCAGAATGGTGTCATCATGATTTCGGATATCAAACACAACATACAGGCACGACTCCCCCTGCCCGAAGCGATCCAGACAAGTATGCGTTCCCGTATCCGTCCGGTAGTGATGACGGCAGCTATGGCAGCCATTGGCCTGATGCCGGCAGCTATGAGTCATGGTATCGGGTCGGAATCACAACGCCCCTTGGCTATTGTCATCATCGGCGGACTGATAGGAGCTACTTTCTTCGCCCTTTTCATTTTCCCGCTGATTGTGGAAGTGGTATACGAAAAGATGCTGTATGATAAAGAGGGAAACCTGAATCAGAGAAAGTTATGAGCAGATTCACCACAGAAGGTATGGAAAGGAACGTACCTCGTAGACAAACCTACCGGAGGTCATAGAGGAGGGATGTTTTACATGTACATGTAAAGCAGCATGACATGTACATGTGGAGCAGTACGACATGCACATGTCGTACTGTATTAGATGTACATGTAAAATAATCCACCCCACCGACAAACGAAAGGTACCTCAGTGACAAACCCTACGTTCCATACGGGACCTCACATCACAAGGTTCAAAAGAAAAAACGCCGTACCCCCTGTATCCTCTGTTGTGAATCTCGTATATTTGCAAAATACTAAAACAACTCGTTCATGGCAAAGATATTATTGGTAGAAGATGAGATAAACATAGCCTCGTTCATCGAACGCGGATTACGGGAATTCGGGCACACAGTCACCGTAGCCCATGACGGCACTTCCGGCTGGGAACTGTTGCAGAATGAAGCATTCGACTTGCTGATACTGGACATTATCATGCCCGGAACAAACGGATTGGATCTATGCAGGCAATATCGCCAGAGAGAAGGGTATCAGACCCCCGTCGTCATGCTCACGGCATTAGGTACTACCGAAGATATCGTAAAGGGACTCGATGCCGGAGCAGATGATTATCTGGTAAAACCTTTCAGTTTTCAGGAGTTGGAAGCCCGTATCAAAGCATTGCTCCGCCGGGGCAAAGAAAGCCCGGCACTGCAACTCACCTGCAACGATCTTGTATTGGACTGTAATACCCGTCGTGCCCAGCGGGGAGAGTTCACCATTGACCTCACCGTAAAGGAGTACCGCCTTTTAGAGTACTTTATGACACACCAGGGCACCGTTCTCTCGCGCCTTACGCTATTGAAAGATGTGTGGGACAAGAACTTCGATACCAACACCAATGTGGTAGATGTCTACGTAAACTATCTGCGAAATAAGATAGATAAAGATTTCGAGACGAAACTCATTCATACGGTTGTGGGAATGGGGTACATCATGGGAATACAATAACAAAAAAGATGTAGGGAGGTACAAAAGATGAAAATAGGATCCAGGATAGCACTGTTTTATACCATCATCACCGTAGGAGCCATCACTGCGGTGGTTATGGTATTCTACTTTTTCACCTCTCGGTATATCAATCACCTCTATGACTCTTACCTGATAGAGAAGGCTTATCTGACTGCTCAGAAACATTGGGAAAAAGATGAGGTAGACGAATACAGTTACCGCGAAATTCAGCAGAAGTACAACGAGCTACTGCCACAGGCGCAAGAGATATTGCTGAATATGGACAGTGTACCGATGGCTGTAAACGATTCTCTGAACAAATACCTCGACAGCAACCAGCAGGCACGCCTGTTCAAAGATCTCCCGGTCTCCTTCGTTTATGGCAAGCTGAGAGGCGCTGCACTCCACTACCCCGACAATGAAGGCGACTTTATTGTTTTGGTAATGGCAAACAATACCTATGGATACGAGATTCAAAAGCATATCCTTCTGCTCGCCGTATTCCTCCTGCTGATAAGCTGCGGCCTCATCTATCTCCTCGGAAGAATTTATGCCAACCGTATTCTGCGTCCTTTGCAGCACATCCTCAAAGAGCTGAAACGCATTCGCGGAAACAATCTGAATGTACGGATGAAAACCTTCGATAACAAAGACGAACTGGACGAACTTATCAGAACCCTGAATGAAATGCTAGACAGGATAGATACTGCATTCCAGGCAGAAAAGTCATTCATCAGCAATGCCTCGCATGAACTGAATAACCCGCTCACCGCCATTCAAGGAGAATGTGAAATCAGCCTGCTCAAAGAACGTTCTGCTACGGAATACATAGACTCGCTGCAACGCATCTCCACAGAAAGCAAGCGCATCACCCAACTGATAAAACACCTGCTTTTCCTCTCCCGCCAGGATGAAGATATATTGCAAAACGCTAAGGAGAAGATAGACCTCGTTGTGCTCCTGCGCGACTTATGCCTGCAATATCCACAAGTGACATTCAACACGAATGAGACAGATGGAAGCGTCCATATCACAGCCAACTTCTATCTGCTGCGTATCGCACTGCAAAACATAATAGATAATGCCCGGAAGTACTCAAAAGAGCAGGTAGACGTCAGTTTAAGCATTCGTGAAGATTGCCCGGTCATTGAGGTAAAAGACTACGGGATCGGCATTCCGGAAGAAGAAATACATCATATCTTCCACTCCTTTTACCGAGCAAGCAACACCCGCGAGTATACAGGACAGGGAATCGGACTGAGCTTATCTATGAAGATATTATCAGTGTATGGTGGTAAGATAACAATCGATTCAGAAGTAAACTGCTACACCAAAGTAACGATGACTTTTCCACACATCCGAAAACAGAATTAAAATCCGCAAATCCGGCCTACTACCCCATATGCTTCCTGTATTACCTCTTGCGGATAACCGCAAATATCAAGAATGCGTATGGCATTGCGTTCTGTCACCGGGCCGGACTTCAGTTTGTAATCAAAAGACAGTACCCCGTCTTCTACACTTTCGCAGAAGTGATACAAGTCATATTCAGCTTTCAACAGGGAGGCAAGTTCAATGTCATGGGTAGAGATAAACACAAGGTTTCTTTGCACCACCAATGCCGAAAGCACTGCTTTGGCTATGGCAATCCGCTCAATTGTATTAGTCCCCTTAAACAATTCATCCAGCAGAAACAGATGGTTTCCTTCCCGGCTCAGATCAATCATCTCCTTAACGGTCTGTACTTCTTGCAGAAAGAAACTTTTTCCTTCCATTAAGCTATCTTCCATATGAATAGCAGAAGCCAACTTCAAATCCGGAGAAGAACAAAAATGATGTGCAAAACAAGTATGCAGCGCTCCTGCAGAAAGCAGATTCACTCCTATTGAACGGATAAAGCTCGTCTTTCCCGACATATTAGAGCCGGTAATCAATGCAGATTTACCATGGAGGGTAATGGTATTGGGAACACAATTTTCTATCAGCGGGTGGTCGATATCCTCTACCTGAAATGAAATCTCTTCAAAACAAGACTCAGGTAATGAGTAGTAAGGCAATTTACTCCGAAACTCAGAAACAGAACATAAAACATCTATCAGCCCGAAAAAGCGGAATACCTGTTCCAACTTCTGCTGTTTTCCCTGTAAAAGAAAAAAAGCACGGGATGCTGAGATTGCCTCGGTCAGAAAAAACATGTTAAACAACTCAGTGAATAAATAAACCATAAAAACCAAATCGCTTTCAAGGCGGATGCTCAGACGAAAAGAAGCTAAACGTTTCCTCAATGGCATTAAGTCGGACAACACTTCCGTTATCTCTTTATTAGTTGAGAGGCAGAGCGGCCGTTTCGTTAACTTCTCTGACTGCTTCAACAAATTCAATAATTGTGGCACAGAAAACAAATATGCCTGCATCTCTGTCTTTTTACGATAGTGCAACACAAGGTTTACAAGCAGCCCTGCCAACATTAACCAGAGAAACCCGACAGAAGAGGTGACGTATAATAATCCCAACGAAAGTGCCGGAATGAATTGCAATACCCTCAGTAATAAGTAGAAAGAACGTGAACAGACCGGATGAGTGGCCGAGAACAACGAGGCAATCGAACAGGCATCCACATGATTCAGTTTTTTCAACTCATTTTGGATATCACGGCGCAAAACAGTATCAGCAGAAAGAGAATCGAGCATTTTCTCCTGACCCGCCACCTCTGACGTACGGTTATAGTGTAATACATCATATAAATACTGTCTGCCTACACAAGAAGAAGTATGGTCGGCAAACAGGAAAAAATCATCCAGATTCAAGTCTTCCCAGGTCCGTTCGGACAGTAAACTATTTGTGTCCGTCGTGGCTTTATACTCATGATAAAGTGCAATGTCTGATAGTGTTTCTCTCATCCTACAAATATATAAAAAGAAAGGCATCCAAAGAATATCTTTGAATGCCTTTTTACTATGCGTACATAGCGTTTCCGCTTTTCGTCAGATTAATATCTGTCACGACCGCCACCGTAGCCACCGCCACGATTACCGCCACCGTAACCACCGCCACGATTGCCACCGCCGTTATAGCTGCGACGCGGAGCAGATTCTTCCTTAGGACGAGCTACAGATACAGCAAGCTTTCTGCCATCTATTTCTGCTTCGTTCAATGCTGAAATAGCCTTATTACCGGCTTCTTCATCTGCCATCTCCACGAAACCATAACCTTTAGAACGGCCAGTCTCTCTGTCAGAAATAACTCTCGCTGAGGCTACTTCTCCATACTCTGCAAACAACTCTGTTAAATCGGAATCGCTAATGTTATAGCTCAATCCTGCAATAAAAATGTTCATCGAAAAAAAATAATTAATTCTTAAATAATAAAATGATTTTGTTAGAGAAGTCTTGTTAAGGAGATAAATAACTCTGCAATAATATTGAGAAGGAACCGATCTTACTTATCAGAAATCTTTAAAACGTGGTAAATATAGACATTAAGTGGGGATTTAGAAAAAAAAAAGGCAATTTCTTTAAAAATAAATGCAAAAAAGGTGGGACGGTATTACAAATACAGCTCAAAAACAAAAAATTAAACCAGTCAGATACATCCATTCCCACTTCCTTAGAACAGTATTGTACTGATAATAAACACCTGTTTTCAGCTGAAATTTATTATTAAACTGATAAGTAACGCCTCCTCCTGTTCCCATTGTGTAAAGACTGCGCGGTGTGTGATACCTATCGGATATATAGTTGGTAGAAAGATAAAGCGAAAGCTTTTTTGTCAGTTTATAATCGGCTTCAGCTTCCGACCGGACACTGTATGCAGAGTAAGTTTCTACCGGCAAAGAAGCTGAAGAGAAATAATCTCCACGAACGGTTAATCGCCGGGAAGGTTTCCAAAGAGACAGGCTTCTAAGCTGATTCGTCTGTGAGAAACGCACCGGAGTCATGCCGGGAAGAGAAGGACGCGGCCAATGAGGAACAAAAGGTTTATCGGGACGTAGAATCTCAAAGTCCGGCAACTTGACAGCAGGCAGAGGAGATTTGAAAGTCCCCGGCTTACGCTCGCCGGGGACTGAAATCAAATCATCCAGATGAAGCCCTTCAAACGGGACTTCCTGCGCCACGAGAGTAACAGAACAGAATAGACATAGAATAGTATAGATGCAAATTTCCCTCATACGGCGTCTGGTTTTATCCATTAGACGCTCACATGAGGGAAATGCTGCAAACAAATTAATTAAAAATTGATAATCGATTAAGACTGTGTAGTAATGAATGCATTTCACCACAGAGTAACACGGAGTTCCACAGAGTAGTATTTGTCTGATGAAACGCAGATTAACACAAATGAACGCAGATTAAAAGACTGTATTTCTTTATCTTAGATTTGTTTCCCTTTGCGAAAATCTGCGATCATCTGCGTTTCAATAAAAATTTAAACTCTGTGGAACTCCGTGTTACTCTGTGGTGAATAATGTATTAAGATTACAACGACTTCTGATTCTTCTTTCTACGGCTGCGACGTCTCTGTAACTTCTTACGCTGATATCGCTGTATGCGTTTGTAGATCATCCATCCACTCATTACACCTACCACCACAAAGATAAGAATGGTAATACCCACTCCCAGATTGTCTCCTTTGATACGAGACCATATTTCAAGCACCTCTTTGGTCTTATCACCAAAGTCACGAATCATTGCACAACGTTCTACCACACTACGGTCCGGATATTGAATACGATTGATCTGAATACTATCTGCACCGGAACCAAAAAAATAGCTCAAGTCGGAATAATAAGTCAACGTCGTATCTATTTTTTCTTCCATAATCTCGGGAGAAGCAATAGAACTTACGTATCCACAGGCATCCATATTCCGAATAGCAATATCGGGACGACACATGAAATTAATAAAATAACTGGCAGCTTTCGGGTTGCGTGCATATTTCGGAATCACCCAACCATCATACCAAATGTTGCTACCTTCCTTTGGGACTACATAATCAAGGCCCACTCCCACTGCCTCAGCCTCTTCAATAGCCCACATGGCGTCACCACTCCACGTCATATTAATCCAGGCCTTATTTTTTGTCATCATCTCTTTTCCGAAATCAGCCTCCCAGCCGGCAATATTAGGCTTCATCGCTTTGAGGTATTTCTCTACTATTGCCATCGCTTCAGGAGAATAATCGTTCATCAGTTGTTCAACCGTTACTTTTCCTTCTTCCAACTCTTTAGCATGAGAGTAGATGATAGCTGTTCCGTATGCATCACGATAAGCATCTTTCATCAGAATTTTACCGGCATATTTCTTATCCCAAAGACACTCCCAAGTGTCTACCTCCTGCTCGGTAACAAAAGCCTTGTTATAAAGAATCCCTGCTGTACCCCACATGTAACAAACTGCATATTGGTTGGCAGGACATCCCGGCTGGCTAAGTTTAGCTATCTGTTCACGGATATATGGAGAAACATTGTTCATATAATCGGGCGAATGAGCAAAAACAGTATCAATGGGCAACAGCAAATCTTTCCTTAGCATACGCTCAATGATATACTCCGAAGGACAAACGACATCAAAATCCTCGTGTCCTTTTTCAATCTTGGTAAGCATTATCTCATTGATATCAAACGTCTGATAAACAATGCGGATATCTTCTCCGGTCTGCTCCTTATAGTAAGCCTGAAAATCTTCTAATACACCCTCTCCGATATAATCAGCCCAATTGTATATCTTCAGTACCTTTCCGCGTGGCTCACCTGTGTTGTAACAACCGGTAAGTAGAAGTCCCGATAAAATAAATATAGATAGAATCTTCTTCATAAACAGTTCTTTTATAGTATACCCCCATTTCATCCTTCCATCACCGTTTTCCGTTACTCCCCGTGCGGGAAGTACCTGCTCTGCGATTAATGACAATCAATAACGCAAGAACTACCACGAAGATAATCGTAGAAAGCGGACGAAGTTCCGGCGTTAACCCTCCCTTACGGGCATCAGCATAAATATAAGTAGAAAGCGTCTCCAACCCCTCGTTACCAATGGTGAACACCGTTACTGCAAAATCATCAATTGAGAGCGTCAGTGCAAGCATGAAACCACTAATCATTCCCGGACGAATCTCCGGAATAATCACTTTACGTAATGCCTGCATCGGGGTAGCTCCCAAATCAAGAGCGGCTTCGTAAAGGTTCGGATTCATCTGTTTGAGGCGTGGTAACACACTAAGCACCACGTAAGGAGTACAAAATGTAATATGCGCCAGTACCACAGTTGTATAGCCCTGTGAGATACCTAATGAAACAAACAGCAGGAACAGAGATATACCAGTGATAATATCTCCGTTCAGAATAGGAATACTATTCACAAAACCGATAGTCTTACGGGCACGATTCTTTAAATTAAAGATGCCGATAGCTGTAACACTCCCTAACAAAGTAGAAGCTGTGGCTGCTATCAAAGCGATAGTGACCGTATTCATCAACGCATTCATCAACGAATGATGGGTTCCGGTTGTAAACAGAGAAGAGTAGAGTTTTGTTGAAAATCCGGTCCAGTTTCCCAAAACTTTGGCTTCGGTAAATGAATAGATCACTATAATCACAATCGGCGAATAAAGCAGTAACAGCAATATCCACAGATAGGTTTGAGCAAGAATCTTCTTTACCATAACCCACCTCCTTCGTTAGAATTGTCTTTATCATCCGTACTGAACAACGAGGTAGCAGCAATCAGCAACAACATAATAAGAGACAGGGCCGCACCATAGTTCCACATACTGTTGTTGATATTCTCCTGAATGGTAGTACCGAAAAGTTTTATATTGTTCATCGTCAGTAGCTCGGCAATGGCAAAAGTAGAAATAGTAGGCATAAACACCATCATAATACCACTCATCACTCCCGGCATAGACAGGGGCAGAACAGCTTTAAGAAACACCTGAACCGGATTGGCTCCCAAATCCTGTGCCGCTTCAATATAACTATGATCCATCTTCTGCAACGTATTGTAAATAGGATAAATCATGAAAGGAATAAAGTTGTACACCATACCGAAAATCAATGCTCCCTCTCCCAATGGCATACTGAAAAAATCGAATAAGGCAACAGTAGCAAGTGTACGCACCAGAATATTAACCCACATAGGAAGGATAAACAGCATTCTTCCTCTGGAACAGATTGACGATATCAGCGCTCTTGACCAGTATCAGGTGTGTGTGGATGCAGGCTTCACCCCAGAGGAAGCTTTGAAAATCGTTTCTCTTTATAGCCGTGACAATGCCAGAACTCCGGTTCAATGGGACAGCTCTCCTAATGCCGGATTTACAACAGGCATTCCATGGCTTATGGTAAATCCTAATTACAGAGAAATCAATGTAAAAGCTCAGGAGCAGGATAAAAACTCTCTCCTTTCCTTTTATAAACAAATGATTGCCCTTCGTAAAAACAAAGATTACAAAGAAACTCTTGTGTATGGAGATGTTATTCCTTTTGAAAGAGAACGCCACAATCTTATGGCATACCACAGAAAAGGGGAAAAAGACTTGCTGATTATCGGCAATTTTCAAAAAGAACCGCAGACAGTTACCCTCCCTTCCTCTGTAAAAAGAGTTCTGCTAAATAACTATCCTCAGCTTTCACAGGAGGGCAATACCTTACAGCTTTGCTCCTATCAGGCTCTTGTTCTGGAGCTTGTCTAAAGCTTCACTTTTCCGGCTCCGGTGCATATACTGATTACAAAAAGGAGTTTTCAGCATGGCTTATGTTCCTCTGTGTCAGCTAAGGGAGGGACAGTATGGTATTATTCGAAGTATCACCTGTTCCAAGGAAGAAAAGCCTTATAAGCAGGCGATTTTACAGCGGTTTCTGGATTTGGGCTTCTGCGAGGAAACCCCGATACAATGTATCAATACGGGCATTTTCCACAATCCCCATGCCTACAAAATCAGAGGCAGTGTTCTGGCAATCCGAAATGAAGACGCCGCTTTTATCCTTGTAGAACCCCTTGCTGAAAATTGTAAACTGTAAATGATATCCTTCTTGAAAAAAAGAAAAAACGCTTCCTTTACGATTGCGCTTGCCGGAAATCCCAATGTGGGAAAAAGCGTAATTTTTTCCGGACTTTGCAAAAAACAGGCGGAAAGCGC
>OGZT01001567.1_pt1 | contig 15296 bp, 9 predicted proteins | sample 1576891 | NCBI WGS metagenome assembly OGZT01 (sample SAMEA3541521, study PRJEB24748) | human gut metagenome | biome: human gut; feature: human-associated habitat; material: faeces | place: China | collected 2012 | reverse complement strand
TCGACTGCTCGGGTTAAGGTGTCCATCACGCGATGTTCTCGTTTTTGGTAATACTCATAGGCAGGATGATGCTCGTTCAACGATTCGCCTTGTAGCACGGTATATACAACCGCACCATCTCTGGCTGAGCCGCATTGCGCTCCATAAGGGCAGCACAGATATCACGAATGCCGAACTGCGCGTTGCCGCTCCACATATCCTCAGGTTCAACGCCAAGAGAATGGGCAAAACGTAGCCATGTCTTCCCGATCACGATGCTCCAGCACGGCAATCAGCAAGCCGACTTTGTTCTTGAAATGGTATATGACCGCCGGCTCGGTCAATCCGCATGCTTCGGCTACCTGACGAACGGAAAAGCCCCAAAACCCGTTCTGTGAATCACATGCGACGTCACGTCGATGATCTGTTCACGGCGTTCCGCACATTCTGATTCTGCTCAAGACAGATCCAGCTCGTTGTTGTCCTTGGCTTTGCTCACCGTATCAGTCAAATCGGGGTCGTCCACAGACACCGCGTTCTGCTGGCTGAGCGTCAACGACAGCGAACCTTTGTAGGAGTCGCCGTATTCGTCCTTGCCGGACACGCTTACGGCAATCGAGCTCATCAGATGCTTCCTGCCGTAGTTCAGATCCACGGTGATAGTCGGCATATCCGGCTCTTCATCCGTGCCGAAGTCCCAGTTGCGCACATTGTCGAGCGCCTGACGGTACTCGCCTTCAGCATCGCCCACACCGGTATCCTCGATCTGCTGAATCACCCATGATTTCAGATGCGGATACTGCGCTTCATGGCTGATCCAGTAATTCACAAAGTGCTGGGCCAATGCCTTGACATCGATTTGATACGAGAGCTGCGTGTTGCCGGCAGACTTGGCAGACGATGTATTCGGGAACAGCTGGCTGCGCACATTCTTATCTTCCAGCTCCACGCCGAGATATTGTTGGATGAATTTGCTGGCCTCGGCCTTCACCTCGGCAGACGTTTTCGTGCCCTTGACCCGGTCGATGTCGTTCGAGTACCCATCGTCGTTCATCTTGTCCAGCTGATCGTAGAACGTTCGCTCCGCGCCGGTGATGTCCCAAGCACCGTTCTTGACCAACGCATCCTTGACGTTCAATATCAAGTCCGCCACATCACTACCAACGCCGTTCCTTAAGTCATCTTCATATTGGTCGGCCGGGTAGTAGATGTAGTAGGGGTCGTCATCATACCAAACGTTTTTCCCGGCGAATGCGCCTTTGTGCCAAGCGAGGGTTGTTGCCTGTTCATCTGTCTTGATGGTCACAGACGCGGAGGAGTCATTGGTGGTTTTGCCCCAGCGAATACATGCCAGACATCCGCGCGTCAAGGGAGTCGTCAGTGCTGCTGTGGGTTCTGAGTTCGTATTTGGTGCTGCGCAGAGTGGACAGCGAGTTGATCGCGTCGAAGGTGACGACCAGCGGATTGGTGGGCTGGAAGCCCAGCATCGCTTTGACGGCGGTGAAGTTGGGGACGATGAATGCCAAGGCCGCCACCAGAATCGTCGCAAGCAATGCGCAGAGAACGGCGATCAGCTTCTTGCTGGATTTGCGCGGCGGTGCCAGGACGGCGGTTGCATCAGTCGCCTGATATGCGGCAGGAGCGGGAATCGGCAAAGCTGGCAAGGGAGCAGTTGGTGCCGGCTGTGGGGCAGCGGGCGCGGCGTAAACCGATGGGGCAACCGGCGCGGCTGGTATCGATGGTGGTACTGAAGGCGCTGGCACAGCAGGTGCCGGTATCGACGCAGTCGGTACGGCTGACGATGCGGCCGGCACTGGTACAGACGCAACCGGTGCGCTGTCTACAGACGCTCCACATGCCGGGCAAAATCGTGCCGGCCTATCAACTCTATTTCCGCAGTGGCCGCAGTACGCCATCGTGTGCTTCTCTTCCTCAAATCGGCTTGATTGCCATTGCTTCAATGTTACTCTTCAGCATTACGCCTCAGCCAGCCCCTACGCGTAACGATACGAAACGCGGCAGCCTTAATGCGGTTGTTTTGACGCGATGTCAACTTGAGGCTAGACTGTGCCGTGAGAGAAATTGACGCTGCGTCAACACCGCTGTCCAGATTGAAATCATCATCGATGACCAGTTCAAATGCACAGGTTCTTGTTTCATATGTTGCATTGATTGCAATCGTACACAGTGTTCCTGTTTCATCACTGACTCTGACATCTTCTTTGTCAATGGACTTTAATGCGCCTAAATCTTCTCTTGTTTTAACCCAGCTGTTATAAAACTCAATCGTCTTGTCGTTCATGCCCTGCATATTTACGACATAGACTTTTCCATTCACATAGCTGAGTGTCTTTGCTGCTTCGCCATCTGCTTTAATCTGTGCATCCGATGTCTGGTCTAAATATACCAGCATATCTTCTGCCCACTGTACCATATCTGAGGCATACTGATTGACCTTCATATCTTTAAGGCTCGTCTTAGCACTGTCTGAAGAAATGGTATTGGTGCAGGCTGTCATACTGAACACGCAGGCTAACACACAGAACAACACGAAAAAGCGTTTGATATTAGTTTTCTTCATATTGTTTCACCTCATTATCAGACCGTTCCATGCTTCTTAACCGGACGATCCTCTCTTTTTGTGTACAGCATTTCAAACGCTGCCGCAACATACTGTCTTGTTTCCTCAGGATTAATAATTGTATCCACATAACTTCTTGCTGCTGCAGATTCTACGCTGGACTGTAACTGTGCGTACTCTGCTGCCTTTTCAGAAATCTTTGCGTTGACATCTTCTGCCTTATCAATCTCATCTGCATACATAATCTTTGCTGCACTGGCTGCATCCATCATACCGATGCTTGCTGACGGCCATGCGTATGTCATATCTGCACCGACTGCTTTGGAATTCATTGCCACATAAGCACTTCCGTAAGCTTCACCGATGATTACATTAACCTTTGGTACGGTTGCATTTGCAAATGCATATGTAAGTTTTGCTGCTGCTTTTGCAATCTTCTTTTCGGAATCAACTGTTGCTTCAAAGCCCTTTACATTGGTAAGGGTCAGCACCGGAATTTCAAATGCATCACAGAAATTTACAAATTCTGCAGCTTTTTCAGCACCGTCAACGGTCAGTACCGGTTCAAACTTTTCTGCTGCTTCGCCTTCGTCATCAAAACGGACTGTTCTGTTGGCAACGGCGCCGACTGTTGTACCGTTAATCTTTAACAGACCTGTTACAACACTCTTTGCAAATTCAGACTTTACTTCCATAAATAAGCCGTCATCTGCAATATCTGTTAATGCAAGCACTGCATCTGCTGCTTCTGCTTCCATATCCGCACATGCTCTATTTAAATCATCTTCGCAGTCTGCATAAGCTACATCGTCATTATTGGCCGGAAGAAGAGATACAAGCTGTCTGATGCCATTTGCAATTGTTTCCTCATCACCTGTAAAATCTGCAACACCTGCTTCTGCCTGAAATGCAGCAGATGCTGTATCTAACTTGGTATCATTGTTGCCGTCTAATGCATTCGGACTGTTTACAAATAACTTGCCGTTCTTTTCTTCCACAAATGTAAAATCAGAAAGTTCTGAAAGAACTGCAAGACCACCGCCACAGCTTCCATAAACAGCTGTAATCTGCGGTACAAGACCGGAACATAATGACATCTTCCGGTAAATTGTTCCGAAACCATTCAAAGCATCTGTTGCTTCCTGAAGTCTTAATCCTGCACAATCTATCAGGCCAATAACCGGCGCTCCCATCTTCATAGCCATATCGTAAAGTCCTGTAATCTTCTTTGCATGCATTTCGCCGATTGAACCGCCTAAAACTGCCGGATTCTGGCTGTATACATACACAAGACTTCCATTAATTACTCCGTATCCGGTAATAACACCGTCTGCCGGAGTGTCTTTTTCCTGCATGTTAAAATCTGTTGCTCTGGCTTTTACACCTGCTCCGATTTCAACAAAACTGTTGTCATCAAGAATTGCTTCAATGCGTTCTCTTGCTGACGCCTGTGTTGTGTTACCCATTCTCTAAAGACCTCCTATACTTTTTGTAATAATGTAACAATCTATTGTCTATTTTATAACAATATTTCCCAAAAAACAAGCTTTTTGTAGAATCTTATTTACAATTCTGACAATTCCTTTTAAATTGCATAATACTTTAAAAAAAGCATCTGACACAAGCCTAATCCCTGCTCTCAATTGCCGCCACAATCCCTTTTTCAATCAGAATTTCCGCAGTTTCTTCTTTTATCTCATTGCTCTGGCAGATGCTTAACCCCTGCCGTAAAATGTATCCGTTCAGCGGATATTTCAAACCTTTTAATGTAAGAACCACTTCCTCTGTCATCGGCACAAATGAAATATATTTTCCGTACTGATCTGCCTTTTTTATCGTTTTATTTCCGTTTAACAGATAAATTTTGTTGTACTTATCATAAATGCAGCACTCCGTTCCTGCTTCCAATGCCTGTTTCATGATAAAAATATTGGTCAGTGCGTGGTCATAGCGTGTTCCGGTAGCCCCTAAAATATCAATCGCCGCCGGATGATGTTTTAACGCTGTAATTACCGCCAGATGTGTATCGGTATAATTTTTTTCCGGCGGATATGTCACAGTCTGCGTATCTTTTTTATAGGTATCAAGCAGCTTTTCATTAACCGAATCATAATCCCCTAAAATATAATTCACACGGATTCCCAGTTTATCGGCATGAACCAGCCCGCTGTCCGCTGCAATGCAGTAGTTATATGTTCTTTCCGAAAGCCAGCGTTCTGCCCATTCATAGTCTACTGTACCACCCGTAATAATCAAAATCTTTTCTGCCATAATTTTCATTTTATCCTTTCTGCACTCACGAATCATCTCTTTCCGTTCTGCTTTGTGTAATGATTCGTTATTATATATTTCTGACTTTGCCATGCATGTCCGTAAAATTCAAAGTTTCTCCGCACGTCTCATTGTCTGTGCTTATTATATGATAACAATTTTAAAGTTCTTTGTACAAGTTCTTTTTTTCTTCACATTTTTGTTTTATACTAAAATTTGGAGTAAAATCCAAAATCTGATTGAGATAAGAATGGAGATTTTTATGGAAAACAAACATTATGAACCGGTCGCTTATCTTCCGAAAGAGCAGGCTGAACGTTTTCAGGAATTTTTGAAATTTTCGGGAATTGCAGACATTGAAATGAATGTCAATGAATTAAACAGCACTTATTCTGTCAGTGTTGCTTCGGGCGATTTTGAAAAAGCAGATAATCTTTATCATGTTTTTTCCGAAAATGAACTAAAAAAAGATTCTACGGAAGACGAGCTGACTCAGGGTGGCAGTATTTACAATAACTCTGCCGAAAAATACAGCGACAATCTCTCCTCTGCCATCACATTTTTTGTGTGCGGCGGTGCGGGACTGATTATTTTACTGCTCAATGACTTTAATGTACTTCACCTGTTCCACTTTTCAGGTGCTTCCGCAATCCTGACAAATGTTGTGCTTGGCGGACTTTTTATTGCATTTTTACTGATTGGCTTCAAATCACTCAAATATTCCAAAAATATTAAATCACAGATGAGTGTGGAAAATGAACTTTCAGATAAATTAAACAACTGGCTTGCCAAAAACGTGTCACCGGAAGCCATTGAAGCTTCTTACGATGGCAGTATCCCGGAAGAAATGAAGTATTTTAACCGCAGCAGCTATTTAAAAAACGCGCTGTCAGAAGCCTTCCCGGATGCAGATGATTCTGTTATCGAAGTGGTCAGTGACCAGTACATTGAAGATACTTTTAATTCTTCACATGAATAATGCCTTTAAATATTTTTGATTCTGCTATGTTTTAAAACTATTCAAAAACCGCAGGAATGTGAACCAGACTCCGGATTCCCGGACATCTGTCGCACTCCTGCGGTTTTATTTTTTATGATACCAGGATCAAAAGATCTGAACCCACATGAGCTTGCTCATAGGTGGGTGAATGATCTTGTGACCGTATAATTATTTGTTTGAAAGATATTCATCAATACCCTTAGCACCGGCTTTACCTGCACCCATGGCAAGAATAACAGTTGCTGCACCTGTTACGGCATCACCACCGGCATAAACGCCTGTCTTTGTTGTCTTACCTGTTTCTTCCTCTGCAATAATGCACTTTCTGTTATTGATATCCAGTCCCTTTGTTGTAGAAGAAATCAATGGATTTGGAGATGTACCCAGTGACATGATTACTGCGTCTAAATCCATTACATATTCAGAACCCGGAACTTCAACCGGTCTTCTTCTTCCTGAAGCATCCGGTTCGCCCAGTTCCATTTTAACGCACTTCATACCCTTTACCCAGCCGTTTTCATCAGCGATAATTTCAGTCGGGTTTGTCAGAAGATCAAAGATGATACCTTCTTCTTTTGCGTGATGTACTTCTTCTGCTCTTGCAGGAAGTTCCGCTTCACTTCTTCTGTATACGATATGTACTTCTGCACCAAGTCTTAACGCTGTTCTTGCAGCATCCATGGCAACATTACCGCCACCTACGATAGCTACCTTATTGAATCTTGCAATCGGTGTATCGTAATCATCGTTGAAAGCTTTCATCAGGTTGCTTCTTGTAAGGTATTCATTTGCAGAAAATACGCCATTTGCATTTTCACCCGGGATACCCATAAATCTAGGCAGACCTGCACCGGAACCGATAAATACAGCTTCAAAACCTTCTTCTTCAATTAACTGGTCGATTGTCATAGACTTGCCGATAACAACGTTTGTTTCAATCTTAACGCCTAAGCTCTTTACATTTTCAATTTCACTTGCAACAACGGTTGACTTTGGCAGACGGAATTCAGGAATACCGTAAACAAGTACACCGCCCGGCTCATGAAGGGCTTCAAAGATTGTTACGTCATAACCCATCTTTGCAAGATCTCCTGCACAGGTAAGACCTGAAGGACCTGAACCAATAACGGCAACTTTCTTATTCTTCTTTTCCGTAGATTTTTCCGGCTTAATCTGATTTTGCCTTGCCCAGTCAGCAACGAAACGTTCCAGCTTACCAATAGAAATTGCTTCGCCCTTGATACCGCGGATACATTTTCCTTCACACTGGCTTTCCTGTGGACATACACGTCCGCAGACAGCCGGAAGTGCTGATGACTGACCGATAATCTTATAAGCAGCTTCAAAATTCTTTTCTTTAACTTCATGAATAAATGCCGGGATATTAATGGATACAGGGCATCCCTTAATACACTGTGCATTCTTACAATTAATACATCTGCTGGCTTCTAATACAGCTTCTTCTTCGTTGTAACCCAGACAAACTTCATCAAAATTCTTATTTCTTACGTCAGGAGCCTGCTCTCTGACTGGTACTTTCTTTGTAACGTCCATTATGGAACCTCCTACCTGTTGTTTTATTTTTTATGATTAATCGTTGCAGTTGCCACAGCCGCCGTGATGTGTATCACCTTCCTGAAGCTTTAACATGGCTCTGCCTTCTTCTGTCTTATACATCTGCTGACGTTTCATTGCCTGATCAAAATCTACCAGATGTCCGTCAAATTCCGGTCCGTCTACGCAGGCGAATTTGATTTCGTCGCCAACCTGTAAACGGCAGGCACCACACATACCTGTACCATCAACCATAATCGGGTTCATGCTGACAATTGTAGGAATTCCCAATTCTTTTGTCAACAGACAGACAAACTTCATCATAATCAGAGGTCCGATTGCGATACAACGGTCATACTTTTTGCCCTGATTGTTTACTAAATCCTTTAATACATCTGTACCCATGCCTTTTCTGACATAGCTTCCGTCATCGGTTGTAATGTAAAGATTACCGGCTACAGCTTCCATCTCTTTTTCAAGGATAAGTAAATCTTTATTTTTTGCCCCCACAATAACATCGGCATCAATGCCATGTTCATGCAGCCATTTTACCTGTGGGTAAACCGGTGCTGTACCAACACCACCTGCTACAAACACAAGCTTCTTTTTCTTTAATTCTTCAATATCTTCTCCAATTAATTCTGAAGGACATCCGAGTGGTCCTACGAAATCTTCAAAAGCATCTCCCGCCTTTAAATGTGCCATCTTTTCTGTAGATGCGCCCACTGTCTGGAACACAATCGTAACAATGCCCTTTTCACGGTCAAAGTCGCAAATAGTAAGAGGAATTCTCTCTCCTTTTTCGTCCATCTTTACAATGATGAACTGACCCGGCTGGCAGTGTCTGGCAACTCTTGGCGCCTCAACATCCATCAGGTAAATTTTGTCTGCTAATTTCTCAGCTTTCTGAATCTTATACATCTTAGTACCCCTTTCAATTTATATTCCGTGTATATAAAAGACACGTTTATAACATAGTAAATCGCGGCATTGCTGCCTTTTTAATAAGAAGATGCCTGATATGCGCCTTCTGTTCCTGTAATCTGGTAACATTTCCCATTTTTAATGCCTACCCCGTAGTTTCCCTCTGTCGTGGTCTGTGTGCCGGATTTTAAATCCACCCGGATCTGATACAGTTCCGTATCGTTAATTATGACATTTCCCACATAAGAAAAGACTGCCGCCGCACCATTTGGTGCTGTCTGCTCATCTGCATTGAGCATCCCAAGTTCTTTCATGCGGTCTTTTAAAATCTCTAACGCTTCTGTATACGTATAGGATTTTTGTGGATTCACAATATAATTCTTCCTTGCAACAGAACTTACCAGATCATGTTCATCAACTGCAACAGCTGATACAACAATATTGCCTTCCGGCATTGAAAAAGGCTCTGTATAAGCCTGTGAATCTGTTGTCGGTGTCGTTCCGTCTGTTGTGTAATAAATTTTCGTGCCATCTGCAGCATCAATGGAAATTTTTTCTCCATATTCATAAGTGCCTGATGACGGACTGATGACCGGCGCATCCGGCTTCTGATAGTTAATAGTATAGTCAAATTCCGCAACCGGACTGTATACACCGATTGTATTGACCGCAACGGCTTTCAACGCCGTAATACCACCCTCAAGCGCAATCGCTTCTGTATACTGTGTACTGCTGCTGTCCGGCTGTGTACCGTCTGTTGTATAATAAATTGTACAGGAATCCTCTGCAAATAAAGAAACCTGTAATTCCCTTTGATACTGTCCCGGTGTTTCGGATACAGTCGGTGCCTGTACCTCATACTGGGATAACAACTTCTGGGCATCTGTTCCCTGATACTGTGCAATCAATTTATTCAAGGCATCGCCGTCTTCTTTATCCGCATAAAACTGTGCCAGTGCAGATAATGCATTCTCATTATTTTTATCTACCTGCAAAATCGCAAGCAGCATATCCAATGCCTGCTGTTCTTCTTTATCCTGCTGATAGCACTGATAAAGTGCATACATCATATCTACATTTTTTTTACCTTCACCGGTCTGATAAGCTTTGGCAAAATATTGCTTTGCATTATGATAATCCTGTTTTTTTAACAATTCCATGGCTTTTTGATAATTATAAGAATAGGATTTGCGGTTGGAAATACCCCATACGGTAATTCCTGCAATCACTGCGACGGTCACTGCCGCCACAATTCCCACAATCAGTATTTTCTTTTTTTTATCTGCTTTCAAAGCCGTTTTGGATGTTTTTTTCGATAAATCTGTTTCCGGCTTATCAGTGTCCTGCTTACCGTTCCCCGGTTTATCCATTCCGAGGTGTACTTTTACCGGTTCTATTACCTGTGTTTCTGAAGACACCTTTGTTTCTGTCGCAGCTTTTTTCTCCATGGCGGCTTTCTGCATGCTTTTCTGCTGTTTTTCCTTCTCCGCCTGTCTTGCCTGAAGCTGGATATCTACTAAATCCGGCAAAACCTGAGTCTTCATCTGGGCAGCATCTTTTTTCCCTGCATTTCCCGCGGCTGTAGAACGGACAGGTATTTCCTGTTTTCCCATTGCAGCCTTTGCTACATTGGTTTCTTCTTCTACCAGCTTTTCAATGGATTTTGCAAGCTCTATATCAATTTCTTCTTTATTATCGTTACTCACTGAGCCTAAATCAGTACGCGTATCGTCTGGTTTACTTTCATCATGACTGCCCATAGCTAACTCCTATTTCTTTATTTAACATGAACAATCATACCATATACAAATGATTTTAGCAATAAATGATACTGTGAATTTTTTGACGAAACAAATCCACCTTTCTTTTGCACTTTTTATTTATATATTTTATTGTTTGTTTATATTTTGTACACACTTTGCTCACAATTCCCAGATATAATAAATCTCGATAGCAAAGATATTCTTTCTATCTCCCCCTCATATTTTTTTGACCGGTACTCTCCCCAAGGGTACCGGTTTTTTATTACTTTTTTTAATTCTATATCTGCTAAATCGGCTTTCAATAATTCCTGCACTACAATAAAAAGCAGCCACAGACGTTCTTCACGAACCGCCTGCGGCTGCTTTTATTAATACCGGAATACCACTACTGTGTTATTCTTACCGGATATTTGTTACTCTTACTGTGCATGACAAAGTCTTATTATTTAAGACTGCTGTTACAGTTGTCGTACCTGCCTTACGGGCAACTACATGGCCTGTTGAGTCGACTGTGCAGACTCTCGGGTTACTGCTCCTCCATGTCACCTTGCTGTTACTGTCGTTACCGATAACATCCAGCCAGTATGAATCATACTGTTCCAAAGTGATGCTTGAACGGCTGATAGCCAGTGAATGGACTGTACAAGATGAAAGTGCAGTACCATTGACGCTTTCTGCCACAACTTCCGCAGTACCAGGACCCACTGTTGTAATTACGCCATTACCATCTACTACAACAATACCGGTATCTGTTGAATACCATTCATAGGAATCCGTATTAATTGCCGGACGCACTCTGACAGATAACTGTCTTGACTTACCGGTGAGCATATAGATTTCGCTTGAATTAATCTTAATGGATGTAATATTAACTACCGGCGTTACATATACCCAGCAGACACCCTTTACATTATTTCCATCCTTCGAAGTCGCTGTAATCTTACACTTACCTGTACTTAAAGCAAAGATTTCGCCGGCTTCATCAACTGTTGCAATTTCTTCATTAGAAGATTCCCATGTTACATCTTTAATCGATGCATCGTCCGGTTCAATAACTGCCTGTACAATGCGGGATTCTCCAACTAACATACGGACTGTATCCGGTTCAATACGGATAGATGTCACCGGATTTACAACCTGAACAACACAGGTAGCGGATACACCGCTGCCATCAGCTGCTGTTACAGTAATAACTGCAATACCCGGTTCACCCGCATTTAATGTACCGTAAGAGTCTACGGAACAGATTGAATTATCGGATGAGGTCCATATAATATTTTTATTGGTTGCCGTATCAGAACCTACCGTTGCTGTTAAAGTTCCGGAAGTTCCGACATTCATAAATTTATGTGTTTCACTTAATGTAATAGAAGAAACATATTCTTTTACATCAATCGTACAAGCTGCTGTCAGCTGACACTCCTCTGTTGTAACAATGATTACGCAGGAGCCACCCTTTACTGCTGTTACAACACCCATTTCATCAACGGTTGCAACATCAGGATCACTTGAACGATACGTTACATTCTTATTTTCAGCATCATACGGCTCGATATTCGGAATAATCGCATACTTTGCACCTACCCATAATTCCTGATAATCAGAATTTAAGGTAATACCTGTTACCGGCTGTGTAACTGTTACAACACAGTATGCTGTCAGACCGGAATCCGGGTTTGTTGCAATAATAGAAGTTGTACCTGCACCGGTAGCTGTTACCTTACCGTCGCTTTCCACTGTACACACATCTTCATCACGGCTTTCCCATGTAATGATTTTGTTATCCGCATTTTCCGGAAGACAGGTTGCATTCAGCCAGAATACCTGACCTTTTCTTACTGTAATATCTGTTGTATTTAAAACAACCTGTGTAACCGGCTGTTTTACATAGATATTACACATTGCAGATGCCTTGCCATCTAATGATTCACAAAGAATTGTACAGCTTCCTGTTCCAACTGCCTGTACTAAACCGTTAGAGTCTACGATACAAACATTGGTATTAGAAGATGTCCAGCGTACTGTTCTGTTAGATGCCTCTAACGGAAGTACCTCTGCTGTAATTCTTAATGTATCTCCGATTCTCATAATTTCATCTGTATAATCGAGTGTAATCGTTTCTACCGGAATATCAATGACAAAATTACAGAATGCCTGAAATGCGCCATCTTCAGTTTTACAAACTACTGCTGCATGTCCCGGTTTTACAAATGTTACAAGACCATTCTCATCAACCTTTACAATGCTTTCATCTGTAGACTGCCATGTAACATTTCTGTTAACACCTTCCCCTGCAGGAAGAACAGTTGCCACTAACTGGAACTGTCCGACAGACATAGAAGATTCTACCGTTGTTTCATTTAATACAACACCTGTAACCGGTTCTCTTACATAAACATCACAAGTTGCTGTCTTTAATCCATCTTCTGTAATAACACTGATGGTTGCTGTACCACCGGCTACACCCGTAATAGTTGCCGTGTAGCTGTCACCTTCAACTGTTGCAACGCTTGTATTTGAAGAAGACCATAATACTTTATCATTGGTTGGTCCTACCGGATTAAATAACAGCTGGACCGTTCCGGTTGAACCTCTGTCAATCTGAATAGACGATGGATTAATGGATACTTCATTAACCGGTGTCGTTACATAAATAACACAGGTTGCTGTCTTCATAACGCCGTTAACGTTTTGTGTAACAATCAAATGTACCGTACCGGACTTCACACCGGTAATCTTAAATGTCTTACCGTCCTGCTCTACTGTAACCAGATCACCTGTCGGAATTGTTCCGTCATCCTTTGGCTGGTTTTCAAGCTTATAAGTAATTGGATTAGCTGTAATATCTGTAGCTGTTACAAGGGCTGACACTTCAATGGTTTCGCCCATGTTAACAGATGTCTTATCTGCACTTAATGCAAAATCATCAATAACAGTAATTTCATACACCAGCTGAATCGGCTGATTGTACTTTGTACTGAAATCATCTGCTGCTCTTGATGCATATATCTTTGCAGTACCAGCACCAATTGCCGTAACAAGACCTGTTGTTGCATCAACCTGCAGGACTGCATTGTTCGATGTTGTCCATGTAATCTCTGTCGGATTTGCTGATGTTGATAACTGCAGCTGGTCATCAACGTTCATATTGCTGACCTGATTGCCCAGTTTCTTAAACGGTACAACAACATCAACAGTATCATGCGTATACCATGTCTTATTGCCCTGTGCATCATATGCCGGAATACCTACTGTTACCGTAGAAACACCTGCATACTTACCAAGTACTGAACCGTCCTGTGCAACTTCAACAACCTTCGGGTCAGATGACTCGTAAAAAACACCTGCCGTTGCCGGATTATTGATGTTAGAACCAATAACATACTTCGTAAACTCTACATATGGTTTATCATTTAACTTTAAACACTTGCGGTTATTATTGTCTCTGTAAATGTTTGAATCATTAAATTCTACTTTTGCACGAACTGTAAATTCTTTGCAAAGAGCATCTTCACCGCCGCCGTCTGCTGTTCTTACAATAACCGTTGCCTGTCCACCGCCGACAACCTTTAAAGTTGCCTGTGTGCTGGATGATGAAACCAGTTCAACTACACCGTCATGAGAAACGTTTCCACTGGTGTCGTTCTTTGTTTCAATAAAAATCTTGTTAGAATCACAGGTATTGGTTGTAAATGTAATCTGATCACCAACTGTATAAATCGTACTGTTGGAATGAGTTGTCGTAACTTCAAGCGGTACAACAACCTTTGCCGTCAGGCTGGTAACCAGTGACTTATTGATAATGGAACCTGTGCTGTCATACTGAATAGAATAGTATGTAGCTGTCACATCTGCTTTACCGGCATGTGCACCCTTAATAATAGGAATCATACCTTTTGCAGTGTCGTGATCCATTACATCATTTTCTCTGCGGAATGTAACAATATCGTTATTAGAAGATGTCCATTCGATATTATTACCATTTGGTGCGTAATTCTGGTTCGGATCCCCATTATCATCCGTACCGGTAAGAGAACTAACCTGTACAACCGAGTTAGACTCTTTATTGAATGCAATGCTTGCAGAAGTCGTTGACAATCTCATGGCAACACTGGTCGCAGCGTTGGCATAGAGCATATATCCTCCTAACAGAGCGATTGCAAAGATTGCAGCTGCCAGCACCTTCCAGCCCTTACGCAATCTTCTAATCTGATAAATTTTTTTCATAACAGACCTCTTTTCTACTGTATTCTAAATACCTATTTAGTCTATCGACTACATTTTGTGTTTAGTTTACTATATTTTCACAATTTTTTCAACATTTTCCACAAAATTTACGTTTTAATTCCCCCGCATGGGAGGCTTCTGTTACAAAGGTACTACATAAACAGACTGCCGCACTTTCAAAGCACGGCAGTCCCATGGACTTAAAAACAATTCCTGCAATTATTTCTGAACAAGATGTATAGCGAATCCGCCGAACTCGCCCTTGAAATAAATTGCCTTTAATCTGTCATTTTTAATAACGGCTGAATCCTTGTCAAATTCAAATCCGCGTTTCTCTAAATGATAAATTGCTCTTTCAATATAGTTTGTTGCGATTGCAATATGGCCATGTGTTCCACGACCCTGCTTTTTCATCAGCTCAAAGCCTGTTCCTGAAAATACTGAACTGTTACCGACTTTCTTTTCAAAGCTGAACATCTTATTGAATGTATCTGCAAGGTCTTCTGCCTCTTCACCGCTCTGTAAGTTGACACCAACGTGTCTAACTTCAAATCCAAGCATCGTATCAACAGCTTCTCTTGTCAGATTCTTAATGCCTTCAAAATCACCTGCTGCAACCATGTCTTTCTTTACCATCCATGAACCACCGCAGCATACAATTTTGCCAAAGTCAAGATAAGACTTTAAGTTGCCTGCATTGATACCGCCTGTCGGCATAAACTTCATATTTGTATATGGCGCTGCCATAGACTTAATCATGTTGAGTCCGCCTGCTGCTTCAGCCGGGAAGAATTTTACGACATCAAGTCCTAATTCAATCGCTGTTTCTACATCAGAAGGATTGCTTGTACCCGGAACAATCGGATAACCCTTGTCCAGACAATGCTTTACAACCTTAGGATTCAGTCCCGGACTGACAATAAACTTTGCTCCTGCATTCATGGCTCTGTCTGCCTGCTCCGGTGTTAATACTGTACCGGCTCCGACAACAAGTTCA
>OGZT01001557.1_pt1 | contig 15398 bp, 16 predicted proteins | sample 1576891 | NCBI WGS metagenome assembly OGZT01 (sample SAMEA3541521, study PRJEB24748) | human gut metagenome | biome: human gut; feature: human-associated habitat; material: faeces | place: China | collected 2012 | reverse complement strand
ATTATACATTTAATATCAACAATAAAACGACCAAATCATACAGAATCGGAGGTTCCATTTGCCATGGGATCTCCGTTTCCTTCTGCCAGAATGGATTCCAGCTTTTCGGGAGGAATCCCGATGCCGTCGTCGGAGATGAGGAAGACAATGTCCCCGCCCTGCCGCCAGCCCGTCAGAAGGATGTTGCCGCTTTTTTCTTCCTTGTCCATGATTCCGTGGAGCCATGCATTCTCCACAATGGGCTGGAAGGTCAGCTTTGGAATGGTATATTCGGACAGTTCATCCGGCACATCCACGACGAAGCTGACGCAGTCGTCGTAACGCATGTTCTGGAGCTCCACGTATAGCTCGGTGTGTTCTAACTCTTCCTCGATGGTGTTCATAAGCCCCCGCTTGCTGAGCGTCAGCTTATAGAAGCGGGAGAGCGTCTGGATCGCCTTCGTAACGTCTTCTTTTCGTCCGGTTCTGGACAGCCAGTTAATCATATCCAGTGTATTATAGAGAAAATGCGGATTAATCTGCGCCTGTAAGGCCCGGAATTCCGCCAGCCTTAAGTCTTCGGAGGCCTTCTCCTGGCTGTTCATCAGATCGTTGATCTCTTCCGTCATATAGTTGTACGTGTCGGTGAGGACGCCGATCTCGTCACAGCCGGTCTCCTCGGCCTCCATCGGCCTGGGCCGGCCTGTACGGACGGATTCCATCTGATAGGCCACCGCGATGATACGGTCCGCGATGGAGACGGAAAGCTTCAGGGCGATGAAGAGGGCGGCGGCGGTGAAGAGGAGGTAGGCCATAATCAGCTGAACCATCAGATTCCGCCCCGCGTCGGTGATGTGGCTGGAGGGCAGCAGGGAGACCATGTACCAGTCCGTGTTCCGGACCGGGAAGTAGGCCGTATATGCGTCGCCATCCGGATACGCCACCAGGGAAAATGTCTTTTCCGGACCGATCTCGGAAAAGAATTCGTCCGCGGGAATGTAGTAGATCCCCGCAAGGGCCATGTCGGAGGCGGATACCATCACGTCACGGCTGTTGATGATGTAGGCTGCCTCTCCCTTGACCGAGGCGTTGTTAATAAGCGCGGAGTCGAAGGGCTCACCGTTAAAATACACTGCCAGATAGGCGGAGGCCTGCACAAGCTCCTGATCGGAACCGACAGGCGGCAGATAGGTGATCTTGGAAATATAGGCCAGGCGGCCGAATTCCCCTGCTTCAGACGGACTTAAGTAGAGCTCCGGGCAGAGCAGCTCCCTATCATGCATGGTGCTGAAGATTCCGTACCAGTAGCTGCTGCTGACAGAGGAGACTGGAGCAAACAGCCGGTTGCCCTCGGTATTGTATTTCATCAGATCAGGGTAAACGGAATCATCGTAGTAGATGCGGATTCCCGTGATCATGGTGTTGTCGGTCAGGCTGTCCGTCAAATGAAACAGGCTGTCCATTCGGTTCTGCTCCGGCTCAAACGCCGCTGCATCGCTCTCCGATAGATAGAAGAGGCGGTGGATGGAGGAAGACTCCTTGAGTGCGTCGGATACGTAGGTCACGTGGGACACCAGATTCTCGATCGATGCCGCCGTCTGTGCAGATAAGGCCTGCTCCGAGCGGATGGAGTCGTCCATGACGATGCCGTAAAGCTTTACGAAAATAAAGCCTGATAAGACCGCTGTGGGCAGCAGAATTAAAAGAGCGTGGGAGATAACAAGCTTATTCTTTAGTTTCAGGTCATACGTATAGTGACGCATCATTCGTCTGAAGAAGTTTCTCATGAAAGTATTTTCTCCCTGTATTCAGAAGGGGACAGGCCCACCAGCTTCCGAAAGGTCTTGCTGTAATAGTTGCCGTCGCTGTAGCCCACCTTGGAGGAAATATCGGCGATCTTATAACGGGGATCTCCCAAAAACTGCTTGGACTTCTTGATCCGGTAATTGGTCAGATACTGGTTCAGTGTCTGCCCCGTCTCATTTTTAAACAGCGTGCAGATATAGCTGGAAGACCGGTTCACGTATTCACTGACATCCAGCACAGAGAGCGAGGAGATGGCATAGTTCTGGTGAAGGTATTCCTTGACCTGAAAGACCAGGGGATTCTCCCCCGTGTCCCGGCTTAAATGGTCAAAATACTGTTCGATTTTCTCTGCCAGCAGGCTGTGCAGCTCGGAAAATGTGCGGCAGCGGAGTACGCTGTCCCAGATGGACTGAGGATTTACTCCCTCGCTGCTCCACAGGGAAACGTAGTTCATGATGCCGTTTTCGTCCAGCTTTACAAGGTATTTGTAGTAGATATCCTTCACCTGGCTGGGCAGAAGCGGCTGGCCGTTCAAGATGGAGTCGTGGAGCTGTCTCACCAGCTCCAGCGCCTTCTCCTTCTGCTTTTCCGAGAGGGCCAGGCCAAAGTCCATCAGCACATCGGCGGGCGGGCAGAGGGCTGCCGGTTTATCGTAATCGGTCAAAATGGAATTGAACTCGTGAAAAAAGCTGTTTTCCAGGAGGAGCTTCGCCTTCTCGTAAGAGAGATGGACGGAGGCGGCGCCCGTGACGATGGGGCCTGCCGCGAGGAAAAAGCGGCAGTATTTGTCGAAACTCTCCTGTAAGAACAGGGCGCATCGTTTAACGGCCTCCTTATCAGGCTTTTTCTCAGAATATATATGTACGATCACATAGCGGTCGGAGCGGAAGGCATAGACCTGCTTTAATCCCAGTTCCTTTAACAAGATCAGGAAATTCTCCCGCGCCTCATCCATCGGGATCTCCGGAAGCTCGGAGAGCGGCGTCATGCTGTCCACGATGATTGTGAAAAACGAGGTGGCGGGACCGATAGTAAGCTCCAGCTGGCTGCTCAGCTCCAGCGCTGCCGCCTCGCTGCCCGGAAGCGACAGAAGGTGGGCCAGATGGCCTTTCTGCTCCTTTTCCTGTATCATGACGGCGCTCCGCGTGTGGTTGCGCACCTGGCAGTTTAACAGGGCCTCGGCCAGGGCGTCGTCGAGCTCGGAGAGGCTCAGTGGTTTCTCTACGTAACGGACAGCCTTCAGTTTAATGGCTGCCTTTAAATACTCTTTATCAGAATAGGCGCTCATGAAAATAATAGCGGTGTCAGGATTCTTTTCCAGTATGGCTTCTGCCATCTCAACACCTGTCATCCGGGGCATCCTCACATCGGTTAAGACAATGTCCGGCTGTTCGGAGACCGCAGTCTCCAGGCCGTGTACCCCGTCGTCGGCGAGAAGTATGGAGTCAAAAGGCAGAGAAAGCCTGGCGATGCTGTCACGGATTCCTTCGCGGGTCAGTTTTTCGTCGTCTACAATCAGCAGTTTCATCGTATCTTTCTCCTTCCAAAAATGCGGGAACGCCAGAACGTTCCCGGTTTCATGTTTTGTAAACATGGTATATAAATATTGTAACAGGAAATAGGAAATATGCAACGAAAATAGACAAATTACCCCATGGGTAGTATACTGGAATATAATGGAAACAAAAGAGGAGACAGCGGAGGGAAGACGGTGAAACGGTTCTGGCTGATAATAGGACTTCTGACCCTTTTAAGCCTTGCGGCGTGCAGTGCTGCGGGGCTGGTGGCGGAGAATCCGGAATATGCAATAATCATGAAATCGAAAGATAACCAGTATAATGAAGAAGTGGCGGAATCGTTCCGCCAGGTGACAGAGGAAGCGGGATATCGCTGCGAGGTGCTGTATCCGGAATCGGCGAGGGCCCAGGATCAGGTGATTCTTGTGCGCCGTATGATGCGGGAGAGGGTGAAAGCCATCGCCATCGCGGTCAGTGACGAACATGCGCTCGCTCCCGTGTTAAAGGAGGCGATGGCAAAAGGAATCGTGATCACTACTTTAGATTCTGACACGGAAAAGGACAGCCGCAGCATTTATGTGAGCCCGGCCGATCCAAAGGAGACAGGCGCCAGTCTGGTGCACGCGGTCAGGGACTGTATGGATGGGGAGGGCCAGTGGGCAATCCTTTCGGCCCAGGCCCGTTCCGCCAATCAGAGCCAGTGGATTCACGCCATGATGGAAGAACTGGAACAGCCGGAGTATCAGAACATGCGTCTCGTGGATATTGTATATGGGGAGGATGATTATAAGGCCTCCGAAGCCAGGACGAGAGAGCTGATTGAGAAGTACCCGGCTCTTAAAGCGATCTGTGCGCCCACCACGGTAGGGATTAAGGCCGCTGCGGATGTCGTAAAAGAGCAGGGACTTGAGGGACAGATCAGGGTGACAGGTCTTGGGATTCCACCCATGTCTGAGAAAGACACTGTTTCTGACGGCGCCTGCGTGTGCCCGGAGTTAAATCTCTGGAATCCGGCTGCTTTAGGAGAGCTGTCTGCCCAGGTGTCCATGGCACTGGTTAATCAGGAGCTTACAGTGAGAGAAGGAGCGGTATTCAAAACGGAAGACGGCAGGGACTATCCGATTCACGAGGGTGCCGGCGGCGGTCTGGAGGTGACGGCGGGCGATCCCGCATCACCGGATGAGGGCGGCAGCGGCCTGTGAAACGGGGATAAATGGCAAAAACGAAATATTTTCCAGTATTTAGAAAAATATTACCGTAGAAATGTCGAATCGTGTCGTGGTATGATATAAACTGTCAGAAAACAAAGGGGTGATAAAAATGAAGCATATTTTCGTAACGTTTGACCAGGCAGAACAGATCTTTTCATTTGTAAAAATTATGAGCAAATGTGATTTTGATGCGGACGTAAAACTGGGAAGCCGTATAGTAGATGCGAAGTCGATTGTTGGAGTGCTGTCCCTTGCTAAATCGAGAACAGTAGAAGTTATCTTCCATACAGATAACTGTGATAATATAATTGATCAGATAGCAGCTATCGTTCCCATCGCTGCGTGAAGAAAAAGCAAAATCAGGCCGAATAAGCCATAGAGTTTCAAGTGCCGGAAGGCAGAGAAAGTAAAAGGTAGAACCGTTTACTTTCTCTGCCTTCTTTTTGTGTAACAGCTGCTTCAGAGGGGCTCTCTCATGAACCCGTGGACTGGTAATGGGACAATCCGAAACGCCACAGGCAGGCCGCCGGAATTAAGAAGAGGCAGGCGGGCAGCGGAAGAAGGGCGTACCAGTCCCTGGCCGTTTTGCCGGTCAGATAGAGGAAGGGATAGTACTGGAACAGGGAAAACGGCACCAGGAAGGTGCAGATCGTGAGCACCGTCTTTCCGTAAATGGCGACCGGATATTTACCGTATTCCCGCGCACCATCCGTGAACACGTTCATGAACTCCAGCCCCTCCAGAGTGAAGAAACAGATGGAGGCGAAGATGATGTAGACAGCGGCAAACACGAGGGTTCCGCCTCCGATCATGAGGACCAGCGTGAGCACCCGCATCGGTGTCCAGAGAATACCGCTTTTCGCCACTCCGTAAGCCAGCATGACGACAGCCTGGAGAAGCCGTCCGATCCTTGTAAGCTCGATCTTGCTGCACAGCACCAGGAAGACGCAGCTGCCCGGCCGCAGCAGGATCCGGTCGAATTCACCGTTTCCAATCATCAGGTTGAAGGTATCGAAGCTGCGGAAAAATGTCTCCGCCAGCGTGTACGCCATCAGCGTGATGGAAAAACATAAGAGCACCTCCGGATAGATGAAGCCGGAAACCTCATGAAAACGCGTCATCATGAAGTAGACGCCCAGAAACGCGATAAAAGAGACGAGAAACTGTCCCAGCATGGTGAAAAAGAACGAAGCCTTGTGCTGCATCATGCTTTTTAACTGCATTTCAAAAAAACGAAAATAAAGCCGTACTGCTTTCATAAAAGATTCCTCCTTTTTCTCAACCGCCCTGTATGACAACGTGTTTCAATGCATGGCGTTCCATGGCCCGGCCGGCGGCCAGCATCACAAGCAGCCAGAAGACCTGCAGCGAAATGCTTAAGTATATCTCATGGCCGCTCAAATCACCGCCGAAGATGCGGAACGGCACATTCTGTATGGAGGCAAAGGGCAGCAGGCTGACGACAGCTCCTATATTTCCCGGCAAAAAGGGCAGGGGGATGACGGCGCCGCTGAAAAAATCGAAGAGCGACGAGACGATCAGCCGGATTCCCTGAGAGGAAATGGTATAAAAAACAGACATATAGACCACCATGTTAAGCGCAGTGACGATGAACAGCGCCAGAACCATGGAAAGTACGGTAAAAAACCAGGTTCCCGGATGGGATGGCAGTGTGAGGCCGTAGGGCTTCGGAAGGAGAAGGGCTACGATGAGAATCGGCATACAGCGCAGCACCGCCTTCGACAGACGGACGGCCAGACTCCGGACATACCACATATTATAGAGGCGCACGGGACGGCAGAGCTCGTAGGCTACATTGCCCGTAGTGATGGAATCAAACAGCTCTATCTCCCAGAACCAGGCCATGTAGAGGGCCAAAAACGCCTGCTGAAGCCAGACGTAGGTCGACAGTGCCTGAAAGGTCATGGGAAATGATGAGGAATCCGCCTGGTAGAAGGCCCGGAACAGTAAAATCTCCATGGCGCCCCAGACAAACTGGGTGACCATGCCTGACACCGCGGCAGTCCGGTACTGCAGCCCGTGTAGGAAGCGAATCCGGAAAAATGAGAGGTATTTTTTCATAAGCCGCCTCCTAAATCCGATAATCGCGGTACAGATCCGCGACCATCTCATCCAAAGTTTCCCCTTCTTCCCGGCAGTGATTTTTCAGTGACTCGAAGGTGCCGTCTAAAAGCAGACGGCCTCTTCCGATCAGCATGACCCGGTCTGCCATGGCTTCTATGTCCTGCATGTCATGGGTGGTCAGGAGGACCGTGGTGCCGTGAATTCTGTTCTGTCTGCGGATAAAGTCACGGACTGCCAGCTTGGAGACGGCATCCAGGCCGATGGTCGGCTCATCCAGAAATAAGATTTTCGGCCGGTGCAGCAGGGAGGCGGCGATTTCGCAGCGCATCCGCTGGCCGAGGGACAGCTGTCTGGCAGGCGTCCGCATGATTTCACTCAAGGACAGTAAATCTACAAGCTCGTCGAGTGCATCTTCGTAATGTGTCTGGGGAATTTCATAGATGTCGCGGAGAAGTTCGAAGGAATCGATGACGGGCACGTCCCACCAGAGCTGTGAGCGCTGGCCGAATACGACGCCGATCTCTTTTACGTGTTCCCTCCGTTCCTTCCAGGGTATCCGGCCGTCAATGAGGCAGGTTCCGCTGTCGGGAGTCAGAATTCCGCTTAAGATTTTGATGGTGGAGCTTTTTCCCGCGCCGTTGGGGCCTATGTAGCCGACCATCTCACCGTCTCCGATGGTGAAGGTGATGTCGTTCAGCGCATGGACATAGTCCACTTCTCTGTGAAAAAGCGCCCTGACCGCTTCAGAAAAGCCGGCGCTCCTTCTTGCGACTTTAAAAGTCTTGTTCACATGTTCCACTTGAATCATAATGGTTCCTCCTGGTAGTAATATTATGGAACGTGGACTTTCTGACAGAGGACAGCCGGCTGCAGATCTGTCGTAACAGTGAGTGCGTTCTAATATCTTGCCAAGCGGTGGAATGCCTCAAAAACCGCATTCCTCTCCGGGAGGTGACTGTGCAGCAGGAAATGACGCCTGCTTCCCGGGGACTCTACCGTGGTATCAATATTCTCTTTTCCCGATTCCCGGAATGGGATGAAGGCGGGAGAAAGGAACTTCATTTTAGCACCGGAGAGGGCAAAAGTCAACGGAAAAAGGGTATTGACTTATTCATAAAATGTGATAATATAAACATATGAACAGTTATTCATATGATGGAATAAAATAAGAACAAGAAGGAGGTAAATCATGGAGGATGGAAACAGAATGGATCTGCAGGACAGCGAGGCACCTCACTGTGATTTTATATCGGTCCACGAGGACATTGTAAACCGTGTCATGCAGGTGATGCCGGCTGACCAGCAGCTTCTGGATCTGGCCGAATTCTTCCGGGTATTCGGAGATTCCACCAGAATCAGGATCCTGTATGTACTCAGCCAGTCCGAGATGTGCGTTTGTGATATCGCAGGCCTTTTAAAGATGGGGCAGTCAGCGATATCCCATCAGCTGCGCGTCCTAAAGCAGATGCGTCTGGTAAAATTCAGGCGGGACGGAAAAACCGTATTTTATTCCCTTGCAGACGGCCATATCGAGACGATTCTGGCCCAGGGCATGGAACATATCTGCGAATAAGAGAAAAGAAAAAGGAGAGAGTAAGGTATGAGAAAGATTATTAAATTAGAAGGTTTATGCTGTGCAAACTGTGCTTCAAAGATCGAGACTGAGGTTTCGAAGCTGGCAGGCGTGAAGTCTGCGGCACTCAGCTTTATGACGCAGAGACTGACCATGGAGGTCGAGGACGACCGTGCAGACGCGATTGTGGAAGAAAGCAGAAAAATTGCATATAAGATAGAACCGGAAGCAGAATTCAAGGTACTCCGGTAAACGTTAAGGAGCAGCGATGACGAAAAAACAGAAAACGATGGTAGTAAGGCTGGCGGTCAGCGCGGTATTTCTGATCGCGGGAGCCCTGATGGAAGGAAAGACGGCTTATGCCTGGATTCCGTTTGTGATTTCCTATCTGTCGGCCGGATATGATATTCCGCTCAAGGCGGTGCGCAACATTTCCCATGGCCAGGTATTTGATGAGAATTTCCTGATGACAGTGGCAACCTTCGGAGCGATCGGATGCGGAGCCCTGGAAGAAGCGGTTGCGGTCATGCTGTTTTATCAGGTAGGAGAGTTATTCAGCGATTATGCTGTCAACAAGTCGAGAAAGTCCATCACCGAGCTGATGGATATCAACCCGGAGTATGCCAACCTGGTCCGGGATGGAAAAGAAGAGAAGGTCGATCCGTATGAAGTCGAAATCGGAGATACGATCGTCGTTAAGCCAGGGGAAAAGGTGCCGCTCGACAGCGTGATTATAAAAGGAAGCTCCAGCCTTGATACGAAGGCGCTGACCGGAGAGTCCATGCCGGTGGAGGTAAAGGATCATGATCCGATCATCAGCGGCTCCATCAATTTAAACGGAGTTCTGGAGGTCCAGGTGACGAAGCTGTTCGACGACTCCACCGTGGCTAAGATCCTGGAACTGGTGGAAAATGCCAGCTCCAGAAAGGCAAAGGCCGAGAACTTCATTACGAAATTTGCCAGAGTATATACACCAGTGGTCGTCTGTCTGGCGCTGGTTCTGGCTATTATTCCGCCTCTGCTCACAGCCGGAAACTGGGGAATCTGGATTTACCGCGCGTGCAGTTTCCTGGTAGTGTCCTGCCCATGCGCACTGGTTATCTCCGTTCCGCTCAGCTTCTTCGGCGGTCTGGGAGCGGCTTCAAAGCAGGGTATCCTGATGAAGGGAAGCAACTATCTGGAAGCGGTGGCGTCACTCGATACGGTGGTATTTGATAAGACAGGGACGCTGACCACCGGAAAGTTCCAGGTGACACGGGTAAAACCGGTGGAAGGAACGAAGGACGAACTGCTTGAACTGGCGGCCTACGGAGAGTTTCATTCCAACCATCCGATTGCCCTGTCGGTGAAGGACGCATATGGAAAGCGCGTGGAGGAATCCAGGATCGTCACGGCGGAAGAGATTGCCGGGCACGGAATCCACGCCGTACTGGATCTGGAGAACGGCAGAAAAGACTTATATATCGGTAACGAACGGCTGATGAAGGCACAGGGAATCACCATTACGGATGTGCCGGAAATCATGGGAACATCCCTCTACATCGCAGAAGGCGGCGTGTTCCTCGGTTCCATCATCATATCCGATACGGTGCGCGAGGATGTGCCGGAAGCGCTGCACGGACTGAGAAGAGCCGGTGTCAGACGTCTCATAATGCTGACCGGAGACAAACCGGAAGTGGGCAGGGCGGTTGCAGATAAGCTGAGCCTCGATGATGCGTACGGCGGCCTCCTGCCGGGGGATAAAGTGGGGAAGGTAGAAGAGCTCCTCACTACGAAGCCGGAAGGCAGCACACTGGGATTCGTGGGGGACGGCATCAATGACGCCCCTGTTCTTGCCAGGGCGGATATCGGTATCGCCATGGGCGGAATCGGTTCCGACGCGGCAGTGGAAGCGGCGGATGTGGTGATTATGACAGATGAACCTTCCAAACTCGTGGATGCCATCGTTATCGCCAGAAAAACCATGCGGATTGTAAAACAGAATATTATATTTGCAATCGGTGTCAAGGTGCTGGTTTTGATTCTAACAGCATTTGGATTTGCAACCATGTGGGCGGCGGTATTCGCCGATGTGGGTGTTTCGGTACTGGCGATCTTAAATGCCATCCGGGCGCTGAATTATAAGAAGGCGCGGGATAAGGCGTTTGAGGGCAGCGCAGGTACGGAAGTTTAAGGGAAATGGCCCCATACCTTTTCGGGAAAACCGGAGGGTATGGGGCTTTATTTTTGATAAAATTAACCGCTGAAATTTCAACTGTATTATTTTATTTTGACAGTTTCTTTTTCGCCAATTCTCTGCTACAATAAAACTATTCATTTAGTGAGCGGAACGTCTTCCGTTCATTCTGATTATCCGGCATTTCGCCGATAGACTCACTCAAACTTAACTGAAAATTAAAAAAGGAGACCATGCGTATGAAAAACACAGAGTATCTGTCGAATGGTATGGGCGGCATTGTGCTGTCCGCAAAGGAGGCGCAAGACGTCCTGAGGACTTCGCCCGCCTATGAGGAGTATTTGAGTCTGACAGAGGATTTCAGGCGGGAAATCCTTGATATTGTCAGAGGAGCAAAAGGGTTAAGGATTACATACGACCCGTTTTTTAAGCATGTATTTGATCCTGTGCTGCATGGGGAACGGCTGTCCCGTCTTCTGACGGTTATCATTGGGCAGCAGGTGACAGTAAAACAGGTTCTGCCTTCCCAGTCTAAGCGTCTGACAGCTGAGGCGTCGTTGATTATCATGGATATTGTCGTGGAACTGGAATCCGGTGCGCTGGCCAATGTGGAGATTCAGAAGGTAGGTTACCGCTTCCCGGGGCAGAGAAGCGCCTGCTATCTTTATAGCGCTTGACATTTTCAGGGAAATCACTCACAATATAGATAAAGAGCTGGATGCGTGGCTGTATTTTTTAAGTTCGGATGAACCGGAGGACATAAAGCGCGTGATCGAGGCGTATCCTGCTTTTCTGGAACTATACAGGGAGATCGCAGAATTTCAGAGGAGACCGGAGGAGTTGATAGCGATGTATAACGAGACGCTGGCATTGTTTGATAAGAATACGGTGGAGCTGATGATTGAAGAGCAGCAGGAAGAGATTAAGAAGCTGGCGGAAGAAGTCAGGAATAAGAAGGCGGAGCTGGAACAGAGCAAAGCAGATCAGAGAGAGAAGGATAAAGAATTAAGGAAAAGAGACGAAGAACTGGCGCGGCTGCGGAGGGAAATTGAGCGGCTCGGCGGGAATGCCGGGGAATGATTTTGCTGCTTACTATTAGGAGACTTGAGAAGGGAGGGCTGTCGGTTGTACAGTCGTCCCTTTTTGCGGATGACTGGATTATTTTCCAAAGATGAATAAAATGCTTCCAGAATAAGAATAAAAATACATTGACAAACTTTTTTCAAGCTGTTATATTTTATGCATATAACGGGGGTGATGTAAGAGAATTTCATCGGGGCGGACGCTCCGGTCAGGGGTTCTGGCACATCACGCCCCTTTTTGTGTCTGGGGATGTGCTCCTGCTACACAAAAAGCCCTGCGGGCAGGAACGCGCGCCACGCTTAACCGGGTATGCGTGCTTCTGCGCGGGAGTCCGGCCTGCCGGATTCTTTGTTGTGCAGAAGTGAGTAAGAAGAGAGGAAAGGGAGACGCTATTATGAGCAAATACAGTAAGGAAGATATCTTCCGAATCGTGGAAGAGGAAGATGTGGAGTTTATCCGGCTTCAATTCACTGACATTTTTGGTATGCTGAAAAATGTTGCCATCACATCGAGCCAGCTGAAGAAGGCGCTCGATAACCGCTGCATGTTTGACGGGTCCTCAATCGAGGGCTTTGTGCGGATCGAGGAATCCGATATGTATTTATATCCGGATCTGGATACCTTTGAGATTTTTCCGTGGCGCCCGCAGCAGGGAAAGGTGGCGCGGCTGATGTGTGACGTCTACCGTCCCAATAAGACTCCGTTTGAGGGGGATCCGCGGTATGTGCTGAGAAGCGTGCTAAAGGAAGCGGCCGATATGGGGGTTGTCTTTAACGCCGGACCGGAATGCGAATTTTTTATTTTTCAGACAGACGAGGAAGGACGACCGACGACGGAGACCCAAGAAATGGCCGGGTACTTCGACGTGGCTCCTATTGATCAGGGAGAGAATGTCCGCCGGGATATCGTGCTCAATCTGGAGGATATGGGATTTATGATAGAGGCCTCTCACCACGAGATGGCGCCGGGACAGCATGAAATCGACTTCGAATACGCGGAAGGGCTGGTGACGGCCGACAATGTCATGACGTTTAAGATGGCAGTAAAAGCGATTGCGAAACGCCACGGCCTTCATGCCACATTTATGCCGAAGCCGAAGGCGGGAGTCAATGGATCGGGTATGCATTTAAATATGTCCCTGTCTGATTTAAATGGAAAGAACTTATTTGAGGATGAGGCGGATCCGCTGGGGCTCAGCCAGCTCGCCTACCAGTTTATGGCCGGCATCCTCTGCCATATGAAGGAGATGACCATTTTAACGAATCCGCTGGTGAATTCCTACAAGCGGCTCGTACCCGGGTACGACGCGCCCATCTATATCGCGTGGTCTGCAAAGGCAAACCGCAGTCCGCTGATTCGGATTCCGTCGTCGAGAGGAGAGAGCACCCGGATCGAGCTGCGCTGCCCGGACCCTTCCGTCAATCCGTATCTGGCGCTGGCGGCCTGCCTGGCGGCTGGCCTGGACGGGATTAAAAAAGGTATGGTTCCGCCCGACAGTGTGGATACTAATATTTATACCATGGCGCCGGAGGAGGTTCTTGCGCGCGGTATATCCAGGCTTCCTGAGACGCTCGGTGAGGCCATCGAGGAATTTAAGAGCAGCGAATTCATGAAAGAGGTTCTGGGAGAGCATATTTATACCAAGTATCTGGAGGCCAAGGAAGCCGAATGGCGGATGTTCCGGGCGTACGTAACGGATTGGGAGACAAAGGAGTACTTGTATAAGTATTGATTTTTTGTTTCGCAGCTGATTCGATACCCTGGAGGTGAGTGCGCTTGGCCAATGTGATTGTGGCGTTCTCCAAACCGGAGGACGCGAAAAATATTAGGAATATCCTTGCAAAAAATGGCTTTTCGGTCGCGTCGGTCTGTACTTCCGGCGCACAGGCCATTAACAGCGCCGATGAACTGGGAAGCGGGATTGTGGTATGCGGGGCCAGATTTGCAGACATGGTGTACGAGGAACTCCACGACTGTCTGCCGCCGGGAGTCCGGATGCTTTTGGTGGCATCGCCGGGACTCTGGAACGGAAGAGCGCCGGAGGATGTGGTCTGTCTCGGACTGCCCCTGAAGGTTCACGATCTGATCAGCACTCTGGAGATGATGATGGAATCGCTGGTCAGGAGAAGGAGAAAACAGAGACTGAAGCCCCTGGAACGGAGCAGGGAAGAACAGGAATTAATCAAACAGGCGAAGGAACTTCTGATGGACAGAAACCATATGACCGAGACGGATGCCCACCGCTATCTGCAGAAATGCAGCATGGACAGCGGCACCAACATGGTGGAAACCGCGCAGATGATCATGAGCCTGATTAACAGATAAGGGGGATACCATGAAGTTTACAAAGATGCAGGGAACGGGTAACGACTACGTGTATATCAACTGTTTTGAGGAGACGGTGGAGCGGCCGGAGGAGCTGGCGGTGAAGGTCAGTGACCGCCATTTTGGAATCGGTTCGGATGGCCTGATTCTGATCTGCCCTTCCGGGCAGGCGGACTGCCGCATGAAGATGTTTAATGCCGACGGCTCCGAGAGCGAGATGTGCGGAAACGGAATCCGGTGTGTGGGGAAATACGTGTACGACCACCATATCGTGGAAAAGGATGAATTCGATGTGGAGACGAAGGCGGGAATCAAGCATTTAAAGGTCACTGACGAGGGCGGTAAGGCCGTGCTCATCACCGTGGATATGGGGATTCCCGAGGTGACGGGAGAGGTGCCGGAGCCGATCACGATCGACGGCCGGTCCTATGAATTCATCGGAATCTCCATGGGAAATCCTCACGCCATCTATTATATGGACGAGATTGACGGACTGGATTTAGAGGCCATGGGACCGGCGTTTGAGACACATGAACGTTTCCCGGAACGGACCAACTCAGAGTTTATCCAGGTGATTGACAGAAGCCATCTCCGCATGCGTGTGTGGGAGCGCGGAAGCGGGGAGACGTGGGCCTGCGGCACGGGAGCGACGGCGAGCGCTGTAGCTTCCGTCTTAAGCGGCAGGACGGAGAATACCGTGGAGGTGGAACTGAAAGGGGGAATATTAAGCATTACCTGGGACCGGGAGAGCGGCCATGTGTATATGACCGGACCGGCCGTGGAAGTATTTCAGGGGGAATTTGATCCAGAAAATTTATAATATGCTCACAGGAGGACATCGATGGTAAAAGTAAATGACAACTATCTGAAACTGCCGGGAAGCTACCTGTTTTCCGCTATCGCAAAAAAGGTGAACGCCTATACTGCTGCAAATCCGGATAAGAAGATTATCCGTCTGGGAATCGGCGACGTCACGCAGCCCATTGCGCCGGCTCTCATAAAGGCGCTTCACGATGCTGTGGAGGAGATGGGCAGTGCAGAGACATTTCATGGTTACGCGCCGGATCTGGGCTATGGCTTTTTGCGGGAGGCCATCGCGGCTGGCGATTACGCGGCCCGTGGATGCAAGATCGAGGCGGATGAAATCTTCATCTCCGACGGTGCGAAATGCGACTGCGGCAATATCCAGGAGATTTTCAGCGGGGACAGCAGGATTGCGGTGTGCGACCCCGTGTACCCGGTCTATGTGGATTCCAATGTGATGGCAGGTCGTACCGGTGAATACGATGAGGGCACCGGGATGTGGAGCAGGGTGATATACGGTTTGAACATGTGTACTTCAAATACAACAAGGAGGCGGCCGAATATGTGCTGTCAGATATCTCCTTCCATATTAAGCCGGGGCAGACCGTGGGAATCATCGGGCAGACCGGGGCTGCTAAGAGCACCCTGGTCCAGCTGATTCCCAGGCTTTATGAAGCAACCGAAGGCACGGTCTATATTGACGGCCATCCGGTCCAGGAATATCCGTTAAAACACCTGAGGGATTCCATTGCAATGGTGCTGCAGAAAAACACTCTGTTCTCCGGCATGTGCTGCAGAACCCCGGCCAGTATGCCGCCGTCCTGAGTTTCGGCATCGGC
>OGZT01001548.1_pt1 | contig 15445 bp, 5 predicted proteins | sample 1576891 | NCBI WGS metagenome assembly OGZT01 (sample SAMEA3541521, study PRJEB24748) | human gut metagenome | biome: human gut; feature: human-associated habitat; material: faeces | place: China | collected 2012 | reverse complement strand
GGTAGTATCGTACTCTCCTTTCAGGAAAGCCGCATTCTTCAACCCCCGCCGGAACCCCCGCCGCCTGGCCGGTTGGGATTATCCGGATTGTCCGGGTTGTCTGGATTGTCCGGGTTATCTGGTTGGTTGCCGCCGGAAGTAATGGAGTCCACAAGGGCCTTTAAGGTATCATAGGCATCCAAAAGCTCATCAACGGTGGGACGGTAGATTCTGTTGGCAACCTCCAGGGCAATGTCTATCGCTTCGCTTAACTCCTCCCTGTCCTCTTCACTTACCGACTGATTGTTCTTTAATACCTGGGCAATGGAAATCTGGCCCAACAGCTTCTGTCTTGCTTCCTGCCACTGCGCGTCATCTTCTGTCTGGTAGAGTACATGCAGAGTCAGGTTCTTTGTAACCGGCTGGCCTGTGTCATACCCGTTACCCGAAGAGGCAGTCTTTCCCAGCCCCTTATATACCCATACAATTCCGGTAATCGGATCCGTATAGTCCTCAAATATGTCCAGATCCATGAATCCATCCGCATCCTCCAGGGCTGTGCCGGACCTGACCTTAATTATATGTTCCATGGAACGTTTATCATCAATGATTTTCACCTCATGGGCTTTCAGGTAGGTCAGTACATAGGTGCTTTCCACGTTTGCGTCAAAGGAGACAACTCCCGTAAAACCGGAATCCAGATCATCCGGATCCGGCTCCATGGGCACCTCTGTACATGTATATTCCCCTTCCAAATCCTCCACGTTCCACAGCTGGTAATCCGTATAACCGTGCATACTGCTGTCAAGGACAGCGTACACTCTGATATCCGGTTCTTTATTCACATCGGAGGGAATCTCCTTGTTGCTGCCGCCCACCTGTCTTGTCAGTACAGACGATAATGTCCAGGGTACCTTTACCGAATCATTGCCGACTTCAGATTTTACCGCTTCAGACTCCGATGCCTTGGGAGCGCGCTGAGTGAACTTGACTGTGTAAAGTACATCAACCCCTGCTGTCATGGCATCCTGGTCACTGCTGTTATTAGTCAGTTCATCAATTAAATCCTCCATCCTGTCATCCGACAGGTCAAGAGCCACGGCCCCCGTCTTAGGGGTATAATCAATAGAAGCATTGCCGGGTGTTGCTGCCGCCGCGGCGTAATAGTTCGCCTGAAGCACCAGATTTCCTTCCGGCATGGTGATCGTTGGGTTCCTCCTGGTCTTATCGGCCAGTGTCAGCTTGCCAATCAGAGCGCTCCACTGCCGGAACCCCTGACCCTGGCTGTTGGTTGTTTCAGCATCCAATGAAATTACATCACCGGCCTTTACCACTGCTGTTTTATCATCATCAAAGTCAACGATGGCTCCGTCACGCATAATTTTAGTGATAAAGCCGCCGTTTGTCAGGGCTATGGTATAATCCTGCTGTTCCTGCGTATTTCCTATAACCGCTACCTGCGTGCCTAATAGAATCTTATCGGCAGCTGCCGTGTCCTCTCCTGGCTGTTTTGCAACCACCACATATAACTGGTTTGACTCCAGTCCTCCAAGTACCGCACGAGGTGATGCGCCGGAAGACATGACCCATCCGTCCTCATCGGCCCCGGGTACATCTATTGCATCGCCCTCCATATTAAGGATTGCATACAGGGTTTCCGGATTTGCAGGCTCAATCACCACCTGCTTCATACCAGCCCCATCGTCTTCCACATCATAGTTGGTGCCGAGAGCCGGCACCGTCACACGTGAAGGCGGACTGAAGATATCCGGGTCCAGATTATCCGGAAGGATTACGCCTATATCCGGGTTAGCGCTCTGGTTCAGCTCATAGACATAGTAGCTTGTACATGGATTTAGTCCGGTAAAGCCAGCGTTTTTTAACTGACTTCCCTGTTTGGTTCCAACCACCCTATAATCCATATCAGTCAATGCGTATCTGCGGTTTTCATTGGCTCCTGATACGCTCACTTTTCCGCTTCCATCGCTGCCTACGGTACCCCGGGCATCCGGCATTGCCAATATGTTGTCATCACTGAGTCCGATGGGGATAAACCTTGCCGTATAGGTCTGGTCTGCATTGATTGTCTGTGTATTCTGCATCCTGTTTCCGTTCTCGTCAAACCAGCCGTCAAACATATAGAAATTATCGGGATGGGTGCTGGGAAGTGGCAGGGATGACCAGGATGTCCCTATTTCCACATGGCTTGTCCTGCTCCCCTCAATGGTACCGTGGGGACCGGAGACAAATTTCAGATCAAACCATTCTCCTTCTGTTTCCTCAAAATTCGCGAACAGTTTAATGGAGGCATTAATTGCAGTGTCATCTGCCAGCTTTGGTCCTGTTTTATTACTTCCGTTGGATGTAGCCTTGTACCAGCCGTCAAAACTGTAGTGAGGTGAAGGAGTTGGCATGAGCCCTTCCGTTACCTGGGCCAGGGTATTGTTTGCTGACTTTTTAACAAACTTAGGGGCCGTATTTCCGCTAAAGGATCCATTCTGCCCATTGTAGAATTCTACTTTTGCCCAATATGTCTCGTCTGTCAGCTCTTCAGTGTAGGTGATAGTTACAGTTCCACCCTGAAGATTCGGGGTCAGGTTCAGTTTTTTAGTCTCCTGGTCCAGGGATACGTCTGACAGACTGTCTTCCCATACTATATTAGGAGGATAAACATAACCTGACATTTTTTCCACATCAACTTCCACCGGTACTCCCGGCTGCACGGCCCGCGACTCCTCTTCACGCAGTATATTGCCGTGGTTATCCATGCGTTTCACCCGAAGTGTGGTTACAAAGCTGGGATCCAGCTCATATTGATAGGTAAATGTTATGGCCTGGTTCGGCATCTTTCCCGTAAATTGATAGTTGGAAGTATTGAGGCTCACCCCTGCATCCTCAGCGGATATAACACCCGTCCCCTCCAGATCCGTAATTCCGCCGTCCGTCAGTTCCGCTGATGCAATCAGATAAGAATTAATGGCAGCCGGCTCAATAACATAATCAGATTCAACCGGAAGTGTTCTGCTCTCCGGGGCTTTAATCTGATTGCCCTCCCTATCCACGTACCGCACTGTAATCAGGAACTTTTTCGTCGGATCAGGTTCATAGCGGTAAGCCGCCGTCAGGTAATCATTGGGCATACTTCCCCTTACCCCATTGGTGGATGCGTTGATGCTTGCCCCGCCCTCTGTCATGGTGCCATGTCCGCTTGCCTCGCCGTATTTGCGGACCTTATTATTCTTTAGAAGCACGGACTGAAACCGGTAGCCCGGAATATCCCTTCTGTACGTTGCGGAAATGGGATTATTGGCCATCTGGGTACTTTCCCAGGTTGATTCAAAGAATTTTCTTAAATCAGGATCATCATAATCTCCCGGCCACCCGCTGCTGTCATCCGCCTCATTCCTGGCCGTGTTAAAATCCCTGTAATGCTCTACCCTGAACGTATACGGGGTTGTTTCATTTCCCTTCCACACCGCGTTATAGGTTGTTACGGAATCATACGGGAAAGCGTAAGGAAGAGTTTCCACCCGATTGCCGCTGGTTCCATACCAGCCGTCAAATGTATAGCCGTCCCATGTAATACCATTAAAATCCGGGACCTTCGGCCTAGCCCCGGAACCGAAGTCATCTGTGGGCAGTCCGGCAAAGTTGGCAGAACTGGTCAGAGGACTTCCTGCCTGTCCATCTGCCACAAACAGATTCCCCTCCATGGCCCCGCCGGATGCCACGCTGCTATAACTGGAAAGCTGGACTCCCGGACCGTTTTGGGGATCAAACTTAATCTTAACCGGATCCCCAAAATTAACCGCATATGCCGGATATCCCGGGGCAGCCATGGAAAACACCATGGCCGCCGCCAGCATTCCTGCCAGCTTTGATTTTATATTATATCTCTTTCTCATCCGGTTCCTCCTACTGAATCCATGCACCGTCGGCATCTGTCTGGTATCCGTCCGGTGTTATTTCATTTTTATACATGGAGCCCAAGGGGCGTCCTGTACCTCCCCCATAGATCCATTGCTGTTTTGCGGGGTCATAGGCATATACACCTGCCCCCACCGGGGAGAAGTAGTACCATTTACCGTCTATCTTCCTCCACCCCTGGGCCATCACGCCGTTCAACGGTTCCAGATAATACCAGTTGCCGTCTCCTGTATCCAGTCTCCAGCCTGTAACCATCTTTCCGTATGGAGATTCCTTCTCTGTGTTGCAGTAATACCAGTTTCCTGCCTTATCACAAATCCAGCCGCTCTGCATGATTCCCTTGTCGTCAAAATAATACCAGCCGCTGTCTTCTGGCCGGCTTCCCTGCGGATACACCAGCTTGGCCCACATGCCGCTCAGGCTTGTGCCTCCGTTGAGGACAAAACTCAGCTGTCTCTCCCCGGCCGGACCAGTGCTCTCCACCCAGTTACCGTTGGTTCCTATGAGGTAACTCTCCGGCGCGGTTCCGGTAAAAGGCGCCCGTTTGTTTCCTCCGCCTCCGCCTCCGCCGCCCTTGCTTCCGCCTTTGTTGCCGCCTTCCTGCAGGTCGTCGTAGTGATCATACCGGTTGTCTAACAGTTCCTTATATGGATCTGTCTTGTCCTTCAGTTCGGAAAGCGCCTCCTCCAGCTGGTCTATGGTGGCCTTGGGTTCCTCGCGGTCCAGTACTTCTAAGGCCGCTTCAATGTATTCCTTCAGCTTCTTGCTCTCACCCAGCTTCAGGAAATGGTCATCGCTTATGCCGATGGCCTCACGGATAGCCTCTTCCAGCTCCCTGCGTGTGTCGTCCACCTCTTTTTCATTATTGTCATAGTATGCATATATATATGTCTTGCGGGTTATGCTGCGGTCCGGTTCAAACTCCCTGTAACGGTCCTGGCGATAGCTCCAGCCCACATAGCTGTACTCCGCCCCTGCCGGGCTGATGAAATAGTCGAGCTGTTCCTCAACCCCCGCATACTCAGTCTCATAATAGGAATCAAGAGGGGATTCTTCTTTGCGCACCTTGAACCAGTACCGGTAGATATCCGGAGCCGTATTGTTCAGGAAATACAGCCGGTAAGCACGGTTATACACCATCACATATCTGCTTCCCTCCGTAGCCGTGAACGTGAACAGGCCGCCTGTCTCTTCCGGCTCGTAGTCCATGGGAACAAGGCTTACCGTTATACCCGTGTCATCGTCCTCTTCGATTTCATACAGCTGGTAATCCATCATATCCACATCGCGCTTCCCCAGCTGTACATAGGTATTAAAAGATGCCTCCGACGCACTTGCACGGTTGACTTTCCTGCCGTTCACATATCTCTCAATGGACACGTCCAGGCCCCAGGCCGCCTTATAGGCTGCCTCATGGTCCGTATCGTAGTCGCCTCCCATCTTGATGGCGTTGGATTCGGACGCGCGTACGCTGTTCTTTTTGTAGACCACCTTATAGGTCACGTCCGCATGGTTCACGTCCATCAGCTCCCGGTCCGCGTCCGTAGTCAGTTCATCCTCCAGGACTGGTACCTCGTCCGGATCCAGGGCCAGCTCCTCACGGCTGCCTCCCCGCACTTCATCCACCACAACAGCGTTGCTGGGGGTTGCCGCCCGTTCATATACCGCTGTCAGCACCAGGTTGGTGTCCGGCATGGCAAAGGTGGCTTCCCTGGAGTTAATCTTGGCATCCATTCCATCCACCGCTCCGATGGTGAACTTCCAGTATAAGAAAGGACGGCCCTCGTCATTGGTTGGTTCTGCTTTGATTTTCACCCAATCGCCTTTGTGGGCTTCCTCGTAACGGTCCGCTCCCACTTCTATGTCACCTGCGCTCACCACCTCACCGTAGATTGTCTGAATGATGTAGTTCGGTAGTTCCAGATCCCCTCCCGGGTCCGTGGTAATAATACTTCCATTTTCCTCGCAGCTCTCTGCCGTGATGGTATTCTGGCCTTTTGGACGGGCCACCACCGTATACTCCCTGTTGTAATCCAATCCGCTAAAGCTTACGCTTCCCGGGTTTCCGGACACGCTCTGCCATCCTCCCCCACCGGTCTGGGGTGTCGTCACCACATGTCCGTTGCTGTCTAATACCGCGTAGTCGGAGGCCGTGTCCGCAGGCCGTATAAGCAGCTCTGTCTTGCCCTCGTCTTCCTCGTCATAGAGAATCTTATAATTGGTATCCACCACCGGCGTCAGTACCTCTGCACCATCACTGAGGGTACCCTGCACATCCCCTATCATGTCTCCGATCCCAACCCCGGTCTGGCCGGTGGCCTCATATACCACATAGCGCATGCCGGGATACAGGTTGTCAAACACAGTGCGGCTGGTGAGTATGTTGCCCTTGTTCACTGCCAGTACCTTTCCGTCCAGGTCCGTAAGTATATATTTATAACCCTGTGTGGTTCCGAATACCGTGATGCGGCCCTTGCCCTGGCTGTTAAGTCCTGCCGCCGGTTCGGGCTCCGCTACCTCTGTTCCGAAGATGGCTGGATCCGGATAGAACTGGATGGTATACGTCTGGCCGTTCACCAGGTCCATATCATCATCCACAGGCTCTCCCTGCACATACCAGTCATCCACCAGGTAATTTACCTCCGGCGTGTACTCCGGAAGACTTGCCTCAATGTCTCCCCACTTCTTATCAAACGTGGTGCGCAGGGTAAGAGGCTGCCCTGCATTGATGGAACCGTGGCTGCCCGCCTCAAAAGCAATTTGAATCCAGGCATCCGGGTTTTCCTCAAAATGAGCGGTTATGACTGCCGCTGCCGTAAACCGGTAATCCTGAGGCAGGAGTGTCTCCCCATTGTTCAGGACCCCGTCCCCGTCTGTATCAACAAACCAGCCGCCAAAGCGGTAATAATTGTTCTCCGGCTGCGGTACCGGCATAAGCCGTTTTTCCTTGATGGTTTCCAGGGTATAGGAATTCTCATGCCCCGGGGATATACCATCGTCCAACAGCACGCTGGCCTTAAACCTTCCGCCCGACAGGGCCTGCACATCCCGGGATACGCCGCTGCCGCCCTGCAGGGTTCCGTTAACACCGGGCTTATAAGTAATATCCGCCCACTTAGCCGGAATCCTGTCATGCCTGTACGTAATGATGGCGTCATCATTGGGCATGATTCCCGCCCAGCCGCTGTCGTCAAACTGTATCTGTGCTCCGGCCGGCCGGACCGTATGGGATTCCAGGCTGTAACCATACTGTTCCTGATATTCGCCTTCCACACTGCTGTCCGCCTCGTAAGGTCCTGATACTTCAGGAGGTATGATATCTTTTAAGCTGCTGTCAGCCGTTCCGTTATCCTCATATTTAACAGTAATTCCATATCCCTCGATGGTTGATTCATACAGGTAGACAAGACGCACCGGCTGGTTGGGCATGATACCGTTAAACGTAAAGCTGTCATCAAACTCCCCTCTCACACCATTCACCAGTCCGTCCGCCAGTTCACCCGCCTCTTCTCCCAGGTCAAACCGGCAGCCGGTACACTGGTAGCCGTAAACCTGCGCCGGCTGTGCGCTAATCTCATTCTCCGGATAATACAGGTCGGACTGAGCGGCAGATACCGTGGTACCGTTATTGGTCTGATGCAGGACCTCAAATAGGGATCTGGCGCTTGTATCCCCGTACCGTACTTTGTAACCGTACCGTATGGTCACATCCTGTCCCGGCATCTTTCCGCTGAATGTACCCGTACCGTTAAACTGGCCTATGGGAACAGATGTGCCGCTGAAATTATATTCTGACGGGATGGTGCTGGAATCCTCCCTGCTCCAGGAATACCCCCTGACCGTCTTTTTCTCTTCCAGAAGCGGCTGCTCCACACTGTAGGCACCTTCCAGGGTATTGGAAGCGAACATAATATCGCCAGATGCATTGGAGTGCTCTACCGTGTAGTTAAACTTTATACTTGGATCCGCCTCAAATATGGCATAATAGGTTACAGGTGTCTCCGGGTACACCGCCGGCAGGCTGCTTATGAACTGTGGGTGTTCCCAGTCATTTACCGCACTCCATCCCTTGAATATGTAGCCATACCGTGTTGTGGTGGGAAGCAGTGAATTGACCGGATTTCCCGCTGTTCCCACCAGTGTCTCCGGTTCCGGTGTTCCTCCGTTGCTGTTGAATATAATCTGTGAGCCGATTTTGCGGTATTCATAGCTGACTGCCACATCCTGGTTCGGCATGGTTCCTGTAACCCGGCCAAAGTCCGCCCCAGGCGTCAGGTTGGCCGTAAGTGTGGGCGGCGTCCCCTGCTCTATGACCACACCGGCCAGTTCATATCCTGTGATAGCCGGTCCCGGCGCAAGATCCACCGCTTCTCCGGAAGCTTTTGAGACGGCGGGAATAGGGGTGACTCCGGGGATTGAACCGCCCGTATCAGCGTTCTTCACAGTAAAGCTGATCTGAAGGCCGTTTCGTTTGATTACGGCGTTTCTGTCATTTCCCGTGCCGGCGCCTGTCAGATTCTTAGTGCCCACCGTCACATATACCCCTGTACCGTCCGTTTTTGCCTGATCCGCAAAGAAATTGTCCGCAAAGGGACTTGGAGCTGTATCCACACCGCTTCCCGACAAAGGAACGGCAATTTTTATCTCCTGGCCGGCCTGCGTGGATATTCCCCCCGGCGACGCGTCAGGCTGCCTGGCCGTTGTAACACCTATCCTTGAGGTGTTCAGGTCACCTGTTACCGTGATGGTCCGCCCCTCCGCCAGATACACATTGGCCTTAGCGCCTGAGGGGGTTGTATTATCCTCTATCATCACATCATTGAGTACATCGAATCTTCCCGTGCTGTCAAAATAGACAGCACCCTTGCCTTCCGAGACATTCCCGGATACCGTACCGTAGTTCATGGAAAGAGACGCGCTGCCTGTTATATTAACGGCACTGCCCTGGCTTGCGCTGTTTCCGCGGCAGTTTTGAAGGTCTGCCCCGCTGTTTATCTCCACTCTGCCGGACACGGCAGATACCAGCGGTTTATTGCTCACACTGCCATTGCCGTCCAGGGCAAGATCCGTCAGCTTCAGGGTTGCTCCCGATACATTAAAGATAGGCCCTGTGAAAGAACCGGCACGTTTTAGTGTCTTAATATAATCCGAATCCTCATTGGTAGGGTTGCCGTTCCGGTCATAGTCTGTACTGGCTATGGTAATATCCCTGCCCGAACCTGACACCTCGATAGGGGATGTGATGTCCGGGTAATCCATGATATAGATATATCCCTTCTTATTCCCTATCTTCTGCATGGCATATTCTATGGTTTTAAATGGGCTGCTGTATGTGCCTTCAGCGGCCGTTGAATCCACTCCTGATTCCGATACATAGTACGATGTATCCCTGATTGCAAAGGCGACACGCTTATGTACGATTTCATACGGATGTAGCTGGAAATGCCAGGAATACGCCATACCGGAATCTGTTGCGCTCAAGGAATCTCCTCCGCCTTCGTTGAATACATTGGTTCCCCAATTGCTGTAATGACCAATCCATCTGGTAGTCGGCGGCGTAACCCCAAGGTTGCTGTCATTGGTAATACAGTCAAAGGTAGTTTTCACATGCTGGTTTACCATGTGGAAACCGCGGTTGTTCTTATAGACCGTGGCATAGTCGTCTTCCTTACTGCCGCCTATCATGACATCCGTACCTGTTCCCAGTTTTACGGACCTGCCCGTGGTTCCGCCCTGTCCGCTCTTGTCATAGACATAATAATCCACAAATATGTACTTGTTATCAGGACTTGGCGACAGAGCAATCTTAAGCTCTATTCCCATACTGCTTAAGTCTTCCACAGCGCCGTTCGTACTTCCGTTGGCCTTATACTTTGTTCCGTTATCCACCTGTATATAGGAGGCATACCCCTGCCAGCCAAAAGATGTCTTAATCCCGCTTTGGCTATATTCCGTCTGTCCTGCCTGCAATCCGCACAAATCGAAGCGGTATGTGCTGGTACTGGGATTTTCCCCGGTTCCTCCTCTCGGACCAATCCATGCGTAGGCTGTTCCTTCGCTGGCCCCATTCCCCAGGTTCTCGTTGGGAAGCTCCGTGGAGGCATATGCAACCACGGCCAGCTGCGATAACCCAAGTCCCACGGTCAGGCAAATTGATAAAATCAAGGATACAAAACGTTTCCATATCTGATATAATTCTTTATTCATTCCTCACATTGTCTCCTCACATTAAAAATTCAAACGTTCTTCCTCAGGCAGCCCATCAACCAAAGGTTCCGTATGGCTGCCGGCAATCAGTCCGCCCTCATATCTGTCTTCCTTATTATCAGAATCATAGTGATAGAATCCAGTCCCTTCTTCCCCCTTATACCATCTTGGCTTAAACTCATCATCCACCCTGGCCGCAAACCGGCTGTTTATGATAATCAGCCATCCGCCGTCTTTATCCTTGACAACCTTTTTGTTTCCGGTGATGGTCTTTCCGTTGGCATTGACTACCCGGTAGGAATTTTCGTTCTCACGGACCACACCGTATCCATATTCCTCATCCGCTTCCAGCCTAAGTCCATTTATATAGTAGGAATCCTTTACCCTCTTGAGGCGGTTGCGATTGCCATAGGCTACACCATCACTTTTGAACCCAAAGGTGTACACACCATCTTCCAGTTCTATCTTCAACTCATTCCCGGTCTGCATGGATCCATCATTGAGCTCGTCCGGCGAAAAGAAATAAAGATCTGCCTTCTCAATACCGTATATATTTCCATCTATAAAGTCCTCCGATGACCATGCGTCCATATCATACTGGGCAACGAATGTGCTGCGGGTATCAAAAAGCACAAATCCGGTCTGCATCCTGCCAAGTCCGTCAAATGCATAATACCGGCCGTTCACATTCTTTATCTTATTCTGATAAATCTTTCCATTCTGGTCTGTGCGCCACCAGCTGTATTCCCCGTCATCATAATCATCCTGTATCAGATTATCCGACGGATACATCCAAAGCCATGAGTCCCTCAAAAGGCTTCCGCCGTCATACCCCGCAAAAAACCTGGCGGGCACATCACTCGTGGGATTGCTTTTATCCGCGTTGCTGACACTTGCCACCTTGGTCCACCAGGGAAGCATGATTCCATATTCATCAAAGCCGTATGTGCTGCCGTTTATATTTTTTTGTATCAGCCGGTCTCCATTGCTTTTTACCTTTTTGGATCGGTTGTTAAAATACAGCCACACCTGGTCATATTGGTCATAATCCCGGCCGCTGATATCACTCTCCAAATCATCCAGACCTCTTAACTCCAGCTGCGAATAATCCAGCCAGCTTTCTGTCTTTAAGGCACCATCTTCATCCGCATAATACATGCCTTCCTCCAAGGGGTTTTCATCCTCATCCAATGGATTCCCCTCTTCATCAAACCATCCGGTCAGCATACGGCCGCTTTCGTCAAATATGTAGCTCCTGCCGTCCACACTCCTTTTAAAAGAAGATGTGGTACCCCGGTACGCCTTACCGTTGGCGCCAAAATAATACCATCCGGCCTCATGGCCCTTCTCATCCCCCTCTTCCACCAGGACCCATGTATTTTCAGCCCGCGCTCCATCATCAAACACATAATAAAGACTGTTCTCCTGTTCAATAAAACAATTCCTCAGCATAATCCCCTGGTCGCCCAGATAGAACCAGGAATCTCTTGACTGTCTCCACGTATTTTGCAGAGGCTCATCATTTTCATCTAAATAGCTCCACTCCCCATCTTCGCTCATCCATCCCTCAACCGCATAGGCGGTCACTGTATGAAGCTTAGTCAGTGCAAAAGCTGTAACGACCAGAGTGCTGGCAATGAGCATTATTCTCTTTTTCATCATCCTACTGTCCTTCCAATCCTTATTTGAAATATATATTTATTTTGAACCCTTTGGCAGGGGCTGCCTTACTCCACTAAATACGCATACTTTTCTTGTCTTCCGTACCGTACCGCCTCTTCATGGGAATCAAAGAAGATGTCCAGCCGCATTCCCTTTACCGCTTTTCCGGTATCCTCCACGGTGTAAATCACGTCATCAATTACAATCCGCGTGCCAAGCGGAATTACAGAAGGGTCTGCGGCAATGGTATGGGATGCCCTGGGCACGGTTTCCGATTTCGTCAGCCTTTCCTCCTTTTCCCCGCAGCATATGGTACAGCTGCAGTATCCCGTAACCTGGAACTCCCCCAGATAATCCGGGCCCTCCTCAGGCAAATCGGAATGTCTGTATATGGCGCATTCCTTCCGGCCGAACTGCTTTGCTTCCTCATAGCTGTCAAAATATATCCGCAGCTTCTCTTTGGCCTCTTCATCCACCTTATCCTCAATCACATAAGTATCTCCGTCAATCAGCACCGAGTCCCCTATTTTAAAGACAGACAGTACGCCTGCCGCTGTATGGTGTTCCGCCGGAACTTTCCCGGAATACGTCATGTCACTTTCATCCGAACTGTAGGCCGCCACCTCCCAGTCCCCCAGATATTCAAACTCCGTCTGGATTTCTGACTGGAGTTCTGGCTGATGTTCCGTCCCGCGTTCACTCTGGGCTGATTCCCGGTTCGGACTTATCTCCAGCCGTTCAACCGCATATGGATTATCAATGGTCCCGGTTCCTTCCTGGTCCGGCTGCATCTGTTCCGCACCCGCTGTGGACAGCTGGGAAAGTAAAATCCAGGCCACCAATCCAATCAGACCGCATCCAAAGATTACCGGCCGGAGAAATTTCCTCATCATATTATGCCTTTGGCAGGATCTGCGGAATTCCGTCATCCTGTATCCATGAATGTTATCTGTCATCCTCCCATCCCCCGAGTATCACAAATTATTATGCATGGAGTCCAAATCCATATCTTTCTGTGTTAAAAATTTCCATCTGGTGCCTCCCAAACTTTTGTCCCATGTAATATCACAGTATCTCCACTCCCCATCAAGCCAGGTTCTGTTCCATGCATGGTCTCCGGCATATACGGGTTCACAAATCAGGCCCGCATTCCTGCACAGCATAAGATAAGCGGACACGTATCCCCAGCACACAGCATTGCCGTTTATAACCGCATCATAGATGGTCCGGTTCTTCAGTGTCTGATCATAGGAAACATTATCATAGACCCAATCATAAAAATACTCAGCATTCTCCCTGTCTCCCAATGTCCTGCATTCCTGCACCACCTCAGAGAGCCTGTCCTGAACCTGCCTGTGTTCTGATACCGCCCGGTCCGGATTCCCGCAAGACACATAAATGGCAAACTTCCCATTTTCATCAAATGAGTATAATGTCACCTCTTCTTTTCCCAAATATATGTACCGGTAATAATATCTGCCAAAGGAAAAGGCTTCCTCCTGAGAGTCAAAAACAATGTCAGTTTTTATAAAACCGCCGTCTTCTCTCCCTTCTTTGAGTGCGTCCATCACATCTTTCCCAAGGCATTCAAATTCCGGATACTGGCTGCACATTTGGCTGGAAAGCTGTCCAGCAGAGCCCGCTTGGCCAGCGGAGGATTCTGTCTGCTGCATTGCAAACAAATTTTTGGTAAAACAGATATTCATGATAAATACAAAAACAAATAAAAAACAAATAGAACTGAATTGCTTGATTTTTTATCCCTCCCGTCCTGTTTTTACAACTAAATATTTCTTTTGTTGTAACTAAAAACAGGGAGGGGGTTGATAAAACGGGATAATTACTGACTATAGGAAATTTTAAGAGAATTAATTCTGAAGTTTGAGAAAAAGATAAATAACAAAAATTGCGAAGATAATGTCAAGTTGGTTTAATTTATTACCCAGCTTGCTTTTTATATCCTTTTTTATCGAAATATTTTTAAAAATATGTAGAATTTTGTCAACAAATGTAGTATACTTTTTTTAAATCTTTCAGGAATATCCTAAAGTACAACAAAAGAAATATTCTGTTGTATCATGCAGCAGCAATCTCATTTTTTCCAACTGCAGTCTGTGCTGGCTTCCACTCTCCTTTGTATAAATTCTGGTGGTATTAATATCCCTGTGTCCCAGGATATCCGCTAATTTTGACAAATTTTTTTCTATTTCATAATATGTCCTCGCAAAAAGGTGTCTCAGATTGTGGGGAAATATCTTTTCAGCCTTGACGTTGGCCTCTGTGCCAAGCGCTTTCATTTCCCTCCATATATTACTCCGGTCCAAGGCCTTGCCGTTTTTTGTTACAAAAATCATGCCTGAACTGATATTATTTTTTTGCGCATAAGAACGAAGAAGCGAACATAGCTGGCTTGTTAACAGCACGGTCCTTATTCTGCCCTTACACTCAATCTCCGCCTGTCCCTTTTGAATAGCCGCCACCGTGATAAACGACAATTCTGATACGCGGATCCCGCTTGCGCAGATAGTCTCCAGCACAAGGGCCAGCCGTTCATTCCCATTGGCAAAGGCCGCTTTTACAAGCCTCTCATATTCGTTCTTTGTCAATTCCTTTCTCTCAGGATAAAAGGAACTTTTGCTGATTTTTAAAAATTTGCTTTCACATCCATCCCATCCACAATATTTGAAGAATCCATTGAGTGCGGCTATGACACAATTAATGGTAACCGGGGTGATATGTTCCCGCAGGTTTGCTTTCCATAGAAGTACCATCTCCTTGGTAACCGGTTCATCACCGATAAACTCTTTAAATTGTTTTAAATAATGCCTGTATTTCTTTACTGTTTCCATGCTTCTCTCACAACTTTCCAGCCATTGACCAAACGCTTCTATCTTCTGGTAAGTTATGAGCCTTTCACTTTTTCTTTTCATTCCGTCCTCCTGAAATTACGTAAAATGATATAGTATGCTCAGACGGCAAAAAACATCCAATACCCCTTTTGAGATATTGGACTTTTTGCTTATTATTAGACTTTTTCAAATCATATCATAAAACATGTTTTAAATTATAGTCTATTCATAATTATATACTATTTATAAATCTTTTAATATTATATATTTATTAAATTTCACAGCGCTGGACCGTCAATCTTCTGTTAATTCCATTTTCCGCCTTTCCGCCTGATAGCCACTGTACATTGCGGTTTTTATTCTCATTTTTGCATCATTCCACAAACAACATCACTAGTCCCCGGATTAATACCAGAAATCCTGCTGTGATTTGTTTCGTGGCGGACAGAACATGTAAAAGTTCCGCTTTGCTATCTGTCCTCCTCTCTTTTTCTGCCAAGGAAGCCATACAGGCCAAGCATAAGCCCTGACATCATACATACCCACTGTGCCATTTGATTCTGCCCTGTCTTGGGAAGAGGCGCCAGTGGAACTTCTCCCGGTTCAATGGTAACTTCTTCGGGAAGAGGCGCTAAGGGAACTGCTTCCGGTTCAATGGTAACACCAGGTCCGTTGGTATCCGGTGTCGCGCGATGCCCGCCCGGGGTGGTACCTCCGCCGCCACTGGTACCTCCGCCGGATGGGGGAGTTGGCGGGGTTGGAGGGGTTGGGGGAGTACAATTGTACGTACCCTGAACACACTGTCCGCAACGTGGAATATT
>OGZT01001541.1_pt1 | contig 15491 bp, 9 predicted proteins | sample 1576891 | NCBI WGS metagenome assembly OGZT01 (sample SAMEA3541521, study PRJEB24748) | human gut metagenome | biome: human gut; feature: human-associated habitat; material: faeces | place: China | collected 2012 | reverse complement strand
ATGCACAACTTTTTAAACATCAATATATTATCTTTTTAATTCCGCCAACGGGTAAAGAATATAATCGGAATGAAAAAGATTGAAAGTGCAAAAAATAAAATAATACTTAGTATACCTGTTTTTGCTTTCTTTACATGAATTTTCAAAGAAATACCATCCGAAAATTCTAACTCATAAATTGGTATTAGCGATTTTTTTGTTTCCATATTCTATAATCTTTACTTCTTTCTATTTTTATTCATCTTCTATTATTGATTTTATTTTAATAATTTACCTGCCTGGCACTATATTTTATATATCTGTAAGTTTCTTACTGCTACCGTATTTAAAGTGAACTTATATAGAAAATAGCATCGATACCCAACTGATTAAAATAGTTAGGATTATAATAGTAATTATTTTGTGTTTCTTTATCCAGGAACGATAAAAAAATGAACTTATAACAAAAGATGTCATACAAATAAAAGAGGTTAGATAAAAAGAATATACCAAAAAAGTAAGAGCATCTACCTTGATTTTTTGAATAAAGATAGTTCCATATATGACTAATAATATTATTACTGTTATTAAAGTAAGCAATGTTATTTTAATGGGATTCATAAATGATTGTAATTGATTATTTTATATACCATTTTATTCCACTGGGTATAGATTTAGTTGTCCAGTGTAGGGTCTTCCACAGATTATCGATTGTGCTTTTTAGACCAGTGTTCTAACCATACCATTGTACATTTACATTTTCGGTATAAATCATTTGTCCCGAGGTAACCACTCTAATCGTTTTTCACTTAATAATCTATATGTATGTTGATTTATTCTGAGTGAATCAGAACCTTTTTCTTTTATAACAGAATCATTTAATTCTGTAATCTTATAAATGGATTCGGGTACGTTGATATTAATAGTATTGTTTGCTGTTTCAAAATGATAATAATCATAAAAAAATTGATGTCCCATTGGAGGTAGAATTGCAGTTGAATCATATTTTATCATGAGTTGATATGGATAGCGTTTTATGATTTTACCAGAAAAACTAGATTGTCTAAAATAAGATTTCTGTTTAGTAAAAGCTTGTTCCGCGTCAGCTTGTATTTCATACAACTCATGACCAATTATAACAATAATAGTAAGTGCACATCCTGCGAAGATACTGGCTATAATTATTAATATTCTCTTTCTATTTTTCTTCATCTTCTATTATTGATTTTACTGAGTATAGATATGGGAAAATTATGTTATAATTTGATTTATTACTCAATTATTTAGCAAGTTCTAACTAATACTTCTTTTTGACTTTTGTTTTGTCAATATTTTTATATTTATATAAATAATTATTGTAAATAAAATATATTGTACTATCTACGGCAGTAAAATATACAGTATCGTTTCGAGCGAAAACAATTCCTCTTTCATTCTCACCACCAATTGATAAACCCGGTTCAGGGCTATATTCGATACTATAATAACTACCATCTCTATTAATGCCGTCACACGATATGGTATATTTGACTCCGTCAATAAAAAACTCCCAACTATCCATATTAATACGTCTGTTAATTTCAATATACTGTACAAAAAAAAGGTACACTAAAAAAGAAGATAAGAAAGCATTAATCACTAAAAAAGGTGTATAATACATCTTGATAAAATAGAATATGCCGGCAATCACTAAATTGGTTAAAAATACTATAGGAATAATAAATAATAATATGATAGTCATACTTTCATCAGGTTGAGTGTACAGTGTCCAACAACCAACCATAATTATATCAATAATCAATAGTATCGACAACGTTTTGATATTCTTTTTAGAAAATAATGTTTTCATTGTATACTTAGTTTTTAATATGAAACAATCTTTCCATCTACAATTTGATAACGTCCCTCTGGAAGATTACTTATTTGATCATAAAAAACAGAGTCACCAACCTCCATAAAGTTCACCTTTTCTTATAACTTGCTGATCTACTGCCACGTGGTACTCTCTCGTATCGATGTTTATATAAGAATACGGTTCTATTTGTTTTCCATTTTCAGAAAAACGATCATAATCACTAAAAGAAATCATTTGGAAATTAAAATGTTGATGTTGGATATGCTGTATGGGAGCAGCATATTCTTTTATATAAACATTCGTTGTATCCATAAACATATAAATGTAACCACCCGTTTGAAATTCGATAGAATCTTGACTATTCTTTAACATTAAGGAATCTAATGCGAAAAAAATAACAAACTGTCCTCCTTTGCGTTTAGATGTTTTCACGAAAACATCCTTACCTGGTAATTGAAAGACACAATTAATTTCTGTTCGTTCGGATTTCTGTTCACAAGAAAGAAGGACCAACATTACTAATACAAATACTATTATTTTTTTCATTTTTAATTACTTAAAAAAAACATTTAGTCATACCTGGTACAGACTTATATTGCCAACGTATTGCTTTACATGGATTTTTAAATGATCCTCTTATGCCATCTTTCCATCCTCGGAACTGTGCGCGTTGGCTTGAAAAGCCTTCTACAGATGGATGATTATCCTGCTTAGACTGCAATTTATCGAATTGCCATCGGGCTAAGTCCCAACTAATTTGGTGATATCCAGTTATATGTCCTGCTGCATTTATCTCTTGTTGTGTTCTTTGATTACGTCGCTCTAATTCATTAGGATCATATGCATTAGACTGTGCTCTTTTAATAAAGGGAGATGGGGTACTGGAATGAGTTTGTGGGTTGATGTTTATTCCATAAGTATTCATCGTGGCGGTCTGGGGGACCGGAATAACAGGTAATTGAGCATATAGGTGCCAACTACATAAGATGGTGAAGAATATGGTTAACGATTTCTTCATTTTAGCAGTTGATAATGATAATATTCGCAATATAAGGATTTATTATTGACTAATCAAAGAAAATACTGGAAAAGTGAGAGTAAGTAGAGAAATGATCCCTTTCCTCACCAATACACATTTGTTTTCTTATGTTATGGTATCGAATGCAATACCATGATGGAATTGATAAAAGTTTAAAGAAATGCAGTTATCCTGTCTTTTTGTTCTTATATGATCGTTTTTCATAACACACTTATTTTAATTATTGCTATAACTGGAGAATAAATTGCATAATAATGTAATTTATCAGCCCTGTTTTATTGCATAATCTTCCTTTATTTGGATAGTTATGCATATTTACCCGGCATGTTATCTTAATTTTCCCTATATGATAAGTTCGGTTCCTCTACGAGGAACAACCCGAACCTCGTAGAGAAACGACTCGAGACTCTACGAGAAAAAATAAAACCGCCTTAAAAGACGTTTTCGGACGCTAACTGACGACTAAATTTACCCAAATCTTAATTGTCAAAAGTATAATCAAGGAGATTTATAAAGTTGAATTGTGTAACGAATGTCAAAAGAATAAGATGTTTTTGTTATGTAATTTTTTGAAAACTGTACAATGAGAATTGTCAAAACTGGAAATGCCGAAGATTTTTATCACTTGTGAGAAACCTTCCCTGAATTAGAGGATTCCAGAGGATCAGGAATGTCACTTTGTCAAATTGCAAGTAGGTATGTACTGTGTATTTCGATCATAGAACAATCACTTATTAGAACTTACTTCCTTGTTCTTTGCCTTTTCCTTATCAATAATTTAAAAGAAACTTTGTATCTTTGAACACTGTAATGCCTTCATAAATGACGAAAAGGAATGCTATGAATGTCTCCCGAAGTATGATAAGAAACTTCTGTGTATTGGGATTACTACTCGTCTCCCTGTCTACTCTTGCACAACCTCTGGTCTGGAAAGATGCTCCGGATGAAACTTTTGTTTTCAAGCTCAGCGATAAGGAAGCATTGAAACTTCTTAAAGGACGTTTCCGCCCTAAGGACTGGGATAGAGTGCTTGCTACTCCTTTTACTTCTTTCTCGGAGAAATGGGAAGAACAACCGGCTGAGGGACATTTTATTTTTGCCAATATTGAGAGAAATAAAATTAATTACAGCTATCATCCTGTTATTCCTTTCCAGGTATTTCTTTTCAAAGAATATGGCGCACTTACTTTGCAGGTGGTAGATGCCGAAGGTGATATCCGTAATGATGCTAAAGTACGACTGGATTATAAACGTCTCTCGTATGATAACTCCAGCCAAACATATAGTTATGAAGACTGGTCGGAAGAAGAAGATCATATTCTTACTGTTGAGCTGGATAAGTTTCGGGCTGTCTTCGACCTGAAAAAACATCTCGTTCCTTCCTGGTATTCAGATTATTGGGATCGGGAGGAGAGTCGTCCCAGCTTTTATAGCTACATGATAACAGATAAAAATAAATACAAACCGGGTGAAACGGTTCGTTTTAAATCATATGCCTTGTCCGGTAACAGACGCCCATTGAAGCAGGAGCTTTCTTTGTGGATGCGGACAAAGGGATATCAGTTTAAAAAAATATTAACTTTGCCTCCCTATCATCCGGGAGGTTTTGCCGGAGAATTCCAGTTGGACGATTCATTGAAGCTGGAACTCGACCGTCTATACTCTATCCAGTTACGTGATAAACGGGGACGGGTAGCGGCTACTACCAATTTTCGTTATGAAGACTATGAATTGACAGGAAGTAAATTGGAAGCTAAGCTTCATTCGGATGTGCAGTACGCTTCGCAGGTAAATAAGTTGGAGGTTGTTGCGACAGATGCCAATGGATTGCCTATGCAAGAAATGGAGGTGGAGATCACCGTTCGGCTTCGCACAATACTGCATTCTTACATAAGTGTACTGTCATTACCGGATACCTTGATGTTTCGCCGTATCAGTCTGGATGCAGCAGGGAAAACGCATCTTGAGATTCCTGCCGATATATTTGGTCCGTCAGATTGCGCATACGAGGTGAATGTACTTTTACTGACGCCGGACAATGAGCGGAGAGAACAACGATGCCGTGCCACTTTTTATCATTCACACTACGAATTGCAGTATCATACCCGGGGGGATTCTTTACGTTTTGCATTTCTGGACAAGGGGGTGGAGAGAAGTGTAGAAGCTGAGTTAATATGTGGGAATGATAAAAAGATCCGGAAGATTCATCTACCTTATGAGCAGAAATTTAGCCAGGCTGCTACGGGTTATCTTTTAAGAGTACCGGCTTTTAACTACGAATCACGTATTGCAGTTGCAGATATGAATAGTCAGTTGGATTTGAAAGGGGAGATAGATAGCGACTCATTGAAAGCTTGCCTGACGAATCCTTTGCATTTGGATGTGTCGTGGTATGTTTATCAAGGTAATCAGCTTTTGCAAAAGGGGGCGGGAAAGGAGCTGGACTTGCATATTGGTGACATTGATACTCGAGCTGTTTATTACATTGAAGTGTTCTATTTCATGGGAAATGAAGAGAGGTCACTGAAACGTGTGTATCGTGTTTACCCCAACAGCCTGTCTGTGGAAACGAATCTGCCGAAGCGAATTTATCCGGGACAGAGAGTAGATGCTACATTGCACGTGCGCGATAGATACGGAGAGCCTGTTCCGAATGTAGATCTTACCGCTTTTTCTGTAAACTCTCAGTTGGGATATGATATACCCGATTTGCCTTATTATGGAGCCGAACCACAGGCACGTGAGCAACGGGCGAGTTACTCGATGAAGCAGAAAAACTATTTGCATTCTGCCTCATTGGATTTTGAACATTGGAATAGATTGGCGCATCTTGATCGCTTGCCTTATTATCGGTTCATATACCCTTCGGGGCAATTGTTCAGACATGTGATGGATACACCCGATGGCAGTACTCAGTTTGCACCTTACGTGATGATGGGAGGGAAGTCTGTAACTATTTATGTGATAGAATTGAATGATAAGCCTTGTTACTTTTCGTGGACTAAACAACCGCAAGGATACTCTTTCCGGATACCGTCCGAATCATCCAAACAAAAAGTGACTTTACGCTTGTCTGACAGGGCCATTGTGTTGGATTCTATCTCATTTGAGAAAGGAAAGAAGACCATCCTGAGCCTGGATATGGAGCAGGTTCCGAAGGAAGCAAAAACAGTCTGGCTGAAAACAATCCGGGACAGGCAGGGGCGAACTGTTTTTTCCCGTAAAGAGGAAGAACGGTATCAGTCTTATCTCTGTCGTCTTCCCGTACCGGATGGAGTAGAATATACTTGTCTGGAGGGGGAATTTGGCAAGATGTGTCCGGTTTATCTCAGTTACGCATTTCCGCGTATGAAAAGTATATTGGTGGGTCCGGTAGAGCCGGGATATTGGAAGTATACCAATGGGGTAGAGTATCGGCACGAGGGTGGTTTTGCTTATGAATTTGAAGGCAATGTGGTTTATAAATATTCAGAAGAGCTTTGTCCTAAATATCTTAGTTTTTCATCTACTGATGTAATAACCAACCTGAATGATTTTTATTTCACACCGGAAGTATTTCGGCAGTTTGTAGAGAAATGCAGGCAGAGAAATGCTTGGCATCCGCAAAACATCTGCATTGCCCAATCGGATAAAGCGCTAAATCTTCGGTTACCCGTAGAAAAAGACTCTACCGGAGTGGCTGGTTTATTATTTGAAGATCGGATTACCCGGAAAGTTTCTTATCCGGATATGATTGTTAAAAATGGGAACAGGAATCTTGAGATCCCTATAGGTGTATATAATATTATTGTTCTTTATAATAACGGGAAATATCTGAAACGGGATAGTATTGAATTGCGTCCTTGTCATCATGTGGATATCAATATGGAAATGTCGGTATGGCACGAGCGGGATTCTCTCTCTTCACAGTGGCTGGCATTGCAAAGACACCTTGGTACATTCTCTTTGAAACCGGCTTATCGCGAATTAAGGCTGACGAAAACGCGTTGGGCAGGCAGAGATAAAGTGTCTGGTTATGTATATATTGAAGGAGATGACGAACCGTTGATTGGTGTTTCGGTTGTAGAGAAGGGAACCGGAAATGGTGCCGTTACAGATCTTGACGGATATTTTGAGTTGATGTGCGAACGTGGAGGTAATAGTACGTTGGAATTCAGTTTTATCGGAATGCAAACGAAGGAAGTGGAAGTAAGGCCTAATACGGAGTTGATCATTATGATGAAGGAGGATAATTTGGCGCTTGATGAAGTAGTAGTAACGGGATATGGAACCAGAGTCCGGTCTGTTCTTGCTGGTTCTGTGAGTGGTCTTTCAACTACAACTACGAGAAGTGGTGCTGATGTTGTCCCTCCCGAAGAAGAACTCCCGGATGAAGAGGCGAAAACTTCTGAAGAGGCTGAACATAAGCTGTATGATGAATTGATGCAACTGAACGGGCTTCGTCGTAATTTCTCTGATGTAGGTTTTTGGGAACCGAAGTTGTATACGGATAAAGAAGGCAAAGCGCAGTTTAATGTGACTTTTCCTGATAACATAACAAAATGGGATGCAGTGGTTTATGCTATGAATCGTAAACTGAATTCCGGCACTTACCGTCAGTCGATACAATCCTACAAACCGCTGATGGCGGAATTGAAAACACCGCGTTTCCTGACTGTGGGCGATACAGCTAATTTCACCGGGACAATACGTAATTATACGAAAGAGGAAGAGGTAAAAGGAAGTACCGTTTTTTGTGTTGAGGCTGACACGTTGATGAGGCAGGAGGTAAGATTAAAAGGAACTTATAGCATAGGATTGCCTGTGCAGGTTACCACGTCGGATAGTATGAAGGTCAGTTATATTTTTACTCGTGACGATGGTTACAGAGATGGCGAAGAGCATATGATTCCTGTAGTTGCGCAGGGGACTGAGTTGTCAAAAGGATCTCTTTGTGTTTTGCAAAAGGATGAAACGGTGAAGGTGAAAGCCGGGCCGGGGGAGGAAGTCAGGGTGGAACTTAGCGGAAGCCAGTTAGATAGTTATCAGGACGCTGTTAATTATTTAGGGAGATATCGTTATTGGTGTAATGAACAGTTGGCTTCTAAACTGATAGGGCTGTTGGGACAAAAAAAGATAGCTTATTATAAAGCTGAAAAGTTTACGGGTGAGAAGGAGATAATAAAGATTATTCGCCGTCTGGTCAATAATCAGAATGACGAACAGCTTTGGGGATGGTGGGGACGTACGACAGAATCTTCTTCATGGATGTCGGGACATATTCTGAGAGCCTTGAAGATGGCTATGGAAGACGGTTATGAGGTTCGGATTAATTTGGATAAATTGAGAGTACGTTATGAATTGGCACAGCCTTTCAGAGGGAAACGATTAGAGGATGTATACCTGTTTCATGCTTTGTGGTATTGGGGGATAGAACAGGATTGTGCGGCAATATTCCGTTTGCTGAATCCATTGGTAGAGCAATGTGAGGCAAAAGAAAAGACCTTAAAAGAAGCTGATAAATCATATTTACTTCAATCCTATCTCAAAGAAAAACTGTTGCTTTGGGAGATGTTACAATCGCGGGTTAGTGTGGCCGACAGTATTCGCAGGTACCTGAAAGAAGATGCGCTGGGTGGAGTATATTGTACGGACGACCGAAGATTATCCTACTGTGATTACACCGGATTGGAAAATACGCTGATCGCTTATCGGATAATCAAGAGTGAACCTTCTTTGAGTCACTTAAAAGAAGCAATGCAATGGCATATTCTTCGTACGCGAAATATGGGTTGGAATACTTACCAGGCTTCTTTGGCGGTGGCAACTGTGTTGGATGATTTGCTGGATGGGCAATCTCAACAAGGTGTTCCGGCAATTGTAGAACTCACAGGAAAGGAAAATCGGCAAATAACAGAGTTTCCTTATACCACCCGTTTAGCTGCCGGTGAGTCTCTGGTGCTGACCCGTAAAGAGGGGATACCTCTAATACTTAGTTCATCTATCGTAAAGCGGGTGACAGAAGCTAATGGCAGTGATGCATTTGAAGTACAGTCTGTTTTTGAGGGGGGTGACCGGTTGAAAGCAGGAGAACCTGCTACACTGGTGGTTACTCTCAATGTAAAGCAAGCTGGAGCAGAATATGTGATGCTGGAAGTACCGATTCCTGCATCCTGTAGCTATAATTCTAAAATAAATAGTAATATTTCGGAGGTACATCGCGAATATTTTAAAGAAAAAACCGTTATCTTTTGTGAGAAGTTACCAGTAGGAAAACATCTTTTCCGCATTTCGTTGCTCCCGCGTTATACAGGGACCTATTCACTTAATCCGGCGAAAGTGGAGTTGATGTATTTTCCGGTAGTGAATGCAAATAACGAGATACGTAATATACAAGTCACAGAGAGAAGAACAGAATAAATTATGAGATATATTGTTTCAGTCGTACTTTTTATACTTGCCTTGACCTCCTGCAAGAGGGATACTCCGCGCTATGTAATCGGTATGTCTCAGTGTAGTGATGACAGCTGGCGGCATAAGATGAATGATGAAATATTGCGCGAAGCCATGTTTTATGAAGGGGTGTCTGTAGAGATACGTTCGGCACATGACGATAATCGGAGGCAACAGGAAGATATTCAGTATTTTATTGATAAGAAGGTGGATCTGCTGATTGTTACGCCCAATGAGGCAGCACCGATTACACCAATAGTAGAAGAGGCTTTTGATAAAGGTATTCCCGTAATTGTGGTGGACAGAAAGATTCTTTCTGACAAATATACTGCTTTTATGGGAGCAGATAACTATGAGATAGGACGCGAAGTAGGAAAGTATCTTGCCGCCAAACTGGGTGGTAAAGGAAACATAGTAGAGCTTACCGGCCTGAGCGGTTCAACTCCGGCTATGGAGAGGCACCAGGGATTTATGAGTGCCATTAGCCGTTATCCGGATATTCATCTGCTGGCCAGGGCCGATGCTGCATGGGAACGTGAGCCGGGACGGATCATTATGGATTCTTTATTGCGGATTTATCCGAAGATCGATGCCGTATACTCTCATAATGACCGCATCGCACCGGGAGCTTTTGAAGCGGCTGAAAAGCTGGGGCGGGCCAAAGATATTGTTTTTGTGGGTATTGATGCCTTGCCGGGCAAAGGGAATGGAGTAGAGTTGGTGTTGGACAGTGTGTTGGATGCAACTTTTATTTATCCTACCAATGGAGATAAGGTACTGGAAATGGCAATGAACATTCTCGAAAAGAAGCCTTTTGCACGTGAAACCACGATGGAGACTGCCATTGTAGATCCGATTAACGCTCCGGTAATGAAGCTCCAGACTGCTCATATCGCTGAGTTGGATAAAAAGATTGAAACGCTGAACGGACGTATCAGTGGCTATCTCTCTCGCTATGCCAATCAGCAAGTGGTGCTTTATGGTAGTTTGCTTGTATTACTGCTGGTAGCCGGATTGTTGCTGGTGGCTTATAAAGCGCTTCGTGTCAAAAATAGGCTGAATATTGAGTTATCCAAACAAAAGAAGCAGCTTGAAGAGCAGCGGGATACTCTTTCCGAACAACGTGATCAGTTGATACAGCTTTCGCATCAGCTGGAAGAAGCTACTCATGCCAAACTGGTGTTTTTCACAAATATCTCTCATGATTTCCGCACTCCGTTGACATTGGTTGCCGACCCGGTAGAGCAATTACTTGCAGACAAAGACCTTTCCGGTGATCAGCATCGGTTGTTGCTGCTTGTTCAGCGCAATGTGAATATTTTGTTGCGTCTGGTCAATCAGATTCTGGACTTCCGTAAGTACGAGAATGGCAAAATGGAGTATACTCCTGTCGCGATAGATATGTTGCAGTGTTTTGAAAATTGGAACGAATCTTTCCTTGCAGCGGCACGTAAGAAGCATATTCGCTTCTCTTTTGATAGTATGCCTGATACAGATTATCATACACTTGCTGATGTAGAGAAATTAGAGCGGATTTACTTTAATCTTCTTTCCAATGCGTTTAAGTTTACGCCGGAAAATGGAAAGGTTACGGTTCGTCTTTCCGCACAGGAAAAAGAAGGGCAGAACTTCTTCCGTTTTACAGTAGCCAATACCGGCAGCCTTATCTCGGCAGAACATATCTGTAGCATTTTCGACCGTTTCTATAAGATAGATATGCATCATGCGGGGTCGGGTATCGGGCTTGCATTGGTCAAAGCTTTTGTTGAGATGCATGGTGGTACGATACAGGTAGAAAGTGACGAACGGCAGGGGACGATGTTTACGGTAGAACTACCGGTATGTAACTGTACGTCTGTTGCAGATACATTATCTTTGGAAGTATCTGAGCAGGATTTGCCTGTTGAGTTTTCAGAAGATGAAGAGGAACAGGAGTTGGGCTATGACTCTTCAAGGATGTCTGTACTGATAATTGATGATAATGCGGATATACGTTCGTATGTCCATGGGTTGCTCAATGCAGAATATTCAGTGATTGAGGCCGCTAATGGCTCCGAAGGTATCCGGAAAGCAATGAAGTATGTGCCTGATCTGATTATCTCGGATGTTATGATGCCGGGTATGGATGGTATTGAGTGCTGCCGCCGGTTGAAGAGTGAACTGCAGACGTGTCATATTCCTGTGATATTGCTGACTGCCTGTTCTCTGGACGAACAACGCATACAGGGCTATGACGGTGGGGCAGATTCATACATTTCCAAACCTTTTAGTTCGCAGCTTCTGTTGGCACGTATCCGTAATCTGATAGATTCACACCAACGGTTAAAGCAATTCTTTGGTGATCGGCAGACATTGGCGAAGGAGGATATCTGTGATCTCGATAAAGACTTTGTCGAGAAATTCAAGAAGATTATTGAAGAGAAGATGAGTGACTCCGGATTGAATGTAGAAGATTTAGGAAAAGATATGGGACTGAGCCGTGTGCAGCTCTATCGCAAAATAAAATCGCTGACCAATTATGCGCCTAATGAATTGCTACGTATGGCGCGTCTGAAGCGGGCGGCTTCTCTGTTGGCTTCTTCGGAACTGACGGTGGCGGAGATTGCTTATGAAGTAGGCTTTACTTCTCCTTCTTATTTTACAAAGTGTTATAAGGAACAGTTTGGAGAAAGTCCGACGGAGTTTTTGAAACGTAAAGGATAAAGAAACGGAATGAAAGATTATAAGGTTGGTAAAGAAACCATGTCCGATGCCTTCTGCCGGGAGGTGTATGCAGTGGTACGGGATATTCCTGCCGGGAAAGTAATCTCTTATGGAGAGATAGCCGCTTTGCTGGGAAAACCACAATGTTCACGCATGGTGGGACGTAGTTTGAAGCAGGTACCTCTTGACTTGAATCTTCCTTGTCACCGGGTAGTCAATGCACAGGGTAGGCTTGTTCCCGGGTGGGAAGAGCAACGGACCTTGTTGCAACTCGAAGGTGTCTGCTTCAAAAAGAGTGGTAATGTAGATATGGCCCGGTGCCTATGGAAATACGATGAAATACGTTAATACATACAAATAAAATATCAGATATATCATGAAGAAATTATTATCTCTTCCTCCGAATCTGGTGCACTGCTTTCATGAACTGGAAGAAGTAGATGCCTCAGAATGGTTTTGTACTTCCGATCCTGTTGGAGCAAAGTTAGGTTCGGGTGGTGGAACAACTTGGTTGTTACAGGCATGTCATGAGAATTATGCTTCTAAAGAGTCTTTTTCAAACTGGTTGGGAGCTGAAAAACGAATTTTACTACATGCCGGAGGGCAGAGCCGGAGGCTTCCGGGATATGCTCCTTCCGGGAAAATTCTTACGCCGATCCCTGTTTTCAGTTGGGAGCGTGGACAGAAGTTAGGGCAGAATCTACTCTCTTTGCAATTGCCGCTTTATGAGAGAATTATGAACATGGCTCCGGAGAATATGCATACATTGATAGCCAGCGGAGATGTATATATCCGTTCGGAGAAGCCCTTGCAGGAGATTCCTCAGGCCGATGTGGTATGTTATGGGCTTTGGGTCAATCCGTCATTAGCTACGCATCACGGAGTGTTTGTCTCTGATCGCAAGACACCGGATATTCTCGACTTTATGCTGCAAAAGCCCTCTCTTGCAGAATTGGAAGGACTGGCAAAAACACATCTGTTTTTAATGGATATTGGGATATGGTTGCTTAGCGACCGTGCTGTGGAATTGCTGATGAAACGTTCTCTTGATACTAATTCCGGAGAGATTACCTATTATGATCTTTATTCAGATTATGGGCTTGCACTGGGGAGTCATCCCAAAATAGAAGATGTCGAACTGAATAGTCTTTCCGTCGCTATACTGCCTTTACCCGGGGGAGAGTTTTACCACTATGGCACGAGCCGTGAGTTAATCTCTTCTACATTGGCTGTACAGGATAAAGTGCGTGATCAGCGATTAATCATGCATCGTAAGGTAAAACCCAATCCTGCCATCTTTGTACAAAATGCTTCTACCAGTATCTCTTTCTCTTCCGAAAATGCCAACTTATGGATTGAGAACAGTTATGTGGGGAAAGGTTGGAAACTGGGATCTCGTCAGATTATTACCGGGGTACCGGAGAATGATTGGGAGATAACGGTACCCGATGGTATTTGTTTGGACGTAGTTCCTATGGGAGAAGCCGGATTTGTGGTACGCCCATATGGACTGGATGACGTGTTTAAGGGCGCATTGGATTCACCCGGTACTCTGTTTACTGGTATTCCTTTTGTTGAATGGATGGAACAGCGTGGCATTAACTGGAATGACATTCAGGGGTGTACGGATGATTTACAGGCAGCTTCCATCTTTCCAATGACGGAGTCGGTTGATGAACTTGGTTTATTGTTGCGTTGGATGACAACGGAACCTAATCTGGCAGAAGGACGTGTGTTGTGGTTGAACTGTATGAAGTTCTCTGCTGATGAAATTTCTGCCCGTGCCAATCTGCAACGGCTTTATGCTCAACGTATGGCTTTTCGTCGAGAAAACTGGAAGGGTTTGTCAGACAATTATGAGAAGAGTGTTTTCTATCAGCTCGATTTGGAAGATGCTGCCCATGAATTTGTAAATCTCGGACTTGAAGTGCCCCAGGCACTGCCGGGTGATACTGCACAGTTATTGCAAATGCATAACCGGATGTTGCGGGCGCGCGTGATGGAATTGAAAAATGATCCGGGCAGCAAGGAAGAAGAGAAAGAGGCATTCAATCTTTTGCGAAATGGCTTACTAGGGCAGGTTTGCAAGCAGAAATGTAATCCGAAGCTGAATGTTTATTCCGATCAGATTGTATGGGGACGTAGTCCTGTACGTATTGACGTGGCCGGTGGCTGGACAGATACTCCTCCTTATTCGCTTTATTCGGGGGGAAATGTGGTGAATCTGGCTATTGAACTGAACGGGCAACCTCCTTTGCAAGTATACGTCAAAACTTGTAAAGAACCTCATGTTGTACTTCGTTCCATAGATATGGGAGCGATGGAAGTGGTGAATACGTATGAAGAGTTGCAGGATTACCGAAAAATAGGTTCTCCTTTCTCTATACCTAAAGCCGCATTGGCGCTAGCTGGCTTTGTTCCTCAGTTCTCGGAGGTGCAATATGATTCTTTGAGGGAACAGTTAGAAGCTTTTGGTGCCGGTATTGAAGTTACATTGCTTGCAGCTATACCGGCAGGTTCCGGACTGGGAACAAGTTCTATTCTTGCTTCTACTGTGTTGGGAGCAATCAATGATTTCTGTGGTTTGGCATGGGATAAGAATGAGATTTGTCGTTGTACATTGGTATTGGAGCAGTTGCTTACCACAGGAGGAGGCTGGCAGGATCAATATGGTGGCGTTTTCTCCGGAGTTAAGTTGTTGCAAACGGAATCCGGATTTGACCAGACTCCGTTAGTGCGTTGGTTACCCGATCAGTTATTTACGAATCCTGAATATCGGGATTGTCATTTGCTTTATTATACTGGTATAACCCGTACGGCAAAAGGTATTTTAGGAGAGATTGTCCGTTCTATGTTTCTTAATTCCGGGAATCATCTTGCTTTGTTGTCAGAGATGAAAATACATGCTTTGGATATGAATGAGGCTATTTTACGTGGTAACTTCATAAATTACGGTAAGTTGGTAGGAAAGAGTTGGATACAGAATAAAGCACTTGATGCCGGTACAAATCCACCGGAAGTGGAAAAGATAATCCGTTTGATTGAAGATTATACTTTAGGGCATAAGTTGCCGGGAGCTGGTGGTGGCGGATATCTGTATATGGTTGCCAAAGATCCACAGGCGGCTGTTCAGATTCGTCGGATACTCACAGAATATGCGCCTAACCCTTGTGCACGATTTGTAGAAATGACTTTATCTGACAAAGGGTTACAGGTATCAAGAAGTTAGTTCATGATTGTACGAATATGAATAAATTTACGATTAGACGATTGACGATGTACGATTGGGATTACTCTATCTCTAATAGCGTTGAAACAGGCTTTTAAAAGAGCAACTTCAATCGTACATCGTCAATCGTCCAATCGTAAATTTATTCATTCCTGTATGGCTATGTAAGTGAAAATAATCTTCTCGTGATGATTTTATTTTCGTATGTGATGCGGCATCTCTTCCGGAAGTTCCATTGATATTTCCACCAGACC
>OGZT01001533.1_pt1 | contig 15558 bp, 18 predicted proteins | sample 1576891 | NCBI WGS metagenome assembly OGZT01 (sample SAMEA3541521, study PRJEB24748) | human gut metagenome | biome: human gut; feature: human-associated habitat; material: faeces | place: China | collected 2012 | reverse complement strand
TAAATCCTTCCTCTACTTCCCGATTGGGAAATCCCAGGCGGTAGATATCAAAACGCCGATGACGTTGAAGAGCACATGGGCGGCGCAGGCCTGTTTGGCGGTCCGATCCGTGCCGATGGAAGCGAGGACCGCGGTGATGGTTGTTCCGATATTGTCACCCAAGATGATGGGGATGGCCGCGTGGAGGGGCAAGAGGCCCTGTACGCCGAGGGCGATGGTCAGGCCGACCGTAGCGGCGCTGGATTGGACAAGGAGGGTGAGCAGCGTTCCGGCCAGAACCCCCATGAGCGGGTTGTGGCTGAACATGAGGAACAAGTCCTTTTCATTCCGGAGGAAACTCATGGAGGATTCCATGGTCTGCATTCCCACGAAAAGCAGACCAAAACCCAAGAGGCCGTTGCCAGCGTACTTCTGTACCTTGGAGCGTCCGAAGAAGGAGAGAAGCACGCCTATAATAATGAAGAGGTAGGCGTAGTCTTGGACTTTGATGGCAAGGATCTGGCCCGTGACCGTGGTCCCGATGTTGGCGCCCATGATGACGCCGATGGCTTGCGTCAGGGTCATGAGCCCCGCGTCGACGAAGCTGACCGTCATGACCGTGGTGGCGCTGCTGCTTTGAATGAGAACGGTGACGCAGGCACCCACCAGCACGCCCATGATCGGCGTTTTGGTCAGTGTTCCGATAAGCTGTCGCAATCGGTCCCCGGCTATCAGCTGTAGGGCCTCACTGATCAGCTTGATGGCGAAGAGGAAAAGCCCAACGCCGCCAAGAAGCTGAATGATGCTTTGTACAGACATGAAGACGCTCCTTAGAATTTGGTTCGACTCTTGCCCCATGAAAAGATGAACTGTCAAGGAAATTCCCGGCGAATTCGAATACTCGGCATTCCGAAACAGGAGAACCGCATTTTTTTAGAGTCTCATGATAATAAAATCACCTTTATTTATCGTATGTTATTTCCCAGCGCCGTTCGTGGTGTGGAAAAAATGTCGATTTTTCCAAAAAAAGGCTTGCCAGCCATCCTGAATTTCGCTAGTTACATCGCTGCACGACGCGGAGAGGTGTCCGAGCTGGTCGAAGGAGCACGATTGGAAATCGTGTGTACTCAAAAGGTACCGGGAGTTCGAATCTCCCCCTCTCCGCCATTAGAAGTAATTTCAAGTGCCGCCAAGCATCATTAACTGCTTGGCGGCACTTCTTTTTTGCCCCTTTCAGGGGCTTTTTTCGTGTTGCCGAATGCCGTTGAGTGAAGTTGACAGCCGCGATTTTTTTGGGGCAACAATAGGGGCAACTATCTACTATACCCATGGAGTTGCCCCAATGCCTCTGACAGATACGCGGATCAAAGTAGCCAAGCCCACGGATAAGGTCTACAAGATTTATGATGCCGACGGGTTGTACATTGAAGTCCCGCCGACCGGCAGCAAGCGGTGGCGGTTTAAATACAGGATAAACGGCAAAGAAAAACGGATCAGCCTCGGTATCTATCCCGAGATTGGTTTAAAGGATGCGCGGGAAAAACGTGATGAAGCCCGAAAGCAGGTTGCGGCGGGCCGGGACCCCAGCGTCATAAAAAACAAGACTGCATATGCGGAGAAAACCTTTCAGCACATAGCCGACGAATGGGTTGCGCTTCATCGGGCAACATGGGCTCCGCGTCATACGGAAACGGTCGAGCAGAGGCTGAGAAGCTACATTTACCCGGAACTTGGCAATGTCCCTTTGAAGGACATTACCCCGATTGAAGTCCTGAGCGTGATCAAGGCGATTGAAAAGAGGGGAGCTTTGGAGGCGGCCCGCAGGACACTCGCGATCTGCTCGCAGGTTTTTCGATATGGGGTTGCTTCGGCACTTATCCCCAGTGACCCCTGTCGGGACCTTAGGGGAGCGCTTGCGCCACGGGAAGAGGGGCATTTTCCGGCATTGGTGGATCGGGATGGCGCAACGGCAGTGATGCGGGCGATCCATCATTATAAAGGATCGGCTGTTGTCCGATTGGCGTTGCGTGTGCAGGCTCTGACCTTCGTACGCCCCGGCGAGTTGCGGTGGGCGAAGTGGCCGGAGTTCGATATGGCGGGTGCGCTCTGGGTGATTCCTGCAGAGCGCATGAAGATGAAGCGGGAACACTGGGTTCCCTTGTCAAGGCAGGTATTGGAGATCCTGGAAGAGCTACATGAGATCACAGGTCATCGGGAATACCTGTTCCCGTCGATGCGGGCGAGAAAGGATGTGCCCATTTCTGAGAACACACTCAACGCAGCACTCAAGAGTTTGGGCTTTGACGGCATCCATGTGGCGCACGGTTTTCGGGCGATGGCTTCAAGCCTTCTGAATGAAATGGGCTGGCGCCCGGATGTCATCGAGCGCCAGCTTTCGCATGTTGAAGAGAATAAGGTTCGTGCAGCGTACAACCGGGCGGAGTACATTACCGAGCGCCGCCAGATGATGCAGGCTTGGTCTGATTTTCTCGTTGGGTTGGCTTCCACTTCCCCGCAATAAAAGCGTTGATGTCAGACTCTCTCCAGAACCGGCACCGCCCCTTTTTTTGGGATTGCGGTGCCCTTCCTTCCTGTGACCACTTCCGCCACGTTGAGGAAACCACGCCTACACGACCGATGAAATCCTTGAGCTTCAAAAGGCGATCTTCTGCCATATCAAGTCGTCTCCAGATGAAGCAAGCTCATGCACGCTCCGTCTTGTGAAGGTAAAAGAGGGCATGAACCCCAATTACAGCCCCATGACACCGGGAACGCCGACCCGGTGGAAGGTATTCATGAGCAGAGCATCCATCACGTCCGCGACATCTCCGGCGTCGACGTCGGTTGAACATTGGCCAGCTGCGTGCATGATGCTTTTGAACGATACCAGAGGGGAAAGGGCTCCTTCCAGTTCGTCCCGCCGCATGGATACAGTATCCGCCGCCGCTTTTTGCAGGTTCGCGATCCGGCGCGCTTCGTTGTCAGCGGCATAGGCGACATGCCATGCTGGGGAATGACCGGGAATCGTATTGGAGTTTTCCTTTTTTAGCGCATCTATTTCTTCATCAGCGATCCGTTCGGCCATCGTCACGATCCGGCTTGCGCCGTCAAGGGAATGGGTTTCCAGAGTGCTTTTGTGCATGGCGGCTGTCCTTTGCTTGAGTGATGAAAATCGTCAATCCCTGACCTCATTCCCTGCCGTCGCTTGCTTTCCCGCTCCCGTGGGCTTGCGGCTTGCCGTGCTCGGTACTTGTTGAGGCTGCGTTTGCGGCACTTCAAGGCTACTGTTCCGGTCCGGGGACGCGTACTTTTCGACTCGTGCCGTTTGGCAAAATCAATATTGCCAAATGTCAAAATTGAAAGCAAGTAAAAATTGACAAAAAGAAATTTTATACAGAGTCCTCACCGTGCAATTTTGACAAACAGCACAAACGAAAGGGCCTGAAACCGGAAGGTATCGGCCCTTTCGTTTTAACGGTTATGCGAGCTTGCGCAGTGCGAGCGCGGCCTGGAGCGATGATTGCGCCAGCCCGAGGCTGTACCAGGCGGCGTTGATGTGATGCTTGATGGCCTTCTCGACTTCAAACGGAACCGAGCCGATGCCGCTCAGTTCCCTGCGCACGGTGATATGCGTCCAGTTTTCAGTACCGTCGAGGGCGAAGAGGGCTTTTTCGATGTCGGTGAACAGGCGTTCCGTGGCGGGGAGGCCGGGGAGCCTTTGGGGAACGGGGCGGCGGGTGACGACTTCCGGCACGGTGGACAGGGTGTCCAGAATGTTCCGCCATGCGTCCGTCTGGCGGGCAGCGTAGCTCTGGGAGAGGAAGATGATCCCTTCGCGGGAAACCATATACTGCGGGCAGCGCTGGCCCTTGGCGTCTACATAGTTTCCCCTGACGAAAGCGTCCCGTTGCGGGCAGACGGCAGCGGCGCGGCTTATGGCGTCGAGCACGGTGGAGTGGCGCTTATGCAGCTCTCCGGCGATGGTGCGGGAGGAGATGCGGGAGAGGGTGCCTGTAGGTGGCACCGAAGAGTTGGAGTCCGGCTTCACAGTAAAGAATGTCTCTTCCAGCAGTTCGTACATATCCCATGCGCGATCCGTGTTCAGAGACTTGGCATGACGGGCACAGCCGCGAGCTGTATAGAGGATGAGAGCGCGAACCTTAGTAGAAATTTGCGAGTCGAAATTTTCGACGCACAAACGAAAATCCTTGAGTTCTTGACCTAATAGGGAAAAGAAATGCTTTCCTTCAATGAACCTTTCTCGGTTATTAGCAAAATTCTGGCGTATCTGCTTGGGCACTACGTCATACGCTTGCGCTAGCATCTCGGTGGTAAGAACAGGGATGCCCTTGTAGGCGAGCGGGGGAAAAGAGGGGGCAGAGGAAGAAGGTAAAAGTTGAGCCTGACTCATGGTGAGCCTCCAAGAAGTAGTATGTTGGGCTTTAGATATGAGAAAAGCCGGGTCTCAACTACTTCTTGGCAGCGCTCACGCACTTTTCAAAAGCTGCTCTTATTCCCCGTGAGGGTATTGTATTAGGAGCTATCGACCCGGCAAAGAATATGCTGGAAGACGGCATTATAGCCGAAAAGAAAACCCAGCAAAAGAGCCGGGCAGATGCAAAGAGAACGCGGTATCTGCCAAAAGAAGTAGTGAAAATACCACGCCATAAAAACGGGGAAATGTCAAGAGATATATAGATAGGGTAGAGTAAGTTAGTTAGCCTGAAAAGTTTTTTACTTATATTTACCTAATTCTTCTTGAAAAAAACTAATCAGATGTTCACATGCAATGGCTTCACTGATATTTTGCTCACGTGATATGATATTGATCATACGATCAATAGTTTCTGTTGAACCTTCTTCTTTGTTGTTATGAAATTCAGTTTTACCCAAATGTGTTAAGGTAAGTCCTATGTTTTTTTCTCCTTTGATATGAATTTTTTTATCGTTATCAGTACTAAAAACAATAGGTGTAGGGTAAGAATACCGAGTAAGTTTACAAAAAAGTCTGATCGCACATTCCTTACGTTCGTTATAATTTGATGTCATGATTATCTCCTACGATTCTAAAAATTCTGAAAAACGTCTTAATGCATTAATGACAGCATGATGAGATTTTTCACCTAGTTGTTGCTTGATTCCATCTTTATCATATTGTGGTAATACATTTTTAATTTCTTTTGCTAGTTCTTCCCATGTCATTCCTTCATCTTTTGCGACAGCGTCAACACGATTACAGTAATCATAAACAGTACTTGGAAGACCGCTAGGGGTAGTTTTCTTGTATTTATGTTCTATCAAGTATTTTTCAAATTTTTTCTTCATATTTTTTTGCCTAATTTTTTTGAATCAATAGTTTTACACATTCTTTCATAACAAAAACAGATTGCCCAAAGGCATGGACTAAATAACAAATACAGAAAATTTTGAATCTTTTTATCTTCAAACCAGAAATACCCAAAAGCTAATACTGATAATAATGCTAAAATAAATATAATATTAATTTTATAACGAATAAGTATCTTGTCAAAAACATTACGTATAAAACATTTTTCGATTGACATCGATGTTTTAACTTTGATATCAGTGCCGCCTTCAATGATAGCCATTTGAACACCTAATATTTATTTATATTTTTTAAAAAATTAACATACGATATATACTGTATTAATGATTAATATCTGTTTTACTACAACACCCTTCCAAACCACCGCACCCGTCCATAGACACGGAAAGCTTCAAGGTCGGGACCTTCCACCGCTACGTCCGCGAAATCGCGGTTTTCCGAGCGCAGAAGCCAGCCGCGGGCAGTGCGCTGGAGACGCTTGACCAAAAGCTCCTCACCGAGGCCCACGAGAAAGATCTTGCCGTCGCTCGGTTCCTTGACCGACTGATCCACGAGTATGGTGTCCTTGTGGCGGATGAGCGGTTCCATGCTGTTGCCTATGACGTCGAGCATGACGGATTCCTTGGGGTGGATGCCCACGCGGTTCAGGAAGTCTCGGCGGAAAGCGTAATATCCGAGTACTTCGTCAGACGTGATCAGGGACGAACCCGCTCCGGCCCGTGCGGTCACCTTCGGAACCATGTCATACCCCTCGAGACGTTCACCATGTTCCGGGACGTCAATTCCCATGAGATCAAGGGCTTTTCCCAGTTCGTTGAGCGTAGGTGTGCGATCCCCGAGAAGCCAGCGGCGCAGCGTGTGCGGGTTGATGCCAAAGTAGGATCCGGCAGCCGTTACATTGCCGTTGAACTCGCGTTCGACGTAATTTTTCAAAATGTGGAGGATTTTTTCTGCGTACATGGGATAATTATATGGAAACAATTGACATATGTCAATTTGACTAAGAGAGATTTTTGTCTTGCATTTAGTTTGACAATAGTCAATAATCTTGACTTATGAACACACTCGCATTGCTCATCAATCAGATGGGGCTGACCCCGGCGGAAGCCGCCAGGCGGACGGGCATCGCTTATGCCACCGTGTGGCGGCACTGTAACGGGACACGCGCCATCTCGGCTGAGGACGCCGTCAGGTACGAGCGGGGGCTTGGCATCAGCCGCCATTTGCTCCGGCCGGATCTGTGGGCCACTCCGGTGTCGTCCGTAAACGCAGGAGGGCACCCATGAACGGTTTTCGCATCATCACCGCCGATGAGCGGATGGAGGAGCAGGGCGGCATCAAGGGTGTCATCTTCGGCCCGGCGAAGATCGGCAAGACTTCCCTTTTGTGGACGCTTGACCCGGAGACGACGCTGTTCCTCGACCTTGAGGCGGGCGGGCTGTCCGTACGGGGCTGGGGCGGCGACTCGCTCGAGATCCGGGACTGGGAGACGGCCCGGGACGTGGCCTGTTTTCTCGGCGGGCCAAACCCCGCCATGCGTCCGGACCAGCCGTATAGCCAGGCTCATTACGATTATGTGCTTGGGCAGTATGGCGATCCCGCCACGACGGAAAAATACCGGACTCTCTTCATCGACTCCATCACCGTGGCCTCGAGGCTGTGTTTCCAGTGGGCATCGGGCCAGCCGGAAGCTTTCAGCGAGAAGACGGGAAAGCCGGATTCCCGCGGGGCGTACGGACTGCTCGGAAAGGAGATGATCCGTTGGGTGACGCAGCTTCAGTATATCCGTGGGCGCAACGTCTGGTTCGTAGGCCTGCTGGACGCCAAACGGGACGACTTCAACCGTGAGTTTTTCGAGCCGCAGATTGAGGGAGCCAAGACCGGACTGGAACTCCCCGGCATTGTGGATCAAGTCGTCACCATGACCGAATTGAAGACGGACGACGGGGCACCGTACAGGGCGTTTATCTGTTCCCGGCCCAACCCGTGGAACTATCCGGCCGGAGACAGGTCCGGCAAACTGGACATGATCGAACAGCCGCACCTTGGCGGGCTGATGGAGAAAATCCACCGGGGCGAACGCAAGGCTATTTCTTCTTACACCTATAATCTGAAAGGATAAGTCATGAGCTACGATTTCAACGGCGCCGACAGGCAGTCTTCTGGTTTCGACCCGATCCCCGCGGGCACCATCGTCCCGTTGACCATGAGCATCCGGCCCGGTGGCGCCGGCGATGGAGGCTGGTTCAAGCAATCGCAGTCGTCCGACGCGCTGATGCTGGACTGCGAATTCGTCGTTTCCGAGGGGCCGTACGCCAAGCGGAAGATTTGGCAGTTTTTGATCGTTTCCGGCGGCAAGCTGAATGAACGCGGCGAATCCACAGCCGGCAACATCACGCGGGCTACTCTGCGCGCCATTCTGGAAAGTGCCCGGGGCATTCGTCCCGACGATATGGGAGAGTCCGCACAGGCCGCGCGCCGCATCGACGGCTGGCAGGATTTTTGCGGGCTGACGTTCATTGCCAAGCTCGGCGTCGAGAAGGACAAGACCGGGCAATATGCCGACAAGAACCGTATCCATACGGTGATCACGCCGGACATGAAGGAGTACGGCCAGCCGCAGGCGACCTCCAGCTCCGGGTGGAGTGCGCAACAGGAGCCCGCCCGTCCTTCTGCACCCGCTCTGTCCCCTACCCCCGTTCCCGCTTGGGCGAGGTAGAAAAATGATCTTGCGGCCGTACCAGGAACAAATGGTTTCCAAGGCTGTCGCCGCGCTGAAAAAGCATGGCGACACCTTGGCGGTGGCGCCGACGGGCGCGGGCAAAACGGTGCTCCTGTCGGCGCTCGCCGGACGTGTCGGCGGAAAGCAGCTTATTCTCCAGCACCGTGACGAGTTGACCTTCCAGAATGCGAAAAAATATCGGGAGGTCAACCCTCGCGCCCGCGTCGGGATGTTCAACGCCGACATCAAAGACTGGAAAGGGGACGCCACGTTCGCCATGGTGCAGACGCTGTGCCGGGACAGGGCTCTGTCCACCATTCCCAAACTGGATCTGCTCGTCATCGACGAGGCGCATCACGCCGTGGCCCCGAGCTACCGCAAGGTCGTGGACGCCGTGCGGGATAAGAACCCGGACTGCCGGATTTTTGGGGTCACGGCCACGCCCGCGCGGGGCGACGGGAAAGGTTTGCGCCATATCTTCAGCAATTGCTGCGATCAGCTTTCCCTGCACAGCCTCATCGCAATGGGGTTCCTCGTACGGCCCCGGACGTTCGTCTGCACGCTTGAAGGCACGGACGATCGGTTGGCGTCGTTGCGCAAGACCGCTTCCGGCGAATTCGACATGAACGAGGCCGAGGCCGTGCTGGATATGGAGGTGCACAATGCCGCCGTGGTGCGGGAGTGGAAAAAGCTCGCATCGGATAGAAAGACCATCGTGTTCGCCTCCACTGTGCGCCATGCCGAACACGCGGCGGAAGCCTTTCGCGCCGAGGGTGTGAATGCTGTGGTCGTGAGCGGCAAGACGCCATCTTTCGAACGGGCCGCTCTGTTGCGGCGTTTCGACGAGGGCGACGTGCAGGTTCTGGTCAACGTCGCGGTGCTGACGGAGGGGTACGACTCTCAGCCGGTGAGCTGTGTCGTTCTGCTGCGCCCGTGCTCATTCAAGTCCACCATGCTCCAGATGATTGGGCGCGGGCTGCGCACCGTGGATCCGGCCCGCTATCCGGGGGTGGTGAAGACTGATTGCGTCGTCATGGATTTCGGGCGGTCGTTAGCGACGCATCGGGATCTGGAAAGCAAAGTGCGCATGGAGGACAAGCAGAAACCATGTCCCGAATGCGGTGCGGAAATCCCCTGCGGCGTCATGGAATGTCCGATTTGCGGCCATGTGTTCAAGGGTCCGGAGCGGGCCGCGCCTGGAGAAGTCGGTTCCGATGATCCGGAAGTCGTGTCCAATGTGGTCATGGAGGAAGTGGATATACTGACCGCTTCTCCGTTCCGTTGGTGCGATGTGTTCGGCTCCGGCCGGGTGATGCTGGCCAGCGGGTTTAAGGCATGGGGAGCGGTGTGCTCTGCGGATGGAGAACGGTGGCTTGCCTTGGGCAGATTGAAGGACGAGCGGGCTCTGCGGCGAATCATGGTGGGGGAACGGGTGCAGGCGTTGGCCGCCGCGGACGACTTTCTGCGCATGAACGAAAGCGACGACGCGGCGAAGAAGAATCGGCGCTGGCTCAACGACGCGGCCACGGCGAAGCAGTGGGAGCTCCTGCAGCGGCTTGGCTATGGGCAGGAGGATATGTTCACGTTCACCAAATACAGCGCCGCCTGCACTCTGAATTTTTTCTGGAACAGGCAGGCCATTGAACGGGAGGTGCTTCATGCCTGATTTGGAGCTGCTTGCGTCCCGGCTCGGTTCGGCGGGGCTTTTGGAGAAACCTGTATGCGGGTTCACCAAGCAAGAGGTGGATCTGCTGTGTAGAAGTGTGCTGGAAGCGTACGGTGAGCCTCTTTTGCCCGGAACGGGGGAAACCATGTTCTTTTGCCGGTACGGCCAAAGGGTGGGCAAAGACTCCGTTCACTGCCGCGCCGACTTATACGCAGCCGGAGTGTTCACTATTCCGTCCGCGCTGTACGGCGTCTCGATTTTCTATTGCCTGCATTACTGCAATGTTACGGCGAAAAGCTAGGCGCGTTCCCTACGAACAGTACTTGAAGACCGGCCACTGGGAAGCCCGTCGGGAAAAAGCTCTCCGGCTTGCCGGGCGGCGTTGTCAGGAATGCGGCTCTGCTGAACGGTTGGAAGTCCACCATCTTTCGTATGATCGCCTTTTTCAGGAACGGGACGGCGATCTCATTGTGTTATGCCGCCGGTGTCACGGAAAACGGCATGCGTATTTTAACGAGGTTGATCTCATGCACAAGCCGGAAGAGCCGCAGGGGCTGGATTTCAATCACAGGTTCAAGGGACGCCGGATTTCAATGCTTATTGACGCCGCCGTAAGGGCGGAGCGGGAGAAAGACGCGCCGCGCGATTATCTTGGAGCGTCGCGTATCGGCCACCACTGCCTGCGCGCGCTGCAATACGAATTTTTCAATACTCCAAAGGATGTTCCTTTCGAAGGGCGCATCTACCGTATCTTCCACCGCGGGCATCATGGCGAGGACTGGATGGCGGAATGGCTGCGCATGGCTGGATTCGTCCTGCGGACGGTTGGGGTGGACGGGCGCCAGTTCGGCTTCTCCACCGGAAAGGGGCGCATCCGTGGGCATTGTGATGGCGTGTTCGTGGGCGGCCCTGAGGAACAAGGGTCGTACCCGCGCCTCTGGGAGTGCAAGGTGCTTGGCTCCAAGGGCTGGAACAAGCTGGACAAGCAGGGGTTGGAGAAGGCGTATCCCGAATATTTCGCGCAAGTGCAGTTGTACATGGCATACCTGAACCTGTCCGAAAATCCGACCCTGTTCACCGCCATGAACGCCGACACCATGGAAGTATACGATGAAAGCGTCCCTTTTGAACCTGGCAGGGCGCAGGAGCTTTCCGACCGGGCCGTGACGGTGATTCGGGCGTGTGAGGCGGGGGAACTGCTTCCCCGCTGCGCAGCGGACGAAGATTGTTTTTCCTGCCGCTTTTGCGCGTATAGGACAAGGTGCTGGCATGTTTGATTTCGATTTCAATACGGCCTCGGTCATTACGCAGGAACCCGTGCGCCCCCCATTGCCCGCGTATGACGCCGTGGAACGATTCCGCCAGGCAATGTTTGATGCCGGGCTGAGGCCGGATGAAATCGCGGACACGTCAGGTCTGGCGATGCCGGAACGCTGTCCCGTTGCGGACGACAGGCCGGGAAAGAAGTCCGGCTGGTACGTCTTTTACGGCGACGGCGTTTCGGCAGGCGCGTTCGGCAATTGGAAGACGGGCGAAGAATGGAAGTGGTCGGGCAAGAGCCAGTCCACCATGACATCGGCGGAACGCGAGCAGTTCGCTCAAAAAATGGCACGGGCCAAACGGGTCAGAGAAGCCCAGAAAGCGGAGAACGCCGCACGGGCCCGGGAACGGGCCGAACGGGACTGGGAGAGAGCCGCTGAGGCTGTCACCCATCCCTATCTCGTCAGAAAGAAGGTTCCGTCCTTCGGCCTTAAGATCCTGGCCGGGAAGCTGTTAGTACCGATGCGTGACGCACAAGGAACGCTGAGTTCCTTGCAGGAAATTTATGCCGACGGAGAAAAGAGTTTTCTTTTTGGCGGGGCGAAGCAGGGCCGGTTCTTCACTATCCCCGGCACGGGGAAGGTCGCCGTCTGCGAAGGCTACGCCACTGCGGCGAGCATACACATGGCGACGGGGTGGACGACAGTAGTTGCCTTTGATGCCGGGAACCTGCTTCCAGCGGCGCAGGCATGGAGAGAGGCCCACCCCGGCGACGCCCTTGTCATTTGCGGGGACGATGATCGCTGGAAGGACAAGAATGCCGGGCGTGAGGCCGCTGAGGAGTGCGCCCGGGCGATGAATACGGTGGCCCTGTTTCCTGCGTTCGCCAATCCTGCGGGCAAACCTACCGACTGGAACGATCTCTGCTGCGCCGATGGCGTGGAGGAAGCGAGGCGTCAGCTTCTGTCCGGCGAGCGCGATACCCGGCACTTCCTGTTTCGGCTCGACACTGAGGGACCGTACCCCACGGCCCGCTATACTCGCCAGACGCCTCCGGAATTGAAATGGGCCTTCAGGGACATGGTGCTCATGGGTAGCCCCTTTGTGCTCTGTGGGGCGGGCGGCACGGGCAAGACCTCCATGAGCTTGCAGCTGGCGGCGTCGCTGGCCACGGGCCGGGCGTTGCTCGGGCCGGCGTTTACGCCGGGCGTGCGCGGCAGGACGCTGGTGTTGCTCTGCGAAGATCCGGAGGAACCTATCTGGCAGCGTACGCATCGGGTGGGGCAGGAACTGAGCGCCGAGGAATTGGATGCTTTCGACCGCATGGTCAACATCCAGATTTGCCTTGGTGAGGACATGCGGCTGGTGCGCGACGACCCGGCGCGGGGGCTGACGACCACAGAAGCCTTCGATGCTCTGCTGGACGCCGCCAGGCGTATGCCGGATCTCGCCGCCGTCATTCTGGATCCGCTCAACCTCCTGCACGGTGCGGATGTGGAGCGCAACGAGGAGGCCGCGCAGTTCTTTTGCTCCAAATTAGCTCAGCTCGGCAGGGAAAGCGGCGCGGCTATCATCGTGGTCCACCATAGCGTCAAGAACGGCACGGGACGGGGCGATAAGTTCAATCTGGAAGAAGCGCTGCACGTGGACACCGTGCGCGGATCCGGGGCTATTGTGGCCGGGATGCGCGGGGCCTGCAATCTGGTGGTCCTGCCTCCTGGTGTGGCGAAAAAGCGGCTCAATCTTCCGGCGATGCCGCGCCCCGGCGAGTATCTGGCGGGCAAGGCCAGTAAGCTCAACTATGCGGCACAAGGGGATATGTTCTTCCTGCGCCGCGGGGAAAATGGCGTCCTGTACCCGGTGGCGCCCGCACGGAAAGAAGGGATCGCCCCGCCAGCGGACATTATGCCCCGCGTCTGCGCCAAGGTTGCGGATCTGGCGAAGGAAAGCCGCCACATCACTCGGCGCTCCTTCATTCGCGTGTATGATTCCGAATGGGGTGTGTCACGAAGATTGCTTGACGACGCCATTGAGCGGGCGCTGTTCGAGGGTTGGCTGGAACTCTGGGAGACGGCGAACGAGTCGGGGAGGAAGACCGTTTATCTGGTGCCGGGCGAGAACTACGATCCGCCGGAAGAGCGACCGTTCGACTTCAATCCGACCGGAGCCTGACCCGGTAAAAAAGGGTCGGGAGAAGTGGCAAAGAGAAGTGGCAAGAAGTGGCAACAGGAGAAGCGGCAAAGTGGCAAGAAGCGGCAAAAAAGGGTTTGCCACTTCATAACATGTTGATTTGAAAGATTTTTGAGAAGTGGCAAAAAAGAGAAGCGGCAGAAAATGTTTGCCACTTCGTAAGTAGCTGATTTTATGAATGTGGCAAAGCGGCAAAAGAGTCTCCCCTTTCAGGGGAGGGGTAACCCCCTCCTCCCCTGAGGGGGAAGGGGGTACCCCCCTGAAAGGAAGGGGCCCGCGTCCGGTACGCCGTCCGTTGCGGGCACAGCGTGGCTTACAAGTCTGCCGGGCAGAAGAGCGCGGAAGCCGTGCTTGACGATCTGCTTTTGGCACGCGCCCCGAAAAAGCCGCTGGAAGGCCCTCTCGTGCTCGAATTTATCGCGGGGATGCCGATACCCGCATCGACCCCGAAAAAGCAACGAGAGGCCATGTTACGCGGCGAGATCGCCCATACGAAGAAGCCGGACCTCGACAACATGGCGAAGCAGCTCAAGGACGCTATGTCCCGCTCCGGGTTCTGGGGCGACGACAGGCAGGTGGTGTCCCTGCGTTGCTCGAAATGCTACGCCGCTGTCCCGCACTGGGAGGTGGCTGTGTACCCCGTTGGAGGTGGTGCATGAGTACGGCCGTACAGGTTGAAATCGTCATTCCTGAGGACATGGGCAAAGTTGAGGCGTTGGCGAAAGTGTCCGCGTCCCTTCAAGGCGTCATTGCAAGGAAACGCCGGGAATGGCGGGCAGCGCGCGGGGAAATAGCCGTGCTCGGCCCGAACGTCGAGGAGCGGCCCGCGTGCAGGCTGTTCGTGTATCGCGTCGCCCGCGATTTCGGTGGGGATTCCATGCGCTACGTGTGGGATCGGAATGCGGAAAAGGTCACGTTATGACGGTGGATGAATAGCGGGAGGTTGTGATGGGCGAGCTGTGGGTAAGCCATGATGAACTGGTCGACGCCATCGGTGATGACGGCGCGGATCTCCTGTGCCGGGCCGTAGGTGGGGTGTCCACGTACATTCCCCGCAAGCCCGTTGCGGGTTCCCCGCTTTCCGCCGTCCTCGGGATGAAGCGCATGGAAAGGCTTTGTGTGGCATTCGGAGGGCTCCGGGTGACGCTTCCGAACAGGCGCAAGGGTGAGCCCTTCAAGGACAGGATTGTCCGCATGTTGAGTTCCGGCAAGTCGCCGGGAAACATCGCCCTTGAACTCGGCGTGACGGAACGCTACGTGCGCATCCTTGCCCGGCAGGTAAAGGAACAGCCCAAGCCGCAGGTGCAGCTCAGGCTGTGGTGAATTAAAGAGGTTTTTTCTTTGAAGAAGGTTTTTTTTCGATTTGCTTTATTCTCGAAAGAGGAATTATGATCTCTTCTTCGTCGAGATGGACGATGGCAAGAGATTCTTTGGAAATGTAGATGTTTTTTGCCTTGAGTTGTTCTCCATCTGTGAGAAAAATCGTAACATTGATAGCTGGATCTATCTTTTTAGTCATATAAACAATATTCAATGAACTGAATATACATAATACAGTATATATTGATAATATCTTAAAAAAAGTATTACTTTTGAATGAAAGCGAATAGATAGAGGCTGCTAGTCCTATAAGAATTAAATATATCTCATTAGTATAATTAATGATTTCATATCTATATATGCATATGTATATTAAATATATTGCAAACATAATATATATTATATTATTTCTATTTCTAGCATTTGTTATATAATTATCTATTATATATTTTAATTTTTCAATTAAAATGACAGATACTGACGCACAAATAAATAATAACATAGATAAACTAGATGTTTCTTTAGCTATGGAAAAAATTTCTTTGGAAAAAGATAAACCATAAATAAATTCACTAGGATGTAGAATTGAAAAGCTGATAAGAACAACACAAAAAGAATAGATGAGTCCAATTGAGCCTAAGAAAGAAAAAAATTCTATTGATGTCAGGAGAGGAACGTCATCCTTGATCGGCTTGGGAGCGATAGGTGGATCGGTCTTGGTACTTATCTGTATTCTCTTTAAACCATAACGTGTTGTGGTAAATATTGTTTTCATATGTGTTCCTCCTTACTGTGAGTCTACATGGTATTAAGCCTTTTATAAAGTACAGTGCTTTTACACGAGTTTTTCTTGAACAAGTTCAGGGTGCTTCCTCCCGCCCCACCGTGACATGGTAGAGGCAGGAGGATTTTTTATGGCTGTTCTTCCCTTGCGCCACTTCTCCCCGGTCGAGTTCCGCTGCAAATGCGGGTGCGGCACGGGCATGGAGAAGATGGACGCCGACCTGCTCCAGATGCTTGACGAGGCCCGCGATCTGGCGGGCATCCCGTTCCCCCTTTCTTCCGCGTACCGTT
>OGZT01001531.1_pt1 | contig 15567 bp, 13 predicted proteins | sample 1576891 | NCBI WGS metagenome assembly OGZT01 (sample SAMEA3541521, study PRJEB24748) | human gut metagenome | biome: human gut; feature: human-associated habitat; material: faeces | place: China | collected 2012 | reverse complement strand
CACTTTCCGGGAGAGAACCCTCTCAAAGAGCCATCCTTTCCCACACCGAACGTAATATGTTTTATTGTGTTTGACATGTCATTGGCACTATTGTACAATGATTTCATGTATGACACAAAACCTGATTTATCATATTAACCATGACAAATAATCATGGATGGAGAAAGATATGGATGTTACGAAATGCGAAGCCTTTCTGGCGGCCATTGACCATGGAAGCCTGACTGCAGCCGGTGTTTTCCTGGGATATACACAGTCCGGAATCACACGGATGATTAACGCCCTGGAGGAGGAGGTTGGGTTCCCGCTTTTTATAAGGACAAAAAAAGGAGTGTCTCCCACGGAAAACGGTAAGGCGATGATTCCGGCTTTCCGAGAGATTGTCCGTGCTCATAACCATGCCCTGGAGATAGGGGCGGATATCCGCGGCATTTTAAGCGGCGCCCTGACCATTGGCAGCTATTACAGCGTTTCAGCCATGTGGCTGCCGCCCATATTGAAGCGGTTCCGGCAGCTGTATCCCAATGTCAGGATTAACATGAAAGAGGGCGGAAACCGCGAGATGACACGGTGGCTGAACGAGATGTCCGTTGACTGCTGCTTTTTTGCTGAGCCTGCCGCCGGGACAATCTGCGACTGGATTCCCATTCGCCAGGACGAGCTGCTGGCCTGGCTTCCGAAGAATCACCCCGGGGCAGGGGAGGCTTCCTTTCCGTTGTGCGCCCTGGAAAACGAACCGTTTATCATAACCATGCCAAACCAGGATACGGAAATAGACCGCCTTCTTGGGTCCAGACATCTGACGCCGGACATACGCTTTTCTACAGCAGATGCATATACCACCTACTGCATGGTGGAGGCCGGGCTAGGCATGAGCCTGAACAACAGGCTCATTACCCTCAGCTGGTCCGGAGATGTGGTCACTCTGCCCTTTGACCCTCCCCAGTTTGTCTCTCTTGGAATCGGAGTTCCGTCATGGAAGGAGGCGTCTCCTGCCATGAAAAAATTTATTGAATGCGTTAAAGATATGCTGGAGGAGCTGCCATAGCACTTGCCATAGTGCCTGCCCAGTGCCTGCACAGTACCTGCCTTTGCCCTTCCCGCTACTGTATATCCGCTTCCTTTCCTGCATACCGTATGAACGAGGCATAAAGACAGAGCATGTCATAGTAATCCATCAGGTTTCGCCCGCAGATTTCCTGGATGCGGCGGATGCGGTAGGGGATGCTGTTGCGGTGGATATGGAGTTTGTCGCAGATTTTCTGAATATCGCCGTTCAGCCGTATATAGGTTATGGCCGTATCGGCCAGCTGGGCGTTTCTGCCCTTTGCGACAAGAAGGGAAAAGGAGTCCTCCAGTCCGGGAATGGGGGTTTTAGACAGCGCAATTGCCAGCTTCATCTTCTCAAAGCAGTGGAGATGCTCGTCCGGAAACAGTATTTTGCCCAGCTTTAGGCTTTCCAGGGCAGCCTGGTAGGCTGTGTGAAGGTGGGCGCTGCCGGAACAGATGCCTGTATGGCAGTTATGTCCGGCGGCAATTACACGGTTATATTTTTTTTCGAAATGCTCGTTCTCCTTCAGGATAATCAGGTTCTGGTCCTGGGAGAGGGGAAGCAGGATATCACGGTCGTCTAAAAGATTCTGAATGATGGAGGTGGACGTAAAGAGGTCGTCCTGTTTGCGCTCCATCAGGATTAAGGTGTGGGTTCCTGTAATATCAATACCCAGATGCTCTCCGCGCTTTATAAAATTTTCCGTATAATCGGACTGCAGGTGCAGCCATTCATAGAGAAACTGGTCCCGCTCCTGGGTCCGGTTTTGTTTTTTCTTGGAAAGGATAAGCTCCTCATACAATAGTTCAATGGTCTTGCTCAGCAGTTCAGCCAGCTGGGAGCTGGAGGAACCTGCGCCCTGGAGAACCACGGCGCCCATCCGGCTTTTCTGAAAACGCAGAGGCATGGCCGCGCCTGCCTTTTGAATCTTGCTGTCCATGGACACGGTTACCTTGGAGTTTATATTAAGGGCCTCTATGGCAAGCAGATTCATCTCGCCCATGCAGGAAGAATCCGTGGACACAATGACGCGCCCGCTTACATCGCAGATACTGATGGAAGCAGAAAAGCTTTCGTGCAGTTTTTCTATAATTTCATACATAATCTTATTATCAATCACAGGTTACCTCCTTGCAGGCCGTCCGGGGCCGTTATTTATTGCCCTCTTTTTCATTTATTATAATAAATCCTGGAAAATACGCAATATATACGTTAAAGTTTGTGCATTTAAACAAAAAACAGAATAAAACTTACATGGTTTAAACAATAGTTTTTCACATACCTAAATGATAAAATGGTATCACTTGTAACAAGCAGCCTGTGGGGAAAATGCAGCCTGTGGGGAAAATGCAGCCTGCGGGAAAATGCAGCCTGTGGGGGAAATACTGCCCGCAGGGTAAGAAATGGAAGGAGGGAGAAACGTAGACAGCACAGTTTCGCGGTTTATACGTTATGCGGAGTGCGCAAGCGAATCCCATAATGAAAAGGCATTTTGTGAATATATGGAGCAGGAGCTTGCCGGAATGGGGATTCCGTTTGAGCGCCAGGAGTTGGGCAGTGAGGTGGTGACCGACGGCTGGAATATCCTGGCCAGAATTCCGGGCAGGTCCGGTAAAAACCCTTTTCTGTTCGTATTCCATCTGGATACGGCTGCGCCCAGCAATCAAGTGGAGGTCTGTGTGGAAGGCGGGTGCATCAGGAGTAAAGGCAGCAGCGTACTGGGGGCTGACGGCAAGCTGGCCATCGCGGTGGTCATGGAGGCTGTGGAGCGGCTTATGCAGGAGGGAGAAATAAACCGCCCCATAGAGCTTTTGTTTACCGTGTGCCAGGAGCTGGGGCTCCACGGAGCAAAATATGCGGACTATTCCAGGATAGAGAGCGAGGAGGCAATTGTCATCGACCACTACGTGACAGGGGAGGTATTGACACGCACACCTGCCAGGCTTTATATGAATGTGGAACTGATTGGGCGCGCCGCCCATGTTATCCGCAATGAGGAGCCGGGGGTCAACGCCCTACTGACAGCAGTGGAAATCATTCACCAGATACCTGTTGGCAGGCTGAACGATAACCTGAGCATCAATGTATTTGATCTGGTATCCCTCTCGCCGTCCAATGCAGTGCCCAAATACGCCCGGTTTGATGTGGAAATCCGCTGCTTTGGCAATGATATCAAGCAGGAGATCCGGGATAGGATCCGCCGTAAGGCGGAGGAGACGGCTGAGCGCATGGGGTGCAAATGCAATATCAGGGAAGAGGAGGATGTTCCGGAAACAGATTTCAGTGAAAATACAGATATGCTGGAACGATTGGCTTCCATCTACAGCAGGTCCGGGCTTTCCATGATACCGGCCAGGTCATTTGGAGTCCTGGACGCCACCTGCACGAACCAGCTGGGAATCAGGACCGTGCCCATTGGCTTTAATATCTATCATTCACACAGTGCAAGAGAGTATGTTGTAATTGAGGACGTAAAGAAAATGTTGGAACTGGTGGAGAATATCATACGCTATTTTTAAATTCCTGCCAGGGAAAGGGGAAAACAATGACGAAAGATAAGCAAAAAGCAAACAAGCCTTTGAATCCGTTTGTGCCGCTTGTACTGATGGTACTTGCCTGCGCAATCGTATCCTATTTTGTGATACCGGGAGCCTATGACCGTGAAACCGTGGACGGGGTCACACGGGTCCTGGCAGACAGCTATCATGCCACGGAGCGCACGCCCGTATCGTTTTTTAACATATTCCGGTCCATTCCGGAAGGCCTGACAGCCTCTGCCAATATGATGTTCTGTGTCATGCTGATTGGCGGTATTGTGGAGATCTACAAAAGGACCAATACGGTAGGCGCTGCAATCAACAGTGTTTTAAAGGCTTCCGAGAGGATGAGCAGCCAGGTAATCATAGCAATTGTAATGATTGTGTTTTTCATTTTCGGAGGTATCCTGGGATGGAGTGAGCACATCATTCCCTTTGTACCCATTATCGTATCCCTGGCCCTCTCCCTTGGGTATGACTCACTGGTCGGAATGGCCATATCCGGATTTGCCTGTCTGATCAGCTTTGCGGTTGCGCCTTTTAATGTGTACACAGTAGGAATTTCCCATACCATTGCTGAGCTGCCCATGTTCTCCGGATGGGAGCTGAGGATTGCGGCACTGGTCTGCGTGTGGATACTTAGCCTGGTATGGGTTATGCGGTATGCAAAAAAGGTGAAGGCAGATCCGTCCAAGAGCCTTGTGAAGGATGTGGACTCGTCCTCCCTGCGCATTCCGGTTGATCCGGGCCTTAAGTTTGACCTTCCCAAAAAGGTTTCAGTTATTTCCCTGACCATCTCCATCCTTGTAACGATTTACGGTATCCTGAATCTGAGCTGGTCATATACGGAAATGGCAGCCACCTTCATGATTGGCGGTATTGTGTCTGCTGCAATCAACCGGGTGAATCTGGATGATGGCATTAATATGGTACTTGACGGCGCAAGAGGAGCCTTCAGCGGCGCCCTGATCATTGGTGTGGCCAGAGCGGTCCAGTGGACCATGACAAACGGCGGTCTGGTGGACCCTCTGGTACACGGGCTTTCCAATCTGATGCGCAGCGCCTCCGCTTATGTGAGCACGGTGGGCATGTTCATTGTAAATTTCTTTGTCAATGCCCTGATTCCATCAGGCTCAGGACAGGCCACCGCGGTCATGCCAATTATGGTTCCATTGGCTGATATGCTGCATATTACAAGGCAGACAGCCGTACTGGCGTTCCAGTTTGGCGACGGTATATCCAATACCTTCTGGTTTACCAATGGGACGCTGCTTATCTACCTGTCGCTTGGCAAGGTACCGTTAAAGAGCTGGTATAAGTTTATCCTGCCTTTACATGGACTTTTCCTGATTCTGCAGTTAATCTTTCTGTTCGTGGCCGTTCAGATTGGTTATGGTCCGTTTTAACCGGCGTACCTGTGAAGCAGGTAAAATAAAAAGGTATAAATAAGGCATATAAAAGGGCATATAAAAGGGTATATAAAAGGGGATATAAAAAGGTATATAAAAAAGGGCAATCCTGTAAGAAGAAATTTAGTAAGAAAGGATTTTGACTGTGAACGTAATAGAAGAAGTTGGGAAATATCATGATTATGCCGTCAGTATGCGGCGGGAATTCCATAAGCATCCGGAGCTGAGCTGGAAGGAGGTGGAGACAGCAGGACGGATCCGGGATGAACTTGCCGGGATGGGGATTCCTTATGAGGAGGTGGCGGGAACCGGCACTATTGCCACCCTGAAAGGAAAAGAGGACCAGCCGGTGATTGGCCTGCGCTGCGATATCGACGCGCTTCCCATCCGGGAGGTTAAGAATCTTCCCTACAGTTCCCAGAACCAGGGCGTCATGCACGCCTGCGGACATGACGCACATATCAGCATGCTTCTGACAGCGGCCAGGGTTCTGGCAGAACATCAGGATGAGCTTAAATGCACGGTAAAACTTATCTTCCAGCCGGCAGAGGAACTGACCAACGGCGCGGTAAAGGTGCTGGAGTCCGGAAAGGTGGGGAAGCTGGATACGGTGGCGGGCATGCACATATTCCCGTACCTGGAGAGCGGCACCATCTCCGTGGATCCCGGTCCCCGCTATACATCGGCTTCCTTCATGAATATTAAGATTATCGGGAAAAGCGGACACGGCGCCATGCCCCAGTACGCGGTGGATCCCATTTATGTGGGGGCAAAGGTAGTGGATGCCCTTCAGAGTATTGCCAGCCGGGAGACCAGCCCCATGGATACGGTGGTGGTCAGCATCTGTACCTTCCATTCCGGTACCATGGCCAATGTTTTTGCCGAGACGGCTGAGCTCAGCGGTACGGTGCGCACCTTCAATCCCAAGCTCCAGAAGGAACTGCCGGGTATGATTGAGCGTATCATAAAGAGCACCTGCGAAGCTTACAGGGCTGAATATGAGTTTGACTATTATTCTGATATCCCGGCAACGATCAATGACGAGTACTGCAGCGGGATTGCGGCGGAGTCCGTCAGGAAAATCCTGGGCGACAAGGGACTGGTAAAATATGCAGGCACGCCGGGCGGTGAGGATTTTTCCTATTTTCTGGAAAAATTTCCTGGGGTTTATGCTTTTGTAGGATGCCGCAACGAGTCAAAGGATTGCTGCTATTCCCTTCATAATGAACGCTTTGATCTGGATGAGGATGCCCTGGTGAACGGAGCTGCCTTCTATGTGCAGTATGTGCTGGATGCTCAGGAGAAGTTTGGGGCCGTGTAGAGGCGTGATACATATAATTTTATAACAGGCTGTCCTGAAAATGCCGGTTTGAGATTTTGACATTTTCGGGACGGCCTTTTGGAACAATAAAATAGTTCAATATAAAATATCCCCCCCGTAGCAGGGAAAATCTTGACAGTTTAAGAAACAAATGGTAGTGTTTAATTATAAACGTTTACAATTTGGGGGATGGAAGATGGCAACGATTAAGGATGTTGCAAAACTGGCTGGGGTATCTATCTGTACGGTGTCCCGTGCCCTTGCAAACAAAGAAAATATCACACCGAAGACCATGGAGAAGGTATTGTCCGCGGTCAGGGAGCTGGATTATAAGCCAAATTATTCGGCCAGAAGCCTTAAGATAGGAAGTACAGACACATTGGGGTTAATTGTACCGGATATTACCAACCCGTATTATCCAAAGGTAGCTAAGAGCATTGAGGAATATGCAGAAAAAAAGGGATATATGATTTTGCTCTGTAATTCCAATGAAGATTTAAATAAGGAGAAGCGTCTGGTTGATACCCTTAAAAAGCGGAATGTGGATGGTGTGATTATATTGCCCTGTTCAAGGCATATAGAGCATTTTCGAGGGTTTGATAATGCCGGCATTCCGTATGTATTCCTGAATAGAAGCTTTAAAGGAACTGCAAATTGTATTCCCAGTGATAATTTTTATGGAGCATATACAGTGACGAAATATGTAATCGGAAAGGGCCATAGAAATATCTGCGCAGCTTACCTGGGCTTTGAGAATCAGATTTATCAGGAGAGGTTTGAGGGAACCATGGAGGCATTGAGAGAACATGGGTTGGAACAATGCGTCAAGCAGTTTATTTTTGATATAAAGGACATACAGGATTCCTATATGAGGATACGGAAGGTGCTTGAAGGCAGGGACAGACCCACTGCTTTAATAGCAGCCAATGATATGCTGTGTTTTGGCGCATATAGTGCGGCTAGTGATTGCGGACTTTCGATCCCCGGAGATTTTTCGGTTACCGGCTATGATGATATTTCAATGGCCTCACTTATGATGCCGCCTCTCACCAGTTTTCGTCAGCCGGAGGATGTGATGGCTAAGGGTGGTGTGGATTATCTCCTTGAATGTATAGCTGGCAACAGCCCTGCTCCTCCCGCCCGTCTAAGAGGAGAGCTTGTTGTTCGGCAGTCAGTATGCGATATAAGAGGGGATATCTGTTTGTGAAACTTAGACAAAAACAGGTAACCAAATATTATAAAAATAAAAAATCTGACAAAGAACTATTGACAACACAATCTATGTGTGTTATTTTAAAAACATAAAATTATAAACGTTTATAATTTTAAATGTTTGATTCGAAGCGTAGTGTTTATTCTTCGGATTTTTTTAAGAAAGAAATTATAAACGTTTATAATCTGTAAAAATATTAAAAGGAGGGGAATGTTCAGAATGTTAGAAGGAGTAAAGGTTCTTAGTTTTACCCATTATCTGCAGGGGCCGTCAGCAGCACAGGCATTGGCGGATTTGGGAGCCGATGTGGTAAAGGTAGAGTCTTGCAGGGGGGCTTATGAGAGGGGCTGGTCCGGTTGCAATACGTACAAAAATGGGGTCAGCGTTTTCTACCTCATGGCGAACCGCAATCAAAGAGGGGTTGCTTTGGATTTAAAGTCTGACGAGGGACGGGAGACCATCTACAGGCTGGTCCGTGATAAGGGGTATGATGTGATTTTGGAAAACTTCCGGCCTGGAGTTATGGATAAACTGGGTTTGGGATATGAAGAATTGAAAAAATTAAACCCTGGAGTCATCTATTGCTCCTGTACGGGTTATGGTTCCAGTGGACCCAAGGTGAGAAAGCCGGGGCAGGATCTTCTCATACAGGGAATGAGCGGACTGGCGGCATTGGCAGGACCGGGAGATCATCCTCCCATGCCTACAGGGACAGCGCTGGTGGATCAGCACGGGGCTATATTGGCAGCCCTGGGCATTACCGCTGCCGTGTATGACCGTGATAAGACCGGGAAGGGACACCGCATTGAGGCAAGCCTGCTGGGGTCAGCGCTGGATCTTCAGATTGAACCTATTGGATATTATCTGAATGGTGGGACGCTTACACCGAGAGCAGATACCGGTTTATCGACCAGGATTCATCAGTCACCCTATGGAATCTATAAGACAGCAGATAAATACATTACACTCTCCCTTACCTCCTTTGAGAATTTGGAACAGGCATTTACACCAGGCGCGCTGGAAGGTTTTTCGGCAAAGGATCAGATGGATAACCGCATTGAATTTGACAAGGTGGTATGCCGGGAATTGTTAAAGAGAACTACAAATGAGTGGGAGTTAATATTTGAGGAGTTAGGAATATGGTATGCGCCGGTTAATGAATATGAGGACGTTGTAAAGGATGAGCAGGTTGTTTATAACCAGTGTTTTATGACCATGAATCATCCGGTAGCAGGCGAGGTGAAAGTTCTCGGACATGCCAACCGCTATGATGGGCAACCAGTGCCTTTAAGACGGCTGCCGCCGGAGCTTGGTGAGAACACGATAGAGCTGCTAAAGGAGGCAGGATATTCAGATTCACAGATTCAGGAGATGATGAAGCAGGGAAAGGCTGTGTCACCCGAAAAAAAGCAGGACAAATAAAACAGGATAAAGCAGAAGGAGAATTTGATTATGAAGAAGATTGCAGTATTGTTGACAACAGTATTAACAGCCGGAATGCTGGCAGCCTGCGGGCAGGGTAAGAATGCGGAAACCACTTCAGCAGGAGTTTCAGATGTGAAAACAGAAGCAGATTCGGTCCCGGAGGCAAAGCCTGAGAAAGACGCCATTACGTTTAAACTGGGAATGGTGGACCCGGATGGAAGCAATTTCCATAAGGGAGCCCTGGCCATTGCGGAAGAAGTGAATAAGGCTACCGGCGGAAGAATAACCATACAGGTATTTGCAGGCGGGCAGCTGGGTAATGAAAGAGACATGTACGAGGGTGCGCAAATGGGTACCATTGACATGTTTACGGCCTCCAACGCAGTACTCACCTCTTTCATTCCTGAAATGGCGGTGCTTGACCAGCCATTTCTATTTGAGACAGCAGATGAAGCCCATCGTGTTATTGATGGAACAGTCGGAACACTGATTGCTGAAAAAACAGAAGAGCAGAAAATACATACAGTGGGTTGGATGGATGTAGGTTTCCGCAATATCTTCTCCACCCGTCCGGTCACATCCCTGGAAGATATGAAAAATCTTAAAATACGCACCATGGAGAATGATTTACATATTGCGGCGTTTAATGCCATGGGGGCAATTGCCACACCAATGGCATCCGGAGATGTTTTTACCGGTTTACAGCAGGGCACCATTGACGCGGCAGAGAACGCTATCGCCAATCTGATTGCCAATCGCTACTATGAGATAACCAAAAACGTAACATGGACCAATCATGTTTTTGGTTATATGGGCGTGTTTATGTCGGACAAGGCATGGAATCAGATACCGGATGACTTGAGGGAAGACTTTGTGGAAGGTGTAAAAGCAGGAGCACAGAGACAGAGGGATTATCTGGTGGAGGCAAATGAGGCGGCAGTAAAGGAACTGACAGAGCTGGGCGTGGAATTTTATGAGATACCTATTGATGATATGCGAAAGTTGGTAGAACCGGCAATGGAACAGTTTGCAGACCGAATGGATCCGGCCTGGGTGGAAGCGATTGAAGCTGAAAAATAGGAGGGATAAGGATGAAAAGGCTGTTTGCCAATTTACAGAAGATAGAGGATTTTATTCTGGTGGCCACATTTACGGTTATGGTGCTGGCGTCCTTTGCCCAGGTAGTTAACCGAAATATAATCCATGCAGGTGTTTCATGGCTGGAGGAATTAGCACGCTATTGCATGGTTTATATGGCACTGCTGGCAACAGAGGCAGGATTAAGGGACAATACACAAATTTCCATCACGGCTATTACGGATAAAATACACGGAATGACAGGAAGGGTAGTGCGGATTATTTCAAAGGCCGTGGTGGCGATTTTTTCCGGAGTCTGCTTTTTTTCATCCTTTACCATTCTTAAAACACAGCTGTCTTCCGGGCAGGTATCACCTGGTTTACATCTGCCCATGGCCATACCTTACTTTGCATTGACCCTCAGCTTTGGAATCATTACCGTAATACAGGCAGCAGCGCTGGTTTGCCTGGTTATGGAAAAAGCGGCGGAAGACCAAGGAAAGGAGGATGCGTCATGACTGCAATAATTTTGTTCGGAACTATGATTGTGTTACTGATAATCGGTGTGCCTATTTCGGTTTCTTTGGGAGCGGCGACCATGGCGTCTCTGCTGTGCTTTGACGTTCCTATGGCTGTGGTGCCCCAGCGAATGTTTACTGCCCTGGATTCAGTATCCATTATGGCGATTCCCCTTTTTGTGCTGGCGGGAAATCTTATGACAGAAGGTGGAATATCCCGCCGTCTGGTGGATTTCTGCAACAGTATTATAGGTAATATACGAGGGGGAATGGGGTACGCAATGGTACTGGCCTGCGCTTTTTTTGCCGCTCTGTCAGGTTCGGCTCCGGCCACGGTGCTGGCAATCGGCGGAATGCTTTATCCTGATATGGTGCGTCTGGGCTATCCAAAAGAACGGTGTGCAGGATTACTGACAGTGTCCGGGGGGCTGGGTCCCATTATTCCTCCTTCCATTATTATGGTGGTTTACTGTACCATTACCAACAGTTCGGTAGGGGATATGTTTAAGGGGGGAATTGTAGCAGGACTTATGATTTCCATTGTACTGGTGATAATCTGCATCTACTATTCCAATAAGGAGAAGTGGCCTAAAAATACGGAGAGGACAAGCATTATCCAGCTTGCAAAACATTTTATCCATGCACTGCCTGCCCTTTTTCTTCCGTTTGTTATTTTGGGAGGTATATATTCCGGGCTTATGACGCCCACTGAGTCAGCGGCCGTTGCAGTTATCTATTCTTTTATTGTAAGTGTTTTTGTTTACCGGGAACTGCATCCCCGGGATATTTACCGTATACTTCTGGCTTCAGGAAAGAGCAGTGCCATGATATTGTTCATCATTGCAACCTCCACAGCATTTTCATGGCTGTTTACATTCTCGGGAATATCAGGACAGCTGGTGGATGCAATTGTGGCCATGAATCTGGCTCCATGGATGTTCTGTCTGATTGTTGCCCTGGTATTGCTTGTGTTCGGCACATTCCTGGAGGGGATAGCTACCTGTGTGCTTCTGGTACCGGTTCTCTGGCCCATAGCACAGACCCTGGGAATTGGCGTCATTCATTTTGGAATGATTATGTGTATAGCGAATGTTATTGGATGTATGACTCCTCCTGTGGCAGTAAATCTGTTTGCGGCAGCCTCTGTCTCAAAATTAAAAATGGGTGATATAGCCAAAGGTGAGCTTCCCTTTTTTCTGGGATATACAGCGGTGTTTTTCCTGATTGTATTTGTCCCTGCATTAAGTACGCTGCTGCTGTGATGAAGTAGACTTAATCGGGAGGATTCTATGATGTTGGAGGGTATGAAGATACTCAGCTTTGTCCATGGGCTTTATGGCGGTTCAGCCAGTCAGATACTGGCTGATCTGGGAGCCGAGGTTGTGCGGGTGGAATGGGATATGACAGGCCGTATCCGGCCTGGAAGTGTTCTGGATGGGGAAAACGGTCTGTTTTTTCAGATGACAGGCCGGAATCAGAAGAGTATTTCCTTCAATCCGCAGTCACCGGAAGGCATTGATATATTACACCGCCTGCTGCAGGACTATGATATTGTACTGGATAATTCTCCTCCTGGACTGCTGGAGGGGTGGGGCATCCAATATGATGAATTGCTCAGGTCTCACAAACAGCTTATATGGTGCATCTGTACGGCGGATGGCAGCGGATGCTGCCAGAGTCCGGATGATGAACTGCTGATGGAGGCGAAAAGCGGACTGGCCTCTTTGAACGGTCCAGGTTCAAAACCGCCTGTTCCGGCAGGGGCAGCCCTTATTGAACAGCATGCGGCAGTACTTATAGCTTTGGGAATTATTGCAGCAGCCCGCCACAGGAACATAACAGGACAAGGGCATAAGGTTGAGACCAGTCTGCTGTCTGCTTCTCTGGATTTGCAGATTGAAACAATTGGTTATTATTTAAATGGAGGGAGATTTATTGACCGGGCAGATACCGGCTTGTCCACCAGGATACATCAGTCCCCATATGGGGTATATCCTACGGCGGACGGATGCATAACAGTATCCTTGACACATCATGACCGGCTGTGCAGCTTATTTACTCCTGGTGTTATAGAGAACTTTACGGAACAGGATGCCATGGAGAGACGCGTGGAATTTGACCAGATGATAAATCAGGAAATGCAGAAAAAGACAACAGCGCAGTGGGTGGAGATATTTGAACGCATGGAGGATATGTGGTTTGCTCCGGTAAATGAGTATGAGCAGGTAATGAAGGATGATCAGGTTCTTTATAATCGGCCGTTTATAGAGCTGGGGGAAAGTGAGGGCAGGATTCTGCGGGGATTAGGACATGCCAATTATTACGACGGCGTACGTCCGGCAGTCCGTAATCTGCCCCCGGCTTTTGGCCAGCACACAGACGAGATATTAGAAAAAGCCGGGTATACCCAGCGGGAATTAAACCAGTTAGAGAGAAAGGGACTGATTGTTAGAAATCATGAAAGGAAGAATTGATATGGAGTATGAAAACAACCTGATTTTAGTAGAGAAACCAGCAGATAAGGTAGCGCTAATTACTTTAAATAATCCGCCGCTTAATTTGGTGACCCTGGAACTTAGCCGCGAGTTAAAGGAAACGCTGTTCCGATTGGAACAGGATGATGAAGTACGGGTGGTGGTGCTTACTGGCTCTGGAGAAAAAGCCTTTTGCGTAGGTTCTGATGTAAAGGAATTTCCTCAGGTTTGGGATGATGTAATTGGAAAAAAGCTGCAGAAGGAGAATGAAGTATTCAATGCAATTGAATTTCTGGATAAGCCGGTTATCGCTGCCATGGAAGGAAATGTATGCGGCGGCGGTTACGAGATGGCAATGGCCTGCGACCTGAGAATTCTTTCCGAAAGCGGAAGAATTGCACAGCCAGAGATTAATCTGGGGGTTTTTCCGGGAAGCGGAGGAATTTTCAGACTGCCTAAATTAGTTGGTGCTTCCAAAGCCATGGAGATGATGTTTTTAGGAGAATTCATTGATGCAGAGGACTGTCTGCGTCTCGGACTGGTCAACCGACTGGCTCCGGCCGGCAAGACAGTCAGTGCTGCCCTTGACCTGGCTGAAAGAATCGCTCATAAACCGTTTGAAGCTATCAAGCTGATAAAGAAGGGGGTACGGGAAATCGGTATGGTATCCTCAGATAAATGTTTTTATAAAAACCTGGAATTTAGCCGGAGCATATTCAAAACAGAGGACTGTAAAGAAGGGGTAGATGCGTTCCTTGGCAAACGTTCCCCGCAGTTCAGATAATCATATAGGCAGAGAGGAACTGAAAATGGACAGATTGGTGACAGATGTACTGGTTATAGGAGGAGGAGGGGCGGCCTTAAGGGCAGCCTTAGCAGCCTGCGACGCAGGAGCTGATGTAATCATAGCTGCTAAAATGCCGCTTGGATTAGGCGGGGCCACTACATATCCTGTGGCAGAGATGGCCGGATATAACGCAGGGGATCCCCATGTGCCGGGAGATGTGGAATGTCATTACCAGGATATAATGGCTGCCGGACAGGGAATGGCGGATGAAAAGCTGGCTGCAATCCTGGCTGAAGGAGCACCTGAGACAATTGATGAACTTGAATCATGGGGGGTCGAATTTGACAGGGAAGGGGACGGATATTATACATTTAAAAGTTGTTTTGCAAGCATTCCCCGTACACATGTCATACGGGGCCATGGAGAACCAATTGTACAGGCATTGATCCGGCAGATACGCAGACGTCCAGATATTCAGTCCCTGACAGGAGTTACTATCATAGAGCTGGCGAAGAAGAATGGAATATGCTGCGGAGCATGGGGGGTGGATTCGCGGGGGAAGCTAATCTATATCTCTGCAGGAGCAGTCATTCTGGCATCCGGAGGCGCATCCCAGGCTTTTGAAAAGAACCTGAATCCGGGGGATGTCAGCGGAGACGGATATATGCTGGCATACGAATCAGGTGCCAGATTGGTTAATATGGAATTCATGCAGAGCGGAATCGGATTTTCACACCCTCTTATGAATATTTTTAACGGATATATCTGGGCAGCCCATCCTCTACTGACTAATTCGGAGGGAGAGAGTTTCCTTGAAAAGTACATACCAGATTCTATGCAACCGGATTATGTGATGGATGAACATAGAAAACACTTCCCGTTTTCATCCAGTGATGATTCTAAATATTTAGAAATAGCAATTCAAAAGGAAATCAGAGCCGGTAGAGGAGGACGCCATGGAGGTATCATTGCTGATTTAAGACATATGAAAGATGATTATATCTGTCATGTACCGGATGACTGCGGACTCCATCACATGTGGCCGGTGGCTCGCAACCATATGAAGGACAAGGGGGTGGATCTGTTAACGCAGAAGGTGGAGATTAATGTATTTGCCCATGCTATTAACGGCGGGGTATGCATTGATGCAGAAGGCAGCACATCGCTGCCGGGACTGTATGCGGCTGGAGAAGTGGCAGGCGGTCCTCATGGAGCGGACCGCCTGGGCGGGAATATGATGGTGACCTGCCAGGTGTTTGGGAAAATAGCGGGGACAAATGCAGCAAAGTGGGCAGGTATCCACCGTCCGCAGACAGAAAGTACTGCCATGTACCCGGATGACAGATTGTGGGAAATACTACACAGAAAGGCGGACACACAAGGTTTAATCCATGAACTGCAGTCGGTAAACCAGCATCATCTTTTAATCAGCAGAAATGAAGCCGGTCTTATGCAGGTACTTGGCACTGTGGAGCGGATTGGACGGCAGCTTGCAGAGTCTCCCAGGCAGGATGCGGTTAATATGGAAGCCTTCCGGCTGTATTGTCTGATTACAGCTTCACGTCTTATGGGGGAGGCCGCATTGAGAAGACAGGAAAGCAGGGGGGCTCACTATCGGGAGGATTACCCCATAGTGAATCCCAAGCTTGACAGGCCAATGTTCTCAGATCAGAGTATATGATGGCGCTAGGAAAAGACTGATACGGCTCACCCCAGAATCCCCCTCAACCGTCTAATCCCTTCCTCCAAATCCCC
>OGZT01001522.1_pt1 | contig 15619 bp, 12 predicted proteins | sample 1576891 | NCBI WGS metagenome assembly OGZT01 (sample SAMEA3541521, study PRJEB24748) | human gut metagenome | biome: human gut; feature: human-associated habitat; material: faeces | place: China | collected 2012 | reverse complement strand
TATCCAGGTTACTTTTTCATTACTGATATAACCTGCTTTCCAAAGGTAGAAAAGTCCTGAGCCCCGCCGCCGGGCAGATCGCCAAACGCGGCGTGCAGGCTGGAGAAGTCGTATCGCCCGGCACCCCGCTCATGACCGTGATCCCCCTGCATCGCCTGTGGATCGACGCCAATTTCAAGGAAGTCCAGCTCCACAAGATGCGCATCGGCCAGCCCGCCGTGATCCGCGTTGACATGTACGGCGGCGACGTCACCTATCATGGCCGCGTGACCGGCTTCTCAGCCGGGACGGGCAGCGCCTTCTCCCTCCTGCCGCCCCAGAACGCCACCGGCAACTGGATCAAGATCGTCCAGCGCGTCCCCGTGCGCATTGAAATCGACCCCGCCGACCTCAGGGAACACCCCCTGCTGGTGGGCCTGTCCGCCGTGGTGAAGGTGGACACGTCCGACACGTCGGGGCGGCTCCTCGCCACTTCAGCCCGTACCGAACCCGTGCCCGGCGATCTCGTCTCGCAGGCCCCCGCCGTCGATTTCGCCCCCGTCGAGGCGACCATCGACGGCATCATCCGGGACAACGCCCTGCCCGGCGTCTGCCCCGTCCAGGACAAGCCATGAGCGCCCAGCCCCTGCCGCCGCTTCAGGGCGGGATGCTCGTCATCGCCACCATCGGGATTTCGGTAGTCACGGCCATGACCGTGCTCGACTCCACCATCGCCAACGTCGCCCTGCCCACCATCGCGGGCAACCTCGGCGTGGCGTCTTCGCAGGGGACGTGGGTCATTACCTTCTTCGGGGTCGCCAACGCCATCGCCATCCCGCTCACCGGCTGGCTCGCCCGGCGCATGGGCGAGGTGCGGCTGTATTTCTGGTCCACGTTCCTGTTCGTCGCGGCCTCGTTCCTGTGCGGCATATCCAACAGCCTCGGGATGCTCATCATCTGCCGCATTTTGCAGGGGGCCGCCGCCGGGCCGCTCATCCCGCTTTCCCAAAGCCTCCTGCTGGCCTGCTACCCCCGCGAGAAACGCGGCATCGCCCTTTCCCTGTGGTCCATGACCATCGTGCTCGCGCCCATCCTCGGGCCGATACTCGGCGGGTATATCTGCGACAACTACACGTGGAACTGGATCTTTTTCGTCAACGTACCCGTGGGGGCCGTGTGCCTCGTCGCGCTGCGCATCCCCATGGCCGGGCGCGAGACGGCCACCGCCAAGAACCCCATCGACACCGTGGGGCTGATCCTTCTCATCATCGGCGTGGGCTGCCTCCAGCTTATGCTCGACGAGGGCAAGGACAAGGACTGGTTCGCCTCCGGCTACATCGTGATCCTCGGCATCCTCACGGTCGTGGGGCTGGTGCTCCTTGTGGCGTGGGAGCTCACCGAAGAGCATCCCGTGGTCGACCTCTCGTTGTTCCGGCACCGTAACTTTACCGTGGGCACAATCTGCATCAGCCTCGGGTTCCTGTTTTATTTCGCCGGGGTGGTCATGATGCCCATGATGCTCCAGACGCGGCTCGGCTACACCTCCATGTGGGCCGGTCTCTCCCTCGCGCCCATCGGGATTTTCCCGGTCTTCCTCTCGCCGCTCATCGGGCGGTTCGCGCAGCGCATCGACATGCGGGTCATCGTCACCATGAGCTTTCTGGTTTTCTCGGCGGCCTTCTATCTGCGCACCCTGTTCTCGCCGGACGTCGATTTCGCCTTCGTCCTCTGGCCGCAGGTCGTGCAGGGGATCGGCGTGGCCCTGTTCTTCATGCCGCTTACGAGCATCATCATTTCGGGGCTCGACGCCAGGGACATCGCCAACGCCTCCAGCCTCTCCAACTGCACCCGCGTGCTGGCGGGCTCCATCGGGTCGTCCCTCGCCACCACCATGTGGGAACGGCAGGAAGCCCTGCACCACGTCCGGCTCACCGAGTCCATCAACCCGTTCAACCCGGCGGCGCAGCACGGGCTCAACCAGCTCACGCAGATGGGCCTCTCGCCGGAACAGGCCAAGGTCTGGGTCGCCAACGAAATCACGCGGCAAGGGTTCCTGCTCGGGTTCAACGAGCTGTTCTGGCTGGCGTCCATAGCCTTCATCGGGCTGGCCGGGCTGGTCTGGCTGTCCACACCCATCAACAAGAAAATCCGGTAGGCGGACGCATGGCACAACAAACGAAATGCCGGAAAAAGACGGAAGCGCGCCGGGAGGCCATCCTCGACGCCGCACTGGAAGAATTCGCCGCAAAGGGGTACGCCGGAGCGCGCATGGAAGACATCGCCCGGCGGGCCGGGGTCGCCAAGGGCACGCTGTATCTGCATTTCGGGGATAAGGAGGGGCTGTTCAACGGCCTCGCCGAGTCTGCGTTCGCGCCCATGCACGCGCTGGCCAAGGAGATCCTCGACGACAAGACGCCGACCCTGCGCGAAAAGCTGCTCCGCTTCTGCGGGCCGATGCTGGATGAACAAGGCTGTTCGCGGACGGCGCGGATCATCAGGCTGGTGTGGGCCGAGGGGCTGCACAACCCCAAGCTTGTCGCGCCGTTCTACCACGGGCTCGTCGCCCCGATCCTTGAGCTGCACCGGGAGAACCTGCGCCTCGCCGCGCATGAGCACCCGCACCCGGCACTCCAGCGGTTCCCGCAGCTTCTCGTCTCGCCGATCATGCAGGGGCTGCTCTGGCAAGGGATGTTCAAGGACAAGGCCCCGCTCGACGTGAAGGAACTGTATATCGCCTATCTCGACATTATCCTGCCGGAAAAATAAGGGATTTTTGTATAAAAGACAGGCAACCGCGCCTCCCGAAGCCCCGGGAGGGTGCCGCAAGCGGGTTCCTGTGGAAACTTGGGTTTTTCACGCCGGAAACGCGATAAGGCTTCCCTGAAAACGTCTTTTTTCGCCTCTGACAGCTTTGAAAGCCAACAAATTGTAGATCTCTAACAGACTATCATGTATTTATAAACAAGTAGTTCTCATTACGAGGGGTGGCTACGCTTTTCCCCGGTTGCGCCGGAAGTCTTTCGCGGAATAGACAGCGGCCCCTCCCTTCTTCCCTTTTGTGAACGCCTTTGGCACCAAATACCGCCCCGTTTCTGGACGAGGCGGTATTTATTTTTCCATAATTCTAATGTGTTAGAAACTTTTTTGATTACGAGCGCTTGCCACTCGGTTGCAGCGGATCGCGCATATGCAGGGCATTGGAAGGAAGGAGTTCGCAGCTTCTTTCCGTGGTATAAAATTGACATAATTAAAAATATTATGTGATATAATATTGCCCTCCCCGCCTGTTGGCGGAGCGCAACCAGAACGGGCCCCGCCCGTCCCGGTATCCCAAACGGATGCCGGACAGAATCTCCGTGCGGAACGGAGAACCGATCGCCCCCAAAAAGTGGGGGCACACCACAGGATTGCGGGGAAAAACACAATACAGCACGCCAGCCTCTCCCCCGCATGATTCCTCCCGTGCGCCGCTCTCCCCGGCATTCCCCGCTGTGGCATCCCCAGCGGGGAACGGGCCTTTCTCACAATTTCATAGCCATTCCATATGATTATGTGCAGATATCTTGCCCGCACCGATACCTTCGATCCGAAAACCACGGCATCCGGAGGCGTTCCTCTTAGGCCCGGGGCCGCTTTCCCGTCCATCCCCCCACTTTGCCATAAAGCGGGGAATTTATCATAATAAATCGTTATTCCTACCCAAACACTGATTGCAGCGAGCCGAAATATCCTCTAGAAAAGAACAGGCCGCGCCTCAGGAAAAGCGGTCAACCCCATCCGGCTGTCCGGTCCCGACGCCGCGCACCGAGCGGTTTCGGGAACTGACGCTACCCGTCGCCAGTTCCGCCGCACGGCTTTATCCCGGCTCTTCCGGGGTTCCCGCCGCTCCGTCGTTTTCCCGATTTGGTTGTTGGGGAACTTCCCGACGTCAAGACCTGAGGAACGCTTTTTCCTCCTTGAAAACGAGAGCATCACATTGAAGCGTCCTGTGAGCCCCGCCAAAAACGGCGCGGAGGCCGCGGGTGCCCCCGAGAGAGTTTCCCTTGAAAACCACGATACCGTCTTTTTCTTCACTCCGGCCCGTTCTTCTGGTTGGGTTCCTCCTCGCGCTGCTGTCTGCGGGGTTCCCGCCCCGCAGCGGAGCCGAGGAAATCCTCCGCATCGGCGTGGAAGACGATTATGCGCCCTTCTCCTTTCCCGCCGAGGGCACGCAGGCCGGATTCGACCCGGAGATCGCTGAGGCGTTGTGCAAGGCCATGCGCCGTTCCTGCACGGTCGAGCCCCTTGCTTTCGGCACGCTGCTCGAAAAAATGCGCCGGGGCGAACTGGACATGATCGTTGCCGGGCTTGCCAAAAACGAACAACGGCTGGCGTATATGGATTTCACCAACAGCTACTACCACTCCCGTTCCATCTATCTGGGGCTTCCGGGCAGCGTGACCGTCAGCGCCGAAGGCCTGAAAGGGAAACGCGTTGGCGTCCAGGATCATACGCAGCAGGAGATCTTCCTCCGGAGGCACTGGGTCAACGTGGCTGAAATCATCCGTTTTCCTACCTATGAGCAACTGCTCGACGCCTTCTGCGCCGGACAGCTGGACGTCATCCTCGTGGACGGGCTGTCCGGGTACGAATTCCTCCAGAGCGAGCGCGGCCAGCCTTTCGCCATACTGGATGATCCCCTCCCGCCCGACGAAGACCTCGCCTATGCCCACATCGGCGTCCGGAAAAACAATCCCGAACTGGTCGACGCGATCAACGAAGCCATCGTCCATATCAAACTGAACGGCGATTACGACCGCATCGTACGCAAATATTTCCCCTTCAGCATTTATTGAGCGCGTTCATGTACTGCAAGCCTTCCCGAAACGCGGAGCCGAAGCGGAAACGACAAATCGGCATCAACCTTTTCCCTGTGCTCGTCTCAGTGCCCCTGCTGGCGCTGCTGGCCTTCGTCTCCTTTATCTTCACCAATGATCTTCAACGGATCAAAAATCTGGCGCTCTCCACCAGCAACAGCCATCTGCCGCAGATCCTTGCCAAGCAGCAGATGCTCCTCAACGTCGAAAACATGCGCCGCAACATCGCGCTGGTGTATAGCGCGTCCGACCCCACCATCGGCCGGAACGCGGGCATCACCGCCCAAGCGCTGATCGCGGAATCGGTCTTTGAGGAGACGTCGGTGGACTTCTCCAGCAAAATGGATGAGATCAGGCCGCAACTCCTCCGTCTCATTGAGCTGAGGCAGCAAAGCTATCTGGCCGAGGATCGGCTCCATCATGCGGAAATCTTTTTTTCGAACGTGCTCGGGCGGCTGCTTATACGGGCGGGGATGGAATACAGCTATCCCCTCAAGCACAGTGCGCGGCACCTGGACAAGGATTTCTCCAGAAACACGGCCAACAAGCAGGGCCTGGAGGAAAGCCTGCGCCCGCTGATGGACATGTGCGCCAAGGCGGAACAGGCCGAACCCCCTGAACGGCCGCTGCTCAGGGACTGCGGGGAATTCCGGACGAACTGGGACGGCATCGTGTCCAATTGGACGCAGCTCGCGAGAGGCCACGTGGAAGCCAAACAGCTCTGGAACACCCTCGACGGCAAACTGCGCGAACTCAGCGACGCCGTTTCGACCCACGAGGCCGAATGGATTCACCGGAGCATGTCCCACATCAACGAGGAAGTTTCACGTATCGAGGAACTGTTCCCGATCATGGGGACCGCGTTGATCGCGGGGCTGCTGGCTACGCTGCTGCTCATCCACCTTCAGATACTCCGCCCCCTGTCCCTGCTCTCTCAGGCGCTGCGGACCATCCGCTCCGGGCACTCCATCTCGGAACTTCCCCGGGTACGCATTCGGGAATTGCAGGACGTACTCGACGTTTTGCCGGACATCAGCCGCCATATGGACGAACTGAACACCCGCTCCGGCCAGCTCGCGCAGGAACGGGACCAGTATGCTGACCTCAGCTTCCGGGATGCGCTGACCGGTGTATACAACCGCCGGGCGCTTGAGGAAACGATGGAGCGCATCCCGGCGCGCACGCCGCTCGCCCTGCTGATGCTCGACCTCGACTTCTTCAAGAACTACAATGACCGGTTTGGGCATCAGGCCGGGGACGCCGCCCTGAAAGCCGTGGCGCAGGCCACGCAAAAAGCGCTCCTGCGGGATTCGGACAAGATATTCCGGTACGGCGGCGAAGAGTTCACCACTATTCTGGCCGGGGCCGGACAATATTCGGCCATGACCGTGGCACAGCGCATCTTGGAAGAAGTGACCGCGCTGGACCTTGTCCATCCCGATTCCCGGACGGGCAAGCTGACGGTCAGCATCGGCATTGCCCACCGCTCGTTCGGGGAAGATGCGGACATCTGCGAAGTGCTGACCCATGCGGATCAGGCGCTGTATGAAGCCAAGACATCCGGCAGAAACCGGATCGTCCTTTTCGAGGGATAAGCCTCTTCCAGCCAGGCCCAGCCTTCAGGCGTGCTCCGGAACGGCGGAGCTATTGGGCGTCAAAATCGGCCCCGCCCGTGCGCACGGTTTCGGAAGGCTCCATCGCTTCCTTGAGGTCTTTGGACACCTTGAGCTTGATCGTCTTGCGCGGGGGAATGGGCACCGGCTGCCCCGTGTGGGGATTGCGCCCCAGACGGGCCGCGGTTTCCGTCACGGCCAGCGTTCCGATGCCCGGCAGGATCACAGACGTATCTTCAAGCAATTGCCGCCGGACGTACCGCATAACCACGAGCATAACCCGTTCGGCTTCCACAGGGCTCACTTCCAGAGCCTTCGCTATGTGTTGGACAAGATCTTTTTTGGTCGATTTGGAAGCCATTCGCAGCAGCACCTTTTGTCTTGAATCGTTGGGGAGAGAAAGAGTTTTTCTTTCTCTCTTTCTATAGGAGAAGGGAATGTCCTATCAGATTATCCGATCAAAATGGACGTTCAAGTTGTCCCTTCACGAGAGTCTACACTGTTTTTACAGTCTTTTTTCCCTGTCAGAGTGTCCGGGGCATTGCCAGTAAGACTGTCCGGCGTGTGCGGCCATTCTGTCCTGTCTCACAGGCCGCTCACAGCATCCTCGGACGGATTGGGTGTCCAGCATGTCCGGACATCCTGCCCTTACACGCTGTCCGGGCCTTCCGGCCGGGCTGCCTGTCCATGCGCAACTGCACGCATCTCGGACGGGCACACTATCCACCCAAAGTGTCCATGCTGCGTGTCCGTACAGAATGGACATGCAGAATAGCCCTACTGCCCCGCTCCGACGGCGTCCTGGAGCATATAGCTGATCTGCATCCGGCAGGCCTTCTGCACCAGCGGGTTCTCCAACCCCCCGCGCGAACGCAGGACAGCGGGAACCTTCTCCAGGATCTGTGCGGCAAACGGGCCGTCGGGTTCATCGAGCAGCTGACGGAACATCGCTTCGACCTCTTTTTCAAGGGCAAGGGCGGCCTCTTCTTCGAGCAGCCTCCGCTCGGCCTCCAACGCCTCGCGTTCCCGGCGCACGGCCTCTTCGCGTTCCCGGCGGCGTAATTCCGCCGGAGAAACATACCCCGTGGGGATACGGTAGGTCCCGTCCTTGGACAGGCAGCGAAAGACCCAATCCACCGGGCGCGAAACGGGCTGGCCCTTGCTGTCCACCATCTGGCCGTGTTCCAGCTCATACTCCGCATACCGGAGGGCGTCCGTGAGGGAACCGGGGTCAATGTTCTGCACGGCGAGGAGCTCTTTGATCCGGCGCAGGTGCTTGGCGGTGAAACCGACCTCCATCAGCCTCGGGCACAGCTCGGGCAGCGCCCTCTCCAGCTCATCCGCCGGAGAAGCCGACACGGAAGGGGAAGCGGCACGCGGCGCGCCGAGTGCCTCCTTTTCGTCCATGAGAAGCCGGATACGCATCCCCCGCCGATGGACCGTTTTCTCGCACACGCCCGTCTCCGCCCATGTAGCGATGATCCGCCGGCAGGTGCGCGCATCGATACCGATGGTCTCCTCAATAATGGGGAGGGTCAGGTCGATGGTTTCTTTCTTGCCGATTCCGTAAAGCCACTTGAAGAGCTTCGTCGGATTGGCCCCATGCACTGGAGCCAGAGGCCTGAGGAGGCTGATCTGCCCTTCTCCGACCCTCTTGGGTTTGCACCGGGCCCCTGTCTGCACGTCAACTTTGGCTGTCCGGCGTGAGCGGCCATTCAGAGTATCCGATGTGGGAGAACGCAATGTCATCTCAGCGGCCTGAACAGGTACGGTTTCTTCCTGATCATGCTTACGAGAGGCAGACGTTCCCTGCTCCGTGGAAGTCCCCGCCTCTAGCCTGTTCTCCACCGGTGGCTCTGTCTTCCGCTCAGGCAGCTCTTCATGGTGAGAGGATCTTTTGTCAGGATATTCTGAGTGTCCATTTTGAACATCCACTTGGTAAGGCCGTTTCCGTCCATCGGGACGGGGAACAGCCGGAGATACTTTTGAATGTCTACTTAGAGTGTCCACTATCGGCGTCCATGTAGAGGGCGCGCTCAGAGACTCAAGGCTTGAAGTTTCAGAATATTTTCCCGTTGCTTCTCGTTGCGAAGGAGAGTGCTGAGACGTCTGAGCGTCCATTTTGACAGTAAGTTCAGGCTGTCCATTTTGCATGTCCTCAATTTCTGTCTTTACAGAGACGTCAGATCGTGCCTCCGTGGCGAGTCCACTTGCAAGTCCGTTCTGATCGTCCACTTTGTCAGGACACTCAGGAGAATCAATTTGCGCGTCCACAGAGGAGGAGGAGGAGGAGGAGGAGGAGGAGGACACTTCAGACTGTCCATTCTGCACATCCACATCATCCGCCTTATGCGAGATTTTCGCGGCGTCAGCCTGCATCTCCTCAAGGACTCTGGCCGCCGCGATGTGATCTGGGCGCTCTGCCAGCTTGGCCGCGACGGATTCCATCAGTTCGTTGAGGCCGCGTCTGCGGGGATGCGTCTGTCCGGGGGTCATCAGAGGCTCCTGTTTACATGCCGAGGGCGGCGAGGATTTCACGGGCGACGGAACGGAATTTCGCCGCCACCTTACTGCGGGGTGAAGATTGGAACACCGTTTCGGAGAGCATCTCGGAGGATCGGAGCATGGTCGCCTCACTGATGTACTCGGTGAGGACCTGTCCGGGATAACGGTTGTTCAGGATGGTCAGAGAGTGCTTGTCCGCAAGCCGACGCAAGTCAGCCATATTGTACAGGAACTTAAGCAGGACAAGCCCTTCGTTCAGCTTCGTGCGGCGGATCTGGTTGATAGCATTGATGGTTTTCGTGATACCGTCGAGCGAAAAACGCGACCCCGCACGGATGGGCACAATGATAAAATCGGAGGCGATCATCGCCATATACACGAAAGCCCCCATTGAAGGCGGGCAGTCGATGAGGGTGATGTCAAACTCTTTGGTAGCGTACTCTCTCAGCCGTTCACGGAGGGCGACGATATATGACTCGTTCTTATAGAACTCGGCTTCGATGAAGGCCATCTCCTCAACGTTCGGGAGGATGCTGCAACCGATCTCTGTGGGATAGATGCAAGATTCAGGTTTGATTTCGGGAGCTTCTTCGTCATAAACCGAGGCAAGCAGCTCGTAAAGCGAAGCACAGCCGGGAGCGAGGTTGAAGAAGGAAGTCGAGTTGCACTGGCTGTCCACATCGACGATCAACACCTTTTTCCCTTGCATGGCCAGGGCATGTGCGAGATTGACGGTGATCGTCGTCTTCCCCACACCACCTTTGTTGTTGACGACCGAAATGATCTTGCCCATCGGAATCTCCTTTTAGTGAACGACTTGGTTTTCAGATAGAATAAAAAACGTTGAAGCACAACATTTTTAGTCTATTTTTTTTCTATATTTCTTTCGATGAATGTTCGCCCTTACACAGCGGATGGGCTCGCGCATCAAGAGCGGTTCCCTTGACGGATTTTTTGTTTGAAATAAAATCATTTTATTTCAATATATTACAATTCCCTGCCTGTTATTTTTCAGACAAGCGGACATACAAAAAAAGAATGCTTGAAGAACAGATGGTTACCTGAAAAAATTCGTATATCAAATATGTTTTTACGAGTATCCACCCGCTCTAGGGTACGCTACACGGAAATCACCGGCTGTTATCCTATCCCTTTTCCATTGCCTTCAGGGGGAGCCATTCTCCCATGCAGCCCTTTTTGAACGCCGCCCACTCAAAAATCTTTCAACCCCGGAACCCGTTGGGGATAGCGCTTACTCCACGAGCGATGCCTTTATTCACCATAGGGCGAAACACGATTTCAAAAAGATTGAACGATGTCAGCATGGGCCCATCCCTGGACAAAACGAACATATCAACGGCGCAGGAAAACAAACTCTACGGCTGAGCATCCACCCTCCCCTATTGCACCCAGTACCGTTACTGATGCCGACATCTTCAATACATATTCATTTTAGCCCCAAAGTTCGTGAGGCCATAGGTAAACCTTCGCCTTGTTCCTCACATGTAACCATGCACCCGAGTCTCTGGTATTCTTCTCTACATAGCCTTGTTGTATCCCCTCTCTTCTGCGAGGACTTTCTGAGAGGCCATTTTGGGAGTACATGTTGATCCGTTTTTTTGAGTGTCCATTTTGCATGTCCGCATTCTTATATTTCAAAAAACACGCAGAGCTATTCTGATAGCATGTTCATAAGATGAATGTTTTTCTCATTCTTTAAACATGAAAAAACTGAATCTTTACAGAAAAATGTCCACTCAAAACGGACTATCAAAATGGACGCGCTCATATCATACGGTATTCCTCCAACATACAGGGAGGAACTGCAAATCTTTTGAGTATCCGCCCGTCGCCCTGAAAGCATCCAATATGGACTCCCTTAGTGGATACCCACATTATCTATAAGCCGTCCCATCATCAGGAACGTCCCCCTACCTCTCCGGTTGGGCACATTCCTTACAACAATCGGCTATCCTCCACCGGCTACCAAAAGAAGAGGCCTGAGGCGTTTTCCTCATGCTCCTTTCCCCAACCATCGTTCCTCCCTCAGAAACGGAAGGTATCACCGCAGGTCCAGAGCTGTTGCTCCCCACCGGAGCATTCCCAACCGCTCTGGCGGAGACAGGCAACCATATACGGTTTGCATGGACATTATGAGTGTCCATTTTGAATGGAACATGTGAGAGTCCTTTTAGAACGTATATTATGGCAGGATATTTTGATCGGAAAACGGATATGTCCATTTTGATCGGACATTATGCCCAAACAAGCTGCTCGGACAAAACGTATGTCCTTTTTGTGAGGATATTCAGCTCGGACATATAGAAAGGACATGCAGATCGCCGAGAAGTAGGGACACTTTGGAAGTCCAATGAGCGGGGATAGCATGTCAGGACATGCTGTCCTTGCATTCTGGACGCCCAGCGTGTCCCGGGACAGTATGCCTGTCCAACATGCAAGGACAGAATGGCCGCTCTTCGCGGACAATCATATTTATGACGAAAAGAAATGTCCCTATTCAAAAATAGATAATAAAAACAATATATACATACAAGAGAGGACGAGTTGGACGGATATTCTGCGCGTCCATATTGAACGGCCTTTTTTCCGTTTTACCCCACATGATAGAAAGAAAGAAAAAGTCAAATCTTTCTGTTCTTGATTTCAAAACAGGAAAAAACGCTTCAAGCTGTTCCCTATTTAAAGTAAACACATCCCCAAAAGGGTTTCCCAAAGCACGTTGTTTCTATGCGACGCTGTGTGAAGGAAACATTCCTTCAAGCCCTTCCCGATCTTTTATGGGGTCCTCACTATCAATAGGGGGACGCGCTATCGAGCCTTCTTCCTGCCTATGGCTCATACGAATTGCGGTAGGGTAGGGCGTTCAATAAAAAATCGGGGGCCCGAATTTAAGCGAAACTACGGCCTGTCTCCACGATGTCATGAACGTGCGTTACCCGTCTGAAAGCCCAAAAGAAGAACCCCGGAATTTAAAGTTTCCGGGGCATCGTTTTACCGGGAGGGGGTAGGCGTCAGTTCCCCGTTTCGAAACGTTTGGGGCAGGTGCGGCAGGGGATATCCGGAAGCGGGCTTTGCAGCGCATCGCGGAACATGCGGAAAGGGCCGCTTTGCCAAATGCCGAGGGGGTCTTCCTCTACGGCGGACCCGAACACGCGGCGGTTCACGGCCTCGGGCGAAGAGGCGGGCGCATCCACCGGAAGGTTCAGGTAGATGCAGGGGGACATGCGCCCTTCCGCGTCCACGTAGAGCGTCCGGGCTGCGTTTTCCCGGCAGGGGAACAGGCCGCAGCCGTCATCGGGCCGAGGGGAGGGCAGGCTGTAGTAGAGGCCGCGCCCGCGTTTGGCGGTTTCTCCGGCGACGCGTTCGAGTATGTCCCGGGCGGCGTCCAGTTTCCCGGCCTCGTGCGGGAAAAAGGCTTCCGCTTCCAGCCCCGGCGCCGCGATGTAGTCCAGTGTGCTGATCACCGCCGCGTGTACGTCCAGTTCGTCCATAAGATCGGGCAGGCCCTCCACGGCCTCCATCTGCGAGGCGAGCATGAGGTAGGCGAAATGCAGCTCCAGATGCACGCCCATTTTGGCTTTGCGGACCCGCTGGAGCGTGCGCACGGCCTCACAGACGCGGCTGAACGGCACGCCCGCGCGCGGGGCATTGCTGGCCTCGTCGGTGCCCACGAGGGAAAAGGCCACAATGTCGATGCCGCTCCCCACGATTTGCCCGGCAAGCGTTTCGTCCATGCGCAGCCCGCAGGTGGTTGTGGAAACCCGGCAGCCCGCCTTGCGCGCCAACGCCGCGAAATCCATGAACCGCGGGTGCAGGAACGGTTCGCCCCAGCCTTGCAGGTGCACGCGCCCGCTCTCCTGCATGAGCGGCCACAGGCGGGCGAAGGTCGCGGCTTCCATGTGCCGCGAGCGCCAGTATCCGGCCTGCGTGGTATGCGGGCAATAGACGCAGCGCCCCGGGCAAACGGAGGTGACTTCCACCTGTATGCAGTCAAGCAGGCGGGGTTTGCCGAACAGGCTTTCCCGGAACAGCTGCCAAACCGAAGGTTCCTGAAAACGGGGATCGCGCAGCGGATCGGCCGCGCCGCCGTCTTTTGCCATGGGGTTCTCCTACATGCCGAACAGTTTTTTCAGGGACCCGAGCAGGCCGGCTTCCTGGGGCCGTTGCACCGCCCATGACGTTTCCACGTGGGGCCGGAGGATCGTCGCGTTCCACTTGCGTTTAAAGAACACGATGCCCGGATTGATGCCGAGGCCAAGGTTCAGGAGCGTATGCCCGCGCCGGATGCCTTCTGCGGCGAGGGCGTCCAAAAGGGCGTCCGCCGTGCCGGGCGGGCTTTCCGGGGCGCGGAAGGCGAACAGATGGAAAACGGTTCCGAGCGCCGTGTAATCGCCCACGGCGAAGCCCTGCAACGCGCCTTCACAGTCCCGCGCCGCGAACAGCAGGGCATCGGGCACGGCCTCCACATACGGGCCGATGTGCCGGAAAAGATGCCGTGTCCCCGGCGCGAAGGGGCGCGAACGGATATACTGTTCGACCAGTTCGGCATGATCCGGTTTCCAACCCTCCCGTGCAATGAGAATGTCCCGGCGGGCGCGCCGGAGCTGGTTGCGGAGCTTTTGGCCATAGGCCATGTCCGCCGTATCCGTGGGGAGGGGGATGCCCCAATAGGCGTCGGGTTTGGTGGAAACGGCCCATTCCGGGGCGGCATCGGGCCGGAATGGGGAGATGACGGTCAGCGATTCGATGCCGCGCAGGGAGGAGGCTTCACGCACCGCCGCGTCGAGGCGGGCCGCTTCCGGCCTGCTGCACTCCTGTTCCGTCCCGCCTTGCTTCAACAACCCGGCGTCATGCCCGACAAGCACCAGCGCCGGGCCGCTGCGCCACGCGAGGAAGCCCCCGCACTCCAGTGGCTCGAGATCGGAAACGGCCCGCACGTATGGGACAAGCTGCTCGGGCACGGCTGCCTCGGCGGCAAACGACGCCCAACGTGATGGTGGCATGGCATTCTCCGGGAACCCGCGCGCGGCGCGCTCAGGGAAAAGGTTGATGGGGAAACAGGCAGGGCCCGCCGGCGTTATCGCACTCCGCCGGGACGAAAAATTTTTATGATTATCCCTCCTGTGGAGGGAGCCGATTTCATTTACGATTCCAATCTTCTTCAAAGACTGTGCCCTGTGGGAGCCCTTTTTCAGCTCCTTTACCCATTCCGAGGGTTCGATTTCACCCAATGGCGGAAAATGGCGTTCCCCCATTGGGGGGAATGATTCCCCCGGCCGGCTCCGGATTTCCCCGCTAACCGCCATTCCTGCCCCTGATCGCGGCGCGGAGCCTGTGCCGCCACGTGGGGTACGCCTGCCGGACCGTGAAGCCGTCTTCGGCGAGCATATCCCGCAGTTGCAGCATGTGGGCCGACCCCACGAAAACCGCCGCGCGGCCTTCTTCGAGGAACGGGCGCATACGCTCGCGGAAACGCTGGTTCCTGCCGTCGATGATCTGTTCCGTGCGCGAGGGGAATTCGGTGCTCGTGCCGAGCATCCCCTCAAGATCCCCGTCGAGGTACGAATGGATGTTGCGCCGGGCGTAGCCCTTCCATGAGCGGCAGCTTCTGAAGAAGGCGGTCACCCGTCCGAGGGGAACGGACTCCAGGGACGCCACCTGTTCTTCAAGGCTTTCCATGCCGATGACGGATTTGCCCATTTCGAGCGCGGTGTGCCACGCGCAGAGATCCACGGACTGGTTCCAGCCCTGCCGTTCGAGATACGCCGTCCACAGCGAGAAGAATGCATACCAGTGCCGGGTGGTTGCGAGCAGCCCCCGCACGTCGGCGGGGTTGGGGTTCGCCGCGTTGAGGAAGCGGGCGAGCTTTCCGGTGGGGCCCTGCACGATCCGTTCGAGCAGCCTGATTTCCGGCTCCTCAAGCAGATCGATCAGGGGCGGGTGCCTGCCGTCGGGCGTCTTGCCGATGCGGGCCACCTCGTCCAGCGAGTCCGCGTCGAGCGGGCCCTCGAACAGTACGGTGTCCACCCGCTCGAACAGATTGCGGAAAGCCGCCTCGAACGAATAGCAGAAAAAGTGGGCCGTGCCGCCTATCCATGAGGTCCTGCCGTTTTTCGTCAGTTCCCAGAGCATGGCGAAGGGCCGTTGCTGGGGCAGCGAGTCGAAAATCTGGCGCTTGGAGAGATCCGACGGCGATTCGAGGAGGATGCGGACGAGGCTGCTTATGGTTTCGCTGCCCGTCTCGCGGGGCGTTTCCCGCCAGCTCGCCATGACGTAGGGCAGGGCGGGGCGGCCTCCCCACTTGGTCTTGAAGCGCCGGATGCCGTCGTTCACGCCGAGGCCGAGGTGGACGTATTCCTTGCCCGTTTCCTTAGCGGAGCGGAGCATGTGCGCGAAAAGCAGGTCCGCCGCGTGGGGCGTGTAGTGCGTGCGGGAGTGCGCGCCGATGAGGTAGCTGCAAAAGCAGCGGGGCGCGTCGTCGAGGAGGAGGCTCGCCGCGAGGTTGCCCTCGGCGTCCACGGCGTCGAGCAGGCGCAGCCCCGGCGTATCCAGCACGGCCCCGGTGCGGGCGAACAGCCCGCGCACGTTGGGCGGCAGGACGGCCCGGTTCAGCATAATATTTATCATTACCATTATCTTCATAAA
>OGZT01001521.1_pt1 | contig 15630 bp, 15 predicted proteins | sample 1576891 | NCBI WGS metagenome assembly OGZT01 (sample SAMEA3541521, study PRJEB24748) | human gut metagenome | biome: human gut; feature: human-associated habitat; material: faeces | place: China | collected 2012 | reverse complement strand
CAGAAGCACCGGATGGAGACTGCCGCCCGCCTGCTGCGCCGCAGCGACTGGAACACAGGCTTTGTTCTGGGAATTATTAAGAAATTAAAGCCGGAAAACATTATTCTGCTGGGACTTTTCAGTGCGGCTATGAGTTATGGGGTAATAGGAACTGCCGGAAATATAGGAATGTATCTTTTAGGTGCAGGGCTGGTAGGAGTGACGTCAACTTTCTGCCCGTTGGGATTTAAAACAGCGGTGCAGATACAAAGTGAGACCAATCTGGTAGGGAGAACTTTTACTGCATCAAGATTTACGATTTTGATTACCAGAATGATAGGATCTCTGCTGGTAGGCGGTATGCTTACTGTATGGAATATAAGAGTGATTTATTATCTGCTGGCGGGATTTTTGGTGGTTACAGCAGTGGCGTATTATTTTGTAAATAGACAGAAGGAGTTGCTACATTAAGCGTATACCCGAGAATATCTATACACTTTACGCTTAGCCTGAGCTCCCCTTGAGCTTGTAATCTCAAAGAGTACTCGACAAATTCGCTAAAAATGTATAAATAGAACTGAATGATGTTTTAAGGGATAGCTTTGTTTTTATTGACAAACGTACGAAAGATAGGTATACTTTAAGAAAATAGTTTGATATACAAAATATTTGAAATATTAAATATAAATAAGGAGAAATTATGACAGCGAAGATTATCGGGACAGGAAGCGCTGTTCCTGTGTATTGCATGAAAAATAATGATTTTACAAAATTTATTGATACCAGTGATGAATGGATTGTGACCAGAACGGGAATAAAGGAAAGAAGAATTGCCAAAGAAGAAACAACGGCAGGTCTGGCTTGTGAGGCAGCGATGAAAGCCTTACAGTCTGCAAAGATATGTGTGTCCTTGTCACACTCGGCAACCGACCCGCCCGTCCGCAAGGCTTAACATGTAATATAACCATGTGGTCTGCATGTTGGATAACTCTTATCCAAATCTTTTTTTACTATAATATATCATTTTTTAATGTCAACAGAAAAATAAAATTTTACTCAGATTTTACTTTATTTTTGCATTATTATACATTATCTCAAAAGATATTCTATAATTGCAGCTGTAACTTTATCATTAAGTTTCATAGACATAATGTTTGATATAATAACATTTTTGTTCTCACCGGATGTAAATAATCTGTAAATACTTCTCTTGTCATTATTATCCATCTGTGCCTGCAGAAGAAAATCATATATTTTATCATTAACATTTTCACCGTTGTATACAAGATTGTTTTCTTCATTATCAGCAAATATTTCAAGCTCTGACGCACCATCACAGTTACATGTAACTGTCCATGTATTTGTTTTTATATCGTATTTGGCATTATCTGCATTTTCAAATCTTATACCACGTGCAAATCCTCTTAATATAAAACGGTACTTTCTGTTTCGTGGAATTACCGATAAGTCACCGCTTACATCTATGCTTATTTTTGCCTTATCTTCATTCCAGTCGAGCACAAACTCTGTCAAAGCATATTCGCCTTTTTCGTAGTCAAATCCATCTCCAGAATCTTCGTACATAACAAATGTATTTGATGCACCTGGACATATAACCACATCAACTTTTTTCGGATTAATAATATCATTACTGCCACATTCCGAAGCAAGCGGTATTATTGCACCTGCACGTCCAAGCACAGGAATACTTTGAAGATTTCTACATAAAATCTGACTTTTTCCATTTTTACCGCCATTGTATACATCACCGGTAAATATATCTGTCCATATTCCGGCTGGTATAAAACATTCCTCACCGCTTTTTTGTGAATCTTCATCAATCTTTGTTGTAACAGGACACACAAGCATTTCACTACCAAGAAAATATTGATTTTTATAACTATATGCTTTCTCCTCAAATGGATAATAATAATACATTGGTATTATTACAGGAATATGCTCGCAATGACATCTGTAATTAAGTGTGTACATATATGGAATAAGTGCATGCCTGAATCTTAAAATCTTTTCCATATCACTGCAGTATGGCTCAGGATAATTCCATGGTTCTTTTCCACAGAACGGATTAGAGCTGCTGTGAAGCCTGTTTATCGGTGAAAACACACCAAACTGATACCATCTTAATGCAAGCTCGTTGTCTTTATATCCGTTCATATGACCGCCTATATCATGACTCCACCACGTATATCCCACATTTGATGCCGTTGCTGTAAAATAAGGCTGAAATTCAAGCGATTTCCATGTAACTATCGTATCTCCAGAAAATCCTATCGGATACCTATGGCTTCCAAGTCCGCCATACCTCGAAAGAATAAGTCCTCTTCTGCCTCTTTTTTCCATATCTTTAAAATGAAAATAATTAAGCATCCATAATGGGTCAATTCCGCTTGCTCCTCCGTTGTTGCCCTGCTGCCAGTCTATCCACCAGAAATCAACTCCAGCATTTTCATGTGGATGATGTGCAAACTTAAAATACGCCTCAACAAACTCTTTGTTAGTCATATCAAACTCTATAGTTTTTTTACTGTCAGGATTAATTCCTAGATACTCTGCCATATCTTTATACATTTTTTCAAAATTCCGGATACCTGATGCCGGATGGACATTAAGTGTTACATGATAATTATGTTCATGCAGCCATGACAAAAATCTTTCCGGATTCGGAAATAAATCATTATTCCATGTATATCCTGTCCATCCGCCGCCAGATTCCATCGGCACATCGACTATATGCCAGTCCATATCCATAACAGCAACGGAAAATGGTATATTTCTTTTTTCAAATTCCGTCAGCAGCTCAATGTAACTTTCTTCACTGTATTTCCAATACCTGCTCCACCAGTTTCCAAGAGCGTATCTTGGAAGAAGCGGAACATCCCCCGATAATTTATAAAAATCACGCAGACACGCAAAATAATCACGCCCATATGCAAGATAATAAACATCAATCTCTTCATGTTTCCTTTTTGATGGCATATTTTCTTCATCAAACACAAACGATTTGCTGTCATCAAAAAACGTCCTTCCACTCTTATCCATAAGCCCATATTCAAGTTCAACTTCCCCGTCAGCCCTGTCAAGAGTTCTCATTGTGCCTTTGAGATTATGCTCCCGAGGCGGAAAACTATACGTCTTTGCACCAAAATACCACCTTCCACCGTAATTGGTAAAATCATATTTTACATCTATAAAAAGTCCTTCTTCACTAAATTTCTTTTTATCGTATATCATATGAAATGCTTCTGTCTCTATCTCAAGGCGGTCGTCACTTTGTGTCACTGAATATTCCGGTACCGGAAATTCCCTGTTAAGCACAGTCTGCGTCTGTAAATCTTCAAACACACCAGTCTCTGAATATTCCATTCTCATCATAAACGGCGTAAGCACCGAAAAACGATATTTTTCCCCCTGAACAATACATGCTTTGTTACAACAACTTTTAGCCATTTTTTTCCTCCGTTATTAAAATAATCTTTACTTGAAGATTAACACAGTCAGTTATCTTCGTCTACGTAAATAAAAATCAAAAATGCAAATAATACAGAAAAAAAGCTCCAAAACCCTATCAATTTTAAAATCATTTCAGGGTTCTGGAACTCTCTTCTATAAATTATTTGTATTCTACATAGTCAACAGTAACATATCCTGCTTCTGTTTTTATGCTGTTATCATGGCATGCAAACATACCGCTCTTTACACCAACCCAGCGTCCTGCTTTTGCCTCTGTGGATTGTCAACACTTTTTCTATTTCCGTAAAAGTGAATCTCGCCCGCTCGTCCTTATCATTCTGCAGGCTGTACCCCTGATAACAATCCCAGTACACATTCATCTTCGTTCTCTCTGCGTCAATATGCTCACTATTTTCTACATCGAATCTGCGGTCATTGTGCTTTGCGTCATAGGTTCCATGCTTGCCTGACCGTCCATTGTGCCTAGTTGCTTTCATGCTAATCTTTCCTTTCTTTCTATAAAAAAAGACCAAGTAAATCTCTCTACTCAGTCTGTTTATCGTAACAATATTTAGTTCTTTTCCCGAAAGGAATTGCAACGAAGTTGCTTAATCTTGTGAAGCTTTGCTACAAGCAATACCCAGTACTTAGTGGCGAAACGCCACTAACTGGGCAATGGTTGCACCCTTGACCGGCTAAGGCGCTTCGCCCTTAACCCGAGCGGAGTCTTTCTCCTGCACCTTGCGTAAGGCTCTGCCTTTACAATCCAACAACCTGAAAGTTTCTTTTTCTTGATAAATGGGGATTAGTTTTCCTTTTTTCCAATCAGCAATAACCACCTATGGTCAAAGCATATTTGTCCCTCCTTGATATAGGGATTAAAACCTGTTTTATCTCCACCATTCAAATCGTATTCCATTTTATCAATAATATCTTTTTGAATATCCTCTGGTGTACTTGTCAAATCCATCCAACTTTGTAGATTTACAGGAACAAGTGTTGTTTCTTCAAGCTGAAGCTCAAAAGCATCCTCAAACAATGCTTCAAATTCTTCTCTGCTAAGTATTCTTGTATGTGAGTTATCACGCATCGTTTCAATAGCGTCATTAGTTTCACGCAATTCTTCTGTAGTCGCTACCATATCCCAAATAACAAGTTTTCCACCTTTTTTCAAAACTCGTTGCATCTCCCGAAAAGGCTTTTCAGGCTCAACAAAATGGTGCAATGAAAGTCTTGTAATCACAAGGTCAAATGTTTCATCTTCAAAAGGTAAGCATTCCGCATTCCCCGATACAAATGATATGTTCTGAATACCTTCTTGCTTTGCCAGTTTTTTCCCCTGCTCCAACATTGCTTCTGTCAAATCCAAACAAGTAATGTCCTTAACATAAGGAGCCACTGCTCTTCCACATATACAGGTTCCAGCAGCAACCTCCAATGCATGTTCATTGCCCTTTGCCTGAATACTACGAATCAAATAATCGGTATATTCTGCCTTAGACATATGATATGAAGCAAATTTCTCTGCTTGTGTACCAAATGATTTTTTCACTTCATTATAGTTATTCATAAACTTTTACCTCTCTGTAAACTTCAAAGTTTCTGTTCCGTACAAACTGGAATTTGACTTGCCTATTTTCTTAAAATCTCATGTGGAGCTTCTATTTCATTTGCCAAGGTATGCTCTGTTAATTCTGACATCAATTTCAATTTTTTATTAATCAATGGTCGCATACAATTAGGAACATGTTCCTGATGCGCTCTGTGGATTGCTACACATTCCTTACAGTTTCCGTGATAACGACAGGCTTTCAGGCAAGGACAGTGATCTTTGTCTTTATACTCCTTACGAAATTCCGCTGCAAATTCTTCTTGCAGTCTCAGTCCCTCGACACGGTTTCCCTTATGAAATTCTACCATTGCATCCAGTTCTTTCTGGTTCCCTTCAATCTTCATGTTATTATAGCGCCTCCATTTCAACTATTCCTCATTTTCTGATAAATCCCGATTGAGATTTCACCTGTTTTAAGAAATTTAATAACTGTTATATTTTGTTATTAAATTCTCCGCAAACCATTGAAAACACTGGATTTGTCGCAGGTGAGCTTTCCCTTATTGTTTCCCTTGTGTTATATCGTCCCACCAGTGTTTACGAACTCTGATAAGGGCAAATACAAGTGCACAAGAGGTCCGGTGGACCTCTGCTCTGTGCCGACCGAAGCGGCAGCGGAGACCAAAAAAAATATATAAAACAGTATAACACAAAATAAAAGTGACATGGTGAACTGATTGAAATGCTTCTGATTTTTGCAACAAATGATTGATTTAACGATAAGGAGATTTGATACGATGAGAACAATATTTGCAGAATACAATCCAAAGCGCAACAGTATTGATGTTTATACCTCTGTTGGCTATATGCTCCGCATTGACTGTTGGGAAGCTGAAAAGGACTTAAAAACCACATCAGGATCAGACTGTGCATTAAACGCACTCGCCATTGATGATCCTCTTGAATATGCAAGATTATATCTTGATGGAAATTTGCAGATGTGGGTAGATACGGAAGACTCATTAGATATTTTTTAATTTTTAAACAAATACAACAGTTTAAATAACTATTAGCTATAATATTTCCGGAAAATTCATCATGGGATAAAGTTGGCTGGGTAATTTCAAATCTTTCCAAAAGTTTACACCCGCACTTTTCTCCATCCGACAGCATCTGTACAATTTCCAGCCGGTTCGCATCGCCCAAAGCCTTGCATATCAAAGCCACATCCATTGCATTCATATTGACACCTCACATTGATCATTGTCTATGTTCAATATAATATATACATAGATATTTGCCAATGTATGTGTTTTAAAAAAGAGAATCAAGTTTTTGATTCTCTTCATACATTCATTATAGCTTTTATCATCCATTTTATTTGCCCCAAACAGCCGCTGCATTCGACCTTACAAGCAGTTCTTCCACAGGCAGACCAATCGGACAAATATCATGACAAGATAACGACTTCCCGCATCCCTCAAAATATTTCTTCTTATATTCAGCAGAAATCTCATTCAAATGAGTGCTTTCCTGTTCTTCATTCAGAATCCGAAATGCGTTGACTGCAGCAACAGTGCCTGCGAAAGTCCCATTTGCAGAGAAGTTAGGACACACTTCAAGGCAACAGCCACACATCAGACAGCGTGCCGACTGGTATCTCGGTTCATGTGTCCACGGATTCATATAAGCTTCACTTTCAAGCCAAAGGTTCAGTTTTTTCAAATTTTCAAACAGATTTGACCGGTCAACGATCAAATCTCTTACAAGCGGAAATTTGCTTAAAGGTTCCAAGATGATTGTAGAACCTTTTAACGTATGTAGAAATGTAGAGCATGCCAGCCTCGGACGTTCGTTAATCAGCATGGCGCAAGCCCCACATTTTCGCACCATACAGCTACATTCCCAGCTGATGGGAGTAACTATATTCCCTGAATTATCTTTCAAAGGGGTTCTACTGTTCAATTCCTTTAGAACATTGGCAACAGAGCTGTTTTTGCTTCCGTCAAACTCAAATTCCTGCCAATAACTGTCTGATTTCTGACTCTCCTGCCGCCTGATTCTTATTTTATATACCAAGTGAATCACCGCCTTTCTGGAACAGGTACAAAGGAAATCTGTATCTGCTTTCCATCAAATCTGGCTACCGTTGTTTTAAGGTAATCATCGTCATTGCTCTTCGGATAATCCTCCCGCCAGTGTGCACCACGGCTTTCTTTTCTTGCAAGAGCACTCTTTAGAACTGCCATGCCAAGCAATGGAAGATTTCCTGTCAGCGCTTGTACCGTTTGAATCCCATTTAACAACGTATTCTCATTTCTGACAACGCCCATAGTCTCCTGCATCACTTTGTTTAATTGCTTTATTTCTGAAATTTGAGACGCTGGTGGAAAATCTATCTGTGTCGCACAAGATAGATCTACTACATCTGCCTGTTCGCATGCTGATTTTGCCGCAACACGTCCTCCGTATAACGCTCCTAACAGAGAATTTCCACCAAGACGGTTGGCACCATGATATTGGGCACAGCATTCTCCGGCAGCGCAAAGATTCTGAATCGGCGTTCTGTGCTGCTCATCCACCAAAATGCCTCCCATAAAATAGTGAATTCCCGGTAAAACAGACACCGGTTCCTTTCGTATATCTTTATGCAGATAGGTCATACAATCGTCTGCCAGACCAGATAGCTTATTTGAAATAATCTCCTCCGATATTTCCGTCATGTCAAGAAATACCTCTGATTCATGGCTGACCTTCCATATCTCTCTGGCGGTAATATCTCGTGGCATCAGATTTCCAAGCTCCGGGTATTTTTCCTCCATGAAATACCATTGTTTCCCATCTTTCATGGCAAACAACCTGCCACCTTCCCCTCTGGCCGCCTCGCTGATGAGCATGCGTTTTCCACCACATTTCACAGTTGTCGGATGATACTGGATCATCTCGCCATTTGCTAGAGGAACACCAAGCCGGAACAATTCTGCGGTGACTTCTCCTGTATTGCTCAGCGAACCCGTTGTATTTCCAAACAATCCGTGCATACCACCGGTGGCAACAATAACCGCATCCCCCGGTAATTCCACAGTCTCCTGACTGTATTCATCCCTGATTACGCAGCCACAACAAATATTGCCACACAGACGAAGTGTTAGGAAAGAATGATGGCTGAACCGTTCTACCATACCAGATGCTTCTTTCCTGCGAACAGCGTCTATCATAGCTGTCATGATCTGCTTCCCGGTATCGCTCTGTGCAAAAGCAGTCCGTTTCTTTTTCTGCCCGCCAAAATTCCGCAGATCCACATCATCATAGCCACTTATGTTAAATTTAACTCCAAGTTTTAGCAGCCAGTGCACCAACTCCGGTGCTGCCTGTGTCATTCCCCAAACTGCATTTGGATCTGCCAGACCACATGCTGCCTTTATTGTATCTGTAAAATGTTCTTCGGGACTGTCGTTTTCATCTTTTGTATTCAAAGCTGCGTTGATACCGCCCTCCGCCATAACAGACTGTGCCCGCTCTGACGAAAGGGAGGAAACCAGTTTTACATTGCATCCATTTTCCGCTGCCTGCAAAGCCGCTGAAAGTCCTGCCAGTCCAGCACCTATAATAATAATTGTCTTACTCATAGATATTGCCACCCAATATAATATAAAATAACCGCTCCTGCTATAAAAAGAAGAAGCACCGAAAGGATCAAATAAATATCGCTCCTTCGTTCTTTATAACTAATGATTCCCAGTGATACGAGCAATGGGCGTATATTGATAAAAATATGAACAAAGATTGCCGCTACGAACAAAAGCTGAGTTACCATCTTTACCGTTGTAAAAGGGAACAAAATATATGTCCCATTCTGCACCTTTCCAAACAAGCCAATATGGAAGAACAGCAGGATCAGTATTGCCAGCCCACTGGCTCGTCTCGCCCAGAATATGGCGTTCTGTTTCAGATACATTTTTCCGGATTGCTTCGCTGTCTGTAAACTCTGAACTGTCAGGATGACACCAATCACCGTATGCACAACAAGAATACCAACACCAATCCATGCAAGAAGTTTCCATGCACTACTTCCAACTCCGTTCAGCATAAAGCTTCCCATGATTCCATGAATCATAAAAATGAGAAGCATTAAAACAGACAAAATCGTATTCCATTTTCTCATAAATTCCCGCTCACCTCATTTCTTCGCTGTCCATGATCATATAGTCCATCTGTGATAACGTTGTAACGTCAATAAAATCATCCGATGCCAGGAATACATCATACTTTCCACTTACCACTCTTGATAGCATCATTGTGTTACTATACTCTTTCAGATCTACGGAAAAACCGGCCTGTTTCAACCTGTCACAGAGTTTCTTAGCATAACTGACAAGCGGATAATCCGTCTCAGATACATATAACCGAAAACTAATGTCCGTTTTCATGAGATCTGTTTCATTTGTTTCCGAATCGTCCAGTGCCAATTCTTTTAATTTATTCCGGGTGTTCTCGTTGTCGAGACCATCTGACATCATATTAATACCGAGAACATAAGAGCCTTCCAACTGTGCGGAGGCTTGAGCCGCCTTTTTTGACTTCGGTGTTGCTCCTGTGACTGCATCAATCATAGAAGGCGGTGAATGTAAAATGACACCAAAACCTACAAGAAAAACAATCGTAACAACTAACAGAATCAGTTTTCGTTTCACATTTCCACCTCATTTCCTATTTTTTCAAAATTCTCATTGCGTTCAAAACAGCAATTATGGTAACGCCTACATCACCAAATACAGCTTCCCACATTCCCGCAATACCAAGAGCGCCAAGAATCAGGAACACACTCTTAATCCCAAGAGCAATCACTATATTCTGCATGACAATCTGTTTTGTCGCTTTTGCTACTTCAATCGCGTCCACCAGCTTAGACGGTTCATCTGTCATCAGAACTACATCTGCTGCTTCAATGGCCGCATCCGAACCAAGCCCACCCATTGCAATACCAACATCTGCACGGGCAAGAACAGGAGCGTCATTGATACCATCACCAACAAAAGCCAATTTGCTTCCCGGTCTCTTTTTACTATCTAAAAGCTCAACCTTTTCTACTTTTTGGTCAGGAAGCAGCTGTGCATAATATTTATCCAACTGCAATTCTTCTGCAACGGACTTCCCAATTTTTTCATCATCACCGGTAAGCATGACTGTTTTTTCCACGCCGATATGTTTCAGGTCAGAAATTGCTTTTTTACTGTCCGGCTTCACTTCATCTGTTATCAAAATACATCCTGCATATTGACCATCTACAGCCAAATAAACTTTTGTACCTGCTTTTTCACAGGTTGTGTACTCTATACATTCTGTATCCATAAGTTTCGTATTGCCAGCAAAAACTTTCTTTTCCCCTGCCATTACACTGATTCCATATCCTGAAATTTCCTTATAATCAGAAATCACTGACTGATCAATTTCTTTTTCATAAGCAGCAAGAATGGATTTTGCAATAGGATGGTTAGAAAAACTCTCTGCCTCTGCCGCATACTCCAGAACCTGTTCTTTTGAAAATCCATTTGCAGGCAAAATATCCGTCACATTGAAAACACCTTTTGTAAGTGTTCCGGTTTTATCGAACACAATAACGCTGACATTATTAAGTGCCTCTAAATAATTGCTTCCTTTTACAAGAACACCTCGTTTAGATGCTGCACCAATGCCGCCGAAGAAAGTCAGCGGGATTGAAATAACCAATGCACATGGACAAGATACCACAAGGAAAACAAATCCTCTGCGAATCCACTCTGTCCAGCCTCCGCCAAGAATGATCGGTGGCAGAATCGCCAGAAAAGCTGCTAAGATTACAACCACAGGTGTATAATAACGTGCAAATGTAGTAATAAAATTTTCTGTTGGTGCTTTTCGGCTTGACGCATTTTCCACAAGATCAATAATCTTTGAAGCCGTAGATTCACCAAATGCTTTTGTTGTCTTAATCATTAAGACACCCGTCTGATTCATACAACCGGAAAGTGCTTCGTCTCCTTTATGGGCACTTCTCGGAACTGATTCTCCTGTTAAGGCCCTTGTATCCAGCATAGAATCTCCATCCAATACCACACCGTCTAATGGAATTTTTTCACCAGGCTTTACAATAATAATCTCACCAATGGAGACATTTTCTGGAGATATGGTAATCAATTCCCCATTTCTTCTTACTGTAGCAGAATCTGGACGTATATCCATTAAGTCTGATATAGATTTTCTGGAACGCTTAACAGCCAATGACTGAAAAAATTCACCTACCTGATAGAATAGCATAACAGCAACTGCTTCTGGATATTCACCAATGACAAAAGCCCCAATCGTAGAAACACTCATCAAAAAATGTTCATCAAATACACGCCCCTTTGAAATGTTCCTCACAGCCTGCCATACAACATCTCCACCAAGAATAACATAAGAAACAATGAGAAAAGCTAACTCGATAGGCAGTGGCACTTTCGCAAAAACAGTCAATGCCATACCAATAGCATAGATTGCTGCACCAATCGCTAAACGAACTGTCAACTTCTTATCCTCATTGTTATAGGATTCATTGGCCTCCTGCTTTTTTTCCGGTATATAAGATTCCTGTACAATTTCAGAAACTTCCACATCTGGCTCATGGCTATGAACAATCGTTTCAATCTGACTGGCTATCGTATCTGCGGCTGTCTGAGCAACATTGATTGTAAGCGTCTGCTTCATAAAATTTACCACTGAGGATTGCACTCCATCCAACTCTCCGACTTCTTTTTCAATTTTTGCAGAACAATTCGGACAATCCAATCCTTTTAACGAATAACTCTTTGTAACATTCATAACGGTTTCTTCCTGAACTTCCACATCGGGCTCATGACTATGAACAATCGTTTCAATCTGACTGGCTATCGTATCTGCGGCTGTCTGAGTAACATTGATTGTAAGCGTCTGCTTCATCAGATTTACCACTGAGGATTGCACTCCATCCAACTCTCCGACTTCTTTCTCAATTTTTGCGGAACAATTTGGACAGTCCAACCCTTTTAATAGAAATATGCGTTTCATGATAATCTCCTTACAATTTGTTTAGTTGTTCAATTACTCAACTATAATGTTAAAAAATATTATTTCTGCCAAAGATGCTCAAATCCCTTGTCAATAATCTCTTTCACATGATCATCTGCCAGCGAGTAGTAAACTATCTGTGCTTCTTTACGGAATTTTACCAGATTCGCTAGGCGTAATGCCTTTAACTGATGCGAAATTGCAGATTTTGTTACCCCCAGTAGCACTGCAAGATCACATACACACATCTCACTCTGTTCTAGAGCGTGTAAGATTTGTACTCTAGTTCCATCTCCAAATAGCTTAAACAAAGAAGCCAACTGGATATAATCATCTTTTGGCTGCATCTTGGATTTCACATCATTCACAATATCCTCATGAATTACATCGCAATTACAAATATAAGACGTTTTTGGCATATATTCACCTCCAAATAATAATAGTTGAACAATTACTCAACTATTATTATACTTATTTTTAAATTCATGTCAATAAGCTGATGTTAGTTCCCCATAAATTTTACAATTAAAACCAGCTCTTTATTCTTTTCTTAATCTTTTTTCCCAGTATACCGTTTTGGCTTTCTTGTCACACTTCCTGTAAATTTCAAATTTGTAACGCTGAGTTTATATGTAATTGTCATGGTTTCCATATTTTTTAGAACACATACCATTTCATTCGTTAATTCCGGCAAGCGTTTTAAGCACGGAAGTTTCCTTTTGGCATTTGCATATACATGTCTTGCGTCAAAATAGAACTGATTATTTGTAAGAATAGATTTTTTTGCATTCTTATAAAAATCCTTGGTCGAAAGTCTTGTCTCCACTCCTGTTAAATGTAGAAAGTGATCTATTGGAAAAGAAACTTCAAAATATTCATCTCCACAAACATACAGAAATGTTTTACCTGCCAAATTTTGGCAGTATACGATTTCCGCCTCTGTAATACCTTGTCGTATTGCGTTTTTCTTATCTACCTTTGTTGCCACTTATACCTCACATGCAAAGGAGAGTGTGGCATTAAACCACACTCTTGTGAGAATTACTTTTGTAAAAGAGTTTTCTGCTGGTTGTCAGCCTCGGTACCCAGTTAAGATACCCATAACGACTTGAAAATCATTAAGTCCTCCACGTGGACTACAGCTTTATCCAAGCTGTCAGGCTCGATGCCCAGTTAAGACATCTAATGAGATGGAAGTTTACCCTGCTCCATCTGCAGCCCAACTTTTAACGATGCTCTTACATCGAGAACGTTTCTGTTCTTGCTTTTATTATACTCAATCATAAAAAAAAACAACACAGATTAGCAAATCATATTATTCCGATCAGATCTTCCAAAGGTATAAATAAGGTGTAAATTATTTCTTTCTATCTAGAAAATCCCATAAAATCAAGGCTTTCACTGCTTACACCAGATATTGCCGTGGCAGATGAATAGTACTTTAATCATAGTTTTGTTTCTCCTTGATTTGTCCCGGAATGCCCTGTTTTGTAGGGATTTCATAAGGATACTTTTTAGATTTAGGATAGCGGTATAGCATGGCGGTGTTATACCGCTTTTCCCATATATACATTGACCTTTGAACGGTCAAATACTCCGATATGGTTATAGATAATCTCGATTTCCTGTATTCTTTTACCACTGCTTTTGTCTGCTTCATGGACGATAATACGGTCTATGAACTCATGCACAATCTCCGATGTCAGTTCGGGTATCTCTGTATACTTCTTGACAGTAGATAAGAATGCTTTTACATTGACACTCTGTTGTTCTTCCTGCGACAATTCCATGCGGAGTGCTTCGATTTCTGACTGTAAATCTTTTTGCTCTGCTTCATATCCCTGTGACAGTTTCACAAATCGTTCATCAGAAAGTTTACCGCTTACATTGTCCTCATAGATACGTTGGAACAGACCGTCTAACTGTGTAGCGTTTCTCCTTATCGGACAGCACACGCTTTTTCTTTGCCAGTTCCTTGCTTTTCTGCTTTATGTCAGCGTCCATCACCATCTGCACAAATTCATCTTCATATGCTTTAACGTAGGACACAACCTCTCGCAGATTCTCCAAAACCAGTTGTTCTACAACCACGTTTCGGATATAGTGCATAGAGCAGTTATGAGTATCAGAACGGTAATTAATGCACACAAAATTATGTTTAGTGTCAGGGTCATTTGCCCGTCTGTGAAAGGATAGTTTCTTTCCACAGTCCGCACAGTAGAGGATTCCCGAAAACATCGGCATTTCTCCCATTTTGGTAGGACGTTTGCGGTTCGCACGAATTTTCTGCACAATATCAAAGGTAGACTTGTCGATAATCGGCTCATGGGTATTCTCAAAGATTTCCCATTCCGATTTATCATTTTCTATCTTCTTTTTCTGCTTATATGACTTGCGGTGTGTCTTAAAATTTACCGTATGCCCCAGATAGTCCATGCGTTCCAGTACGTCCACCACAACGGTACTCGACCATTGACAGGGATTCTTTGGGATATTGTTACGGACAGCATAACCTTTTTCCAATGCGTATGCACTCGGTATCAGTATCTTTCGTTCCGTCAGAATGTTTGCGATTCTTCTCGGTCCGTACCCGTCCACACACAAGCGGAAGATTTCTCGGACTGTGGCTGTATGGGAGTATCATTATCTGACAGGACAGGTCATGGCAGAGAAAAATGACGTATTTCCTCTTATGGACGCTGACAGGGTATCGCTCGCTTGCAGAGTAAGGTCATGGCGTATCAGTCCATAGGCTCACTGTCTGTCAAAAGTATCTGACCACTTTATGAAATTTTCAAAGAGCAACTGAAAAGAAAAGAATGTCTTTTCGTCCATACACAACACTCGACAACCGATTAATATTTGTGACATATTTCAGAAAAAATATATTCCCATTTCCCATAGTAACTACCCATAAGTAGGGGATTTGTTGCATTTTACAGAAGTTTATCTGATTTCCATTTCAAATTTTAAAATGGCTTTTGTAATGGCAGTTTGGATTCTGCCTTTTAATTCCCTGTCAACGACAATCTGCACACCACCGCATTCATCATAGAATGGGCGTAAGCAAGCTTTTGATATGTATGCGTTATAATGCTCTAAAATCTTTTCTATGGCTTCGTTGTTGCCATCGGAAGCCATGCGGATAGTCGTAAATCTCGGACATCTTTTTACCTGTTTCATCTGCGTTACTCCTCCGTATAGTTTTCTCGTATAATGCTCAATGCCCTCATTCTTCCTCTGTAAACGGAACATCTTGAAATTCCAATAATTTCTCCGATTTCCGTATCTGACATATCAAGGAAATAAAACATCAAAATAATGTTTCTCTGCCTGTCTTTTAATTTCTGAATCGCTTTGCAAAGACGCTCATCATAAACGTGGATTTCTATGCCATAAACAAGAAATACAGAGTATTCAACAGAATATTCATCTATGACACCGGCATGGTTCAGATCCGTTTCTGTTACATCACAGAACGGGATTTCATGTTTTGCCCGTCTGCCAAAAGTTCCCTATAATAATTCTTGACTGTTCTGTCTATGACTTTGCGGATAAGGCAG
>OGZT01001518.1_pt1 | contig 15670 bp, 10 predicted proteins | sample 1576891 | NCBI WGS metagenome assembly OGZT01 (sample SAMEA3541521, study PRJEB24748) | human gut metagenome | biome: human gut; feature: human-associated habitat; material: faeces | place: China | collected 2012 | reverse complement strand
TTTATTTTTGAATTTTCAGGGATGGTTGCTGTTCAATTATCAATGTTCCTGTTTGCTGTCTCTTTGCGACAGCTTGTTTATTATATCTCACTTGCAGTCGCTTGTCAACAACTTTTTTATTTTTCTTTTTCAAGAATTTCTGTCGTTTTTCGACAGCCAGAATAATTTATCATAATTTTCTTTGTCTGTCAACAACTTTTTAAAATTCTTTTTTGTTTGTTATTGTCGTTTCAACGACAACTCGTATAATTTATCATAACTTTAAGGGGTTGTCAACAACTCTTTTTGATTTTTTTTGATTTTTTTAACAAAGGTATTATGGCTTTTTTTGCCTGATATATTCTCATTATTTCCTTATTAAGATTTTTTCACAGCATTCTCTTTTTTCTATAATATTATTCCATAAATTAAGATTACCCCACTTTTCGTAGAGTAATCTTATTAACACTTTTTAAAGCCAATCGCTTTATACTTTGTATTACTTCATTCTTATCCTAACAAGTATTTCTCTATTGCTTCCGCACATCCACTATGATCACAATCATTTTCCAAAACAACATCTGCTATTTCTTTTACTTTGTCAATTGCGTTTGCCATTGCAACGCCAAGACCTGCGGTCGCTATTGCATCCATATCATTTTCTGCATCACCTACATCTATTGCTTTATTAATTCCAAATCCCAAATGGTTACAAAGCCATGTTAAGCCCGTTCCCTTAGTAACATTGGCAGGTGATACTTCAAGAGAGTTTCCTTCTGCATAATTAAATACCAAATCATATTTTGATAATATTTTCTTTGTTGCTTCCCTTGCCTCAGGTGTAGAATGGTAAATGTTGATTTTACTTGCAGACTGTCCTTTTTGTTTGCAATATTCAAAAACATTATCTACTTTTGTTGCTACACTATTTAACAACTCCTTATAAACATTCAAATGGAAATGTTCAAGATTATCCAAGTCTGTTTTTTTCGCTATTGCCTCTGTTGTCTGTAGAATTACCACAACATCACTTGTTTCTGCTATTTCTGATACTTTGTCTATAACTTCATTTGGAATAGGAGCACAATATATTATTTCTTCTTTTTCAAGGTCATATACCATTGCCCCACTTATACATACTAAATATTTTAGTCCTTTAATAATATCCGTATATTCCCTTAATTCTGCCACTGATCTTCCTGTGGATAAAACAACTTCCTTGCCCTGACTAAATGCTTTCTCAATTGCAGCCATATTTTCCGGTGTAATCTTTTTCTTTGAGTTAAGCAATGTTCCATCCATATCCAATCCAATTAATTTATATTCGCTCATTTTCCAATCCTCTCTATGTGATTTTTCTTTTGTAACAATAATTATAGGGTGTACTAAAACTTTGTTATTTTAACACCCTAATCTTTATAATGCATAACAACTATGTGCCACGCAATTCTACGTGGCACATAATGTTTTATTTATTAACTTTGCTATTAATGTCTGCTGTAAGTTTATTAATAATGTTTTGAACTTCTGTTACCGCCTGGTCAACCGGAGTCTTCTGCTTGTCAATTGACTTGTCACGTGTTGAAATTTCAACTACATTTTCTGCAAGATTTCTTGGACTTACCACAACTCTTACAGGTACACCTAAAAGGTCAGCATCCGCAAACATCGCTCCAGGTCTTGCTTTTCTGTCATCATAAATAACTTCAATTCCCATATTCTGAAGAGTTTCATAGATTTCATCTGCCTTTTCCTTACATTCAGCATCATCTGAACGTAAGCAACACAAATGAACCTGCCAAGGTGCAATTGTAATTGGCCAAATTGGGCCATAATCATCATGTCTTACTTCGCAAATTGAAGCCGCCATACGACCTACACCTATACCGTAACATCCCATAATAGGATACTGTTCCTTACCATTTTCGTCTGTGTATGTAAAGTTCATTGCCTTTGAATATTTTGTACCAAGTTGGAAGATATTACCAACTTCAATACCTCTTGAAATATTAATAACAGGCTTGCCACAGTTTGGACAAATACCTCCTTCTGTGATTTTTGCAAGGTCAACGTATTTAGCATCCGGGCAATCTCTTTCCACATTAAATCCTGTGTAGTGAGTATCAACCTTGTTAGCTCCTGTTACAAGATAATCAATTCCTTCAAGAGAATTGTCAAAGTATACTGTAACCTTGTCTGAAATTCCAACAGGTCCGATAAAGCCTGCTGTTAAAATACTGTCATCTTCAATTACAGCAGGATGAATGTCTTCACCTACTGCATTAGTTAATTTTGTTTCATTAATATCAAGGTCACCACGGATAAATGCAACAATATAGCTGTCATCAGCATTTTTCTGGTATACAACAGCCTTAGCCGTATTTTCTGCAGGTATCTTTAAGAAATCGCAAAGTTCTTCAATTGTACCTGTACCAGGTGTTGAAACTTCTTTTAATTCTTCTTTTGGAATCTTGTTTTCATTCTTAATAATGCTTGGTGCAGCTTCTACATTAGCACTGTATCCACATTCAGGACAGATTGCAATTGAATCCTCTCCTACAGGTGTTAAAAGCATATATTCGTGAGAAATGCTACCACCCATCATACCTGAGTCTGATTTTACGATTGCAACTTCAGGAATACCGCATCTTGCAAAAATTCTGCTGTATGCATCATAAACTTTCTGATAATACTGTTCCAAATCTTCCTGTGATGTATGGAATGAATAAGCATCCTTCATTGTAAATTCACGTACTCTGATAAGTCCTGCTCTTGGTCTTGCTTCATCACGGAATTTAGTCTGAATCTGATAAATCATAAATGGATATTTAGCATAGCTGTTAGCATATTCCCTAACAAGCTGTACAGATGCTTCTTCGTGAGTCATACCAAGAACCATCTTGCTTCCTGTTCTGTCTGTAAATCTTAAAAGTTCTGAACCAACGCTTTCATATCTGCCTGATTCTTCCCAAAGACTTCCAGGTAATGCTACAGGGAATAAAACTTCCTGTCCATCAAGTTTATCCATTTCGTCACGGATTATATTTTCTATTTTTTGAGAAATACGTTTCATCGGCGGGAACTGTGAGTAAATACCATTAGCTACGTTCTTGATATATCCTCCTCTTACCATTAATGCATGGCTGTCAATAAGACAGTTAGCCGGTTTTTCCTTAAATCTGTCCCCAACAAGTTTTGATAATTTCATGTTCTTTCTCCTATTATTTATTTTTTAGTGTAGCTCTTGTCAACATCTATGTTGTTAACACCTACTATCCGAATTATTTTAATACATATTAAAACAAAAATCAACGCATAAGCCTTAATATGCGTTGATTTTTGTATGATTACAGTGTCAAAAGTGCTAAGCACATAGCAATCCGTATAATCATTCTGATGCTACTTAATAACTATCTTCTTAATTGCTGATGTTCCTTTGTTCTTTCTATTATAAGCTACAACCTTGTACTGATATGTCTTGCCTTTTTTAAGCTTGCTGTCTTTGTACTTAACAGTTGTATTCTTCTTTATATTCTTAACTTTTTTCCACTTTGTATACTTTTTGCCTTTTGCTTCCCTTCTATATACATAGTAACCCTTTGCAGCCTTTAATTTCTTCCATGTAACAATAGCTTTTTTCTTCTTTACTGTTACTTTGATTTTAGGCTGTGGGAAAGTTATCTTTCCACTTTTTGTAACAGATTTTCCTGTTGCGTTTTTAAGTGTTGCTTTTATTTTATATTTACCAACTGTTTTGGCATTTATTTTTCCCGTTGCACTTATTGTGGCTTTCTTTGTATTGTAAGACTTAAAAGTAAAGTTACTGTTGTCTAACAATACATTTTGTGATGCCCATTCAGGGTTTTGTACATAAAGTTTAATTGTTTTTTTGTTTCCTACTTTAAGGTTATAGCTACTACTGTCTAATGTAAGTTTTGTCTTGCTTAAGAAGTCTCCGTCTACTGTTACTGTAACCACTACGTTCTTATCTGCCGGCTGACTTATTGTTGCCGGTGTGTCTGTTCCAAAACACTGTACCCAGAACACTGTTCCACCCTGAGTAAAGCAACCAATTCCTATTGTTTTAAAATAGCTTGTAAGAATATTTGCTCTATGACCTGCACTGTTCATCCATGATGTCATTACTGCAGCTGCACTTGACTGACCACCTGCAATATTTTCCGCTTCCATTTTGTCTGTTGCGCTAAAGCATGACGATCCGTCAGGTCTTGTATGTGAAAAATACAGTGCCACTTCTGCTGCTCGCTGCATTGCCGCGTCAAGAAGGTCTTTATCCATTTTCAACTCCGATAAGCCTTTGCTCTTTCTTTCTTTGTTAACTATTTTCAAAACCTTATAGGCTTCACTGTACTTGTCTGTACCTTTATATTTTATTTTTGTAAAAATACCATAATCTCCATTGTTTCCCTTTGAAAGCCATGTTGGATATTTAGTTATTGATGAGCCTTCAAAAGCTCCACTTTCAATTAATGTAATTGATTTTGGATAGCTTATTGTTGACAATGCTTTGCAGTTCTTAAATGCATAAACCTGTATTGTTTTTAGTGCTGTAGGTAATGTAACACTTGAAAGCTTAACACAATCCATAAAAACTCTAGGTTCTAATGTTTCAATGGCAGAATTATCCATAACCACCTTTGTCAAATTAGAACATCCACTACATAAAAGATATGGCACTGTTTTTACTTTTGCATAAAACTTCAAAGTTTTAAGGGCTGTACAATTCTGTAATAGAAATGAACCTATAGAAGTTATATTTTTAGGTATTGCAATTTCATCTAATGCTTTCATTTCATAAAAAGCTCCATCGCCTAAAGTTGTTACACCGCTTGTTATTGTTATCTTTTTTAAATTCTTTCCATAGCTAAAACCGTATGCCGTTACTTTCTTTACTGTAGATGGAATAGTAAATTCTGTTCCTGTTTTAGCTGCAGGATAGCTTTCTAATATGGTCTTATTCTTATTATATAGAACATAATTTTCAGCAACATAATTCTTATTGTTGTTACTTACTTCTATTTTTTCAAGATTTTCAGCCTTATATCCTATGCCATCTTTAATAGTTGTTACACTTTTAGGAATAACTATTCTTTTTACTGAACTGTTATAAAAAATGTAATTTCCTATTTCTGTTGTTGCTCCCGGAAATTCAAAATCATCTAAATCTGTTCCCTGAAATACATAATCTCCAAATGTTTTTACTCTTTCCATTCCTGTATAAGACTGTAATTTAGTGTCTGCAAAAGCGCCATCACCAATACTTGTTACAGTAGATGCAACTGCTACTTTTGTCATATTATAGCATGAGTTAAAGTTTGCTTCTCCAATAGAAGTAATTCCGCTGTTAACTCTTACCTCACTTATTCTGTCTCTGTCCTTGTACCATGGAATGTTGGCTATCTTTGTATAATCAGGCATAGCCCCTGTTCCACTTATTGTAAGCACACCATCATCTGTAAGTACGCCTTTTATGGTAGAACTAACATTGTATGTAATTGATGCTGCCATTACTGTTGTTGCTGAAAACGGAACGTTAAATCCCATAACCATTGTTAGAACTAAAATCGTTGTAATAATTCTTTTAAATAAATTTTTCATGAGTACCTCCCTATATTTATCTTACGGACTTTATCATATCACTAATTTGTTTTTTGTATACCCCATTAAAGCAAATACTTGTATCTTAAAATTAATTTTTTATGTATTTTGCTCTTTTTGTATAACAATTTAATAAACTTATTCTTAAAACATTCAAGTACATAAAGTTCGTAATCTCTTAATGTTTTTCCACCAAATCTGAATTTTTCAAATAACAGTATAATGCGTTCATATTCGTCCTGTTCTATTTCAGTATATTTTACACTTAATATTGCATACAATTCCATTGGTTTAACGTATTCACCTGTAACTCCTGATATTTCGATAAGTTTTTCTATCTGAGAAATATAATACTGTTCATCAATATGTATATAGAAGCTATCTTCCTCCAGAAAAATAGAATTGTAAAATTTTCTTTCTCCTTCCAGCTTTTTTACCTTTATCCTAAGTAAATGGCTCCTTAACACCAAAGTTTAATATTGTGTTACGGAACCCCTATATACTAAACAAACTGCTATCTCAATTATAAACAGTGATTTTTTGTTTTTTACATATTTATGTTCTTGTCAAAATCAAAAAGCTATCAAATACGTTAATTGTTCCATATCCCCATTGTTCACTTGGATACCTAATGTCTCTGTTTCGTTCTGCCCCTCTTATAAGGTAGTTTTTAATGTAATTGTTTTTCATATATGGCTCATTGTCCTCCACAATTCCCCATTGAAGTATCTGTGCACAGGCTCCCGCACCTAATGCGCACGCCACTGACGTTCCAGTCCTTCTTGTATACCCTCCTGAAATTCCCGGACCGTAAACATTTACTGCCGGAGCTGTCAAATCTGGTTTGATTCTATTCTCCCTTGTGAAGCCTCTCCCCGACTTGGGATAGAAGGCATTGGTTACATTGTCATATCCTCCAAAAGTTATAACATTCTCTGTCGCGGCCGGCACTGTTAATGTCATATCCGGATTAGGTGTTAGAAAATAGTTTCCTTCCGGTGTATATTGTCTAAGTCCGCCCCATATATTAAAGTTTCCATCTAGAATATTATTTCCGTAAACTTTAATAGTCCATATACCGGGGCTTGGCTGTTTAAATCTCATAAAAATCAACTGTCCTCCTGTCCCCGACTCCACAAGTTCATATGCTAATTCAATTGAAGATTGCTCAAACACAAAATTAATGTTTTCTACGCTACCCTGCCGCACCGGGATTCTTGGCACGCTTTCCCCGAAAGGCGACACAAAGCCTACTGAAAATATATCCGGAGCGTTACCCCACAGTTCTAAAACAAAGCCCGGCACATTATCGCCTACACGAAATTCTACGTTGTGGGTGGTGTTTTCGGTTGCTATTCCTATTGTACCTCTATAATGAAGTCTTTCATTGCCTTCATTTCCTGCTGCCACTACAACGCAGTTGCCTATTTTGCTTCCTATTCTGTTAAGCACTTCATCTAAAGGTGAGCCTCCTGCTCTTCCACCATTTCCACATCCTAATCCTACAACTATAACTATTGGCTTTTTTTGTTTTATTGCCACATTTTTCAAAAAAGAAGCTGCAAGCATTATGTCATTTTCCTGATAAAGAGGCTGACTTCCCATGGCATAAAAATAATTAGTAAGATATTTTTTTGCCTCCTTAAGTTTTACCATAACAATTTCGCTATCCGGCGCCGCCCCTATAAAATCCCCCTGCTCATCATAACTTCCGCAGGCTATCCCTGCCATAAAAGTTCCGTGACCGTTTTCGTCCCTGTGCGGAACCACTTCTAACGGATTGTCTGCCTGAAGCGCCCTGTTTATTTCTTCTCTTGTATACTCACTTCCATAACTAAAGCCCTCTGGCGGATTTCCCTTAACATCAGTCTGATCCCATATACTCAAAATTCTTGTTTGCCCTGTGGACTTTTGAAACAGCTTGTTTGTATAATCAATTCCCGTGTCAATAAAGCCAATTATCACATCTCTCCCTGTAAGATTAAACCCCGACTGGTTCTGCAACCTTATGGAACCTGTTGCCGCCACGGCAGTTGTATCCATTAAACCATACAACTTTGGAATAACATTGTATGTAAAATTAGCAACATTTATAGTAGGTAGCATATCAAGCCTGTAATATGCACAAAAGTACGAATCGTCTATAACCTGAGTACATTCAGCCTGCTCCGTTAAGGCTTCACTAATGTCACCGTTATACCTGCCAATGAAATCACCATATTCCTCCGACAAAATAATATTATTACAATTCATTGATTGCCCTTGAAATAAAATTAATATAAGTTTATGTAGAAGCGGTGGAAGATATGAACGGAATTATGCAATGCGTCCCCCGATAGCAAGTATTCCAGGACATAAACAATGCAAACAATATAAATCAATACAAAAATACCCGGAGTTATAGAAATTTAGATAATTAATTTTCCACAACTCCGGGTATTATATTTCTATTATTTTTTTAAGTTCTTCTAACCTTCTATAAGGTCCTGGCCTCTCATTCCTATTACCGGGCCGCCTGTTCCATTAATGTATTCTTCTGTAATTTTTACAGTTCCAATGTTGTCATCTTTTGGAATTTCATACATTATATCAAGCATAAATTTCTCAATGATTGCCCTTAGTGCTCTGGCCCCTGTTTTCTTTTCTATTGCTTTCTTGGCAATTGTTCTAAGAGCACCTTCCGTAAATTCAAGTTTTACTTCATCAAGTTCAAGCAATTTCTGATACTGTTTGATAATTGCATTCTTTGGATCTGTAAGAATCTTTACAAGCATGTCTTCTGTTAATCCATCCAAAGTAAATACAATTGGAAGTCTTCCAAGGAATTCAGGAATCATACCAAATTTTCTCAAATCTTCTGATGTTACTTTTTTCATAATATTAGGATCATTATCGTATTTGTCTGTTAATTCACTTTGGAAGCCTATGGCTGCCTGCTTGTTAAGTCTTTCCTTAATAATGTCTTCCAAATCCGGAAAAGCGCCACCGCAAATAAACAAAATATTTTTTGTGTTAACTGTTGCAAGTGGCACCATTGCATTCTTGCTTGTTGCACCAACAGGAACTTCAACTTCGCTTCCTTCCAAAAGCTTAAGCATTCCCTGCTGAACTGACTCTCCGCTTACATCTCTGCTACTTGTATTCTGTTTCTTTGCAATCTTGTCTATTTCGTCAATAAAAATAATACCTGTTTCTGCTCTTTCAACATCATTGTCTGCTGCTGCCAAAAGTTTTGAAACAACGCTTTCAATATCATCGCCAATATACCCTGCCTCTGTAAGTGATGTTGCATCTGTTATTGCAAGAGGAACATCTAATAACTTAGCTAAAGTCTTAACAAGGTATGTTTTACCTGAACCTGTAGGTCCAATCATTAACATATTTGACTTTTCAATTTCAATTTCGTCCATTGTGTTTGTTGCCACTCTCTTGTAGTGATTATAAACTGCAACAGACATAACCTTCTTAGCATAATCCTGTCCGATAACATAATCGTCTAACTTACCTTTTATAACATGAGGTGCAGGAATCTTGTTAATATCCAAAACAGGTGCTTCTTTCTTTTCTGAAGATTTTTTCTTTTTAAGTTTCTGTTTCTTTGGAATTTCTCTTCTAAAATCATCCGTAGTCATCATATGAATTCCCGGAGTATTAAGCAACTCTTCTAATTCATCCTTGCTTATGCTCATATTCATGCCAAAGTTCTGGAAACTATTAAAACTCTTCTGCAGACAATCTGCGCACACACAAATTCCACCCGGCATATCAATCATAGTTCCTGCTTTACTTTCAGGTCGTCTACAAACATAACAAATCTTCTCGTATTCATCTTCATTACTCTTGTCTGATGAATCACCATTCTCACTTTTATCAACATTGTTATTGTCTGTAGAATTGTTATCATCATTTACTATTACTTTATTATCATTTTCCTTTGAGTTATTGTCTATAACTTGATTGTTTTCAGCTACAACCTCTCGGAAATCATTTTCATCTAAAGTCTTGTTTTCAAATTCATCTTTGTTCATTGTATCTCTCCATTCTGCGATATTATTCACAAATAAAAAAAGTATATCACATTTAATCCTACATACTAATCCACAACATACTCTGCGAACATCAGTAATTTAATATGAAACACCATTTAATACATGGCTTAGTTTAACATATATTAACTAAAATTAAAACATACAAAATTGACCATATTCTGACTTAAATGTTACATATTTTTTAACATTTCAAAAGAGGCAACCCTCTACCGGATTGCCTCTTTGTTATAAACAAAACACTTTATGAGAAAGAAATTTTTAACTTTTTTAGTTTGCGGCATTCTGTGTTGTTTCAATTACGCTCTTGTCGCCAAGTGTAACTGTAACATCTTTTGTCTTGTATTCTCTGCCGTCTCTGTATTCTATAGTTACTTTAACCTGTTCGCCTTTCTTGTAGTATTCAAGCATACTCTGTAATGATGTCATTGATGAAACATCCTGCCCGTCAAATTTTGTAATTACATCTGATGCTGCGATTCCGGCATTTTCAGCAGGGCCACCTTTTACTACGCTCTGTACCTGGATTCCCTGTGGAATTGAGTAAGCCTGTGATGTCTGCTCATCTACATCAAACCCTGAAATTCCAAGGTAACCCCTTTCATCTTCTGATACTTTTGTTCTTGTTTCTTTTGTTTCAAGGTTACTAATAATATCTTTTACAGATGAAATTGGGATTGCAAAGCCCATACCTTCAACGCTGGCATTTGAGCTGCTTCCGCTTGATGAATATTTTGCAACGTTAATTCCGATAACTTCGCCACTGGCATTTAATAATGCTCCGCCACTGTTACCACCGTTAATTGCTGCGTCTGTCTGAAGTAATGTCATTGTCTGATTTTCAAGCTGAACCTTTCTGTCTTTTGCACTGATAATGCCTGTTGTTACTGACTGTCCATATCCTAAAGCATTACCAATTGCAATAACACCTTCACCAACGTTAACTTTATCTGAATCGCCTAATGTAGCTTTCTTAATATTTTTTAATACATCTGATGGAATGTCTTTTAATTTTACTGCAACAACTGCTACGTCTTTTGTTGAATCAGTTCCCTTAATGTATCCATCAACTGAATCCTTTGATTCTGTTCCGGCAAACTGAATCTTTAAGCTGTCTGCGCCTTCAACAACGTGATTGTTTGTAACTATAAGAAGTTCTGTACTTGTCTGGTCTACAATAATACCTGAACCTGCTGCATCTTCTTCATATGAATTGCTCTTGTTGTTTCCGCTATTTCCACCACCAAAATAGTATTCCCAAATATCCTGTGAATAATCGTTTCTTGATTCAACTAATGTCTTGCTTGTAATAGCTACAACACTTGGCATTGCACTGCTTACAACACTTGAAACATCTGTTACTGTAACACCTGATTTTGATGAAGAGTTAGCATCGTTCTGTGTGTTTGTTGAGCCGATTGATTCGTAATTGCCTGAATCACTGCTATTGTCATTTTTACTATTGCTATTGTTATCATTGTTGCTTAATGTTCCGTCTTCCAAAACATTTGTTAATGAATCTTTATTCTTTGAAATATAAGCTGCTGAAATACCAATTGTTCCTGCAAGTAAAACTACACAAACTGCAACAACGGCTATTAAAGTTCTCTTCTTTTTCTTCTTTTTACCATTACCATTGTTATTGTTGTTACTGTTATAATTGTAACCATTGTTTGTCTGAGAATCATTTGTTGAATAATAATATCCATTATTCTGTGAATTATTAGAATTGCTATTATAATAGCTGCCATTCTGTGTACTATCATTGCTACTATTGTTGCTTCCCTGCGAATAATAAGTACCATTTCCACTTACATCATCTGCGTTATGATGCTCATCATTTACATATGACTGTCTGTAAACACTGCTTTCCTGTTCAGCTGTCTGCTCTGTATTCTGTTCTGAACTATTCACAGCATCCTGTGAAACCTGCTGGCTGTTTACCTCTTCAAAATTATTGTTTTCTGTACCTGATATATTGTCATCGTTGTTTCCCTCCGGATTTGAACCAAATCCATTTGGATTCTCGTTATCGTACATCTTCCTTTTCTCCTTTCAGGCTCTTTTTTTTAATAAAGAACAAAATTTTGTATTACCTCATCTATTCCTTATTTGATTATAGGTATAGTTTAACGGCTAGTTGTGTTGATTTTGTGTTCTACTTATTAAAAAATTGCGAAAAGATACCTAATCCTCCCAAACATCTATTTTGTCTTTATATAGTATAATCGCCGAAAATGGCAGATTTCAAACAATAGGCAGATTTTCGGCGACTATATGCAGAAAAAAGGAGTCGCAATTTGCAACTCCTACATTTTTAATAAAACTGGCTCTTACCGCCATCATCATAATCATAACTTACGGATTCTGTCTCACCTTCCTTATTCTTTTTAGCATCTCCACTCATGTCTATACCTGTTGAGCCATCCGAATACACACCTGTATCAGTCTGTATCTGATTTCCGATAGTATTAACAGTGCTTGTTGGCTGGTAATTCTTTTCACCGAAAAGATACTCATGAAGCTCCGATACGTTATCACTTAAGCCTTTTGGCATAACATAACTGGTTCCACTAATAGTTCCCGTTTCAAGGTTTGACGGAAATCCCTGACTTCCCGATAATTTAAAATCAAATATAATTGGAATCATATTTACAATTTCTTTAAAAGTAAAACTTGTGGAAATAATTTTGTTTTTGTTAGTGTTGGCATTCATAACACCCGAAACCATTTCCTGCAATTCGCTAAAGCTTGCACTCTTTGCCTTTTCTACCAACTTCATCATAACTGAACGCTGTCTTGCTGCTCTACCAAAATCGTCTCTAACCTCTTCCCCTGTTTTTGGATCATAGAAAGTAGCTTTTCTGATTCTACAATATGTTGTGGCCTGAATACCATTTAACTTAATATTCTTTCCACTCTTCTTAACATATTTGGGTTTTACACCAATTGAGCTACAAGTACTGCTCATATGATAATTAAGCTGCTGTAATTCATCATCTGTAAGATTAACTTTTATTCCTCCCAATGTGTCTATAATCTCAGCAACACCTGAAAAGTTAACTGTAACATAATCAGTAATGTTAAGGTCAAGATTCATGTTAAGTGTATTGATCGCCGCTTCAGGTCCACCACCTGCATAGGCTGAATTAACCTTAAAGTACTTATAAATGGTTCCATCTTTTCCGTAAATTCCAAGATAAGTATCCCTATACACTGATACCATTTTTACTTCTCCTGTAGTGTTATGTACACTAACAATAAGTATGGAATCGCTGTTAGAAGCATCAACTTCTCCTTCTCTTGAATCTACACCAAACAATACAAAATTAGTATATTCTTCTGAATAATTGTATTTAAGTTTGTTAGTTTTGATACTGTTGTCATCAAAATTAAGATCTCGTACACTCTCGTTGTAACTGTTATTTCCCCACCAGGTTATAATTTTCTGGCCTATTGCTGTGTTTGCCATAGCCTTTACAACCTGGGTCTTTACTGATGGCACAAATAAAATCACAGCCATCATAACTATAAGTAGTCCAAAAATAACTTCCATTGTTGTTACAAATCTTTTTAATCGTTTTACTGTTTTTAACTGTTGCTCTGAGCTTTTCGTTTTTCTCCTAGAACTCATGCTTTTCTCCAATCATCTTCTTTTTAGTAACTTATAATTAATCTTATCTGTATCCGTTAGGATTGTTCTTCTGCCAATTCCATGAATCAGCACACATTTCCTTAATGTCGTATTTTGCTTCCCAGCCTAATTCTTCCTTGGCCAAAGTTGCATCTGAATAACATTCAGCAATGTCACCAGGTCTTCTGTCTGTAATTACATAAGGAATGTCAATTCCGCTTGCTTCGCTGAAATTCTTAATAACGTCTAATACGCTGTATCCCTTTCCTGTTCCAAGGTTATATACCTTAACTCCCGGATTTTCTTTAATCTTATCAATTGCATTTACGTGACCTGTAGCCAAATCCATTACATGGATGTAATCTCTAACTCCTGTTCCGTCAGGTGTTGGATAATCATTTCCAAATACATTAACTCTTGGAAGTTCTCCTGTTGCAACCTTTGTAATGTAAGGCATAAGGTTGTTTGGAATTCCGTTAGGATCTTCGCCGATAAGTCCACTCTTGTGTGCTCCAATTGGGTTAAAGTAACGAAGAAGAATTACATTCCATTCCTTGTCTGCAAACTGAATGTCTGTAAGAATCTGTTCAAGCATTGACTTTGTCCAGCCATATGGGTTTGTACACTGTCCCTTAGGGCATTTTTCTGTTATAGGAATTTCTGCCGGATCTCCGTATACTGTTGCTGATGAACTAAAGATAATATTCTTTACTCCATGTTTACGCATTACATCGCACATAGCTAATGTTCCTGAAATGTTATTTGTGTAATATTCAAGTGGCTTCTGTACTGATTCGCCTACAGCCTTTAAGCCTGCAAAATGGATAACTGCATAAATATCGTTTTCTGTTAAAATCTTATCCATTAATTCCTTGTCTGCAATGTCACCTTTGTAGAATTTTAAAGTTTTACCTGTAATCTTTTCCACTCTCTTAAGTGATTCTTCGCAAGCATTGCTTAAGTTATCTATAACTACCACGTCATATCCTGATTCCAATAATTCAACACAAGTATGACTTCCAATAAATCCTGCTCCACCTGTTACTAAAATAGTGCTCATTATTCTACCTCCATTATTTAGCTTTCGCTTTAATTTTTATTGTAACATTATTCATCAGTGTAGTGTTATCCGGCACTGCTACGTCCACATGTACCGTTGTTGTTCCTTCCTTAACTTTCCCCAAATCTGCACTAATGGCCATGTCATCTTTTGTTAATTGGCTGATTACTTCTTCCTCTCCCTGTAAAGTAACTTTAACCTTTTTTGTAACTAGCTGTACATCCAAGTCGCTGCTTAAGTCATTAAGAGATACTTCAGAAGCATCATATTCAAATGTTCTTGTGATAAGCTTCTTAATTAGAACCTTTACGGTTATAGTTGATTCTCCGCTAACGGACAATCCTTTTGGTAATTTGCCTGTTACATCTATATTCTGTGTCACATCACCTTTGGCATCTGACACATCTATATCATCCTGTATATCTAATGATTCAATGCTGTCAAGAGATTCTTCACTACCGTAAACTGTAATACTGTCACTTGAAAGAATCACATCATCCACAACATAACCATCTGCCGGCTTACCTAATTCATCTTTATTTATAGTTGAAATTGGAACCTGTTTTGCTCTTAAAACATTAACATTTACCCTTATCTTCTTATCTGATAATTCAATTTCATCCGATTTAATTTCTTTGTCGTTCTTATCATAAAGTATTACAGGACATTTTTTTGAAATATTAGTGTTTGTTCCATCCAAGCTACATCTTACTGCTACCTTTTTGATTTTGTCAATAATTGATGTTGGAGCTTTTACTGTAACTTCGTCTGTAGACATTGAGCTAAGCCCTGCCACATAGCCGTCAGCAACCTTTCCTGTATACTCAACAACCAAGTCTGTAAAATCTTTTTCTTCAACATTTTCCACGTCTACCAGAATAGTCTGGGCTGACTGTTTTACAATTGTAATCTTTCTTCCCAGAGAAGCATTCTTAGTTGTTACATCAACAGGAATTGAGTTGACTTTTGACAATTCCTTTAAAGATGCAGTAGCCCTGAAATCTTCTGCTGATAAGTTACTTACAATTGATCTTTTGCCTGAAACAGTAATATTCAAGTACTGTTCAGACTTAACATTATATACCATATCTCTGCTGGTTATTGCACTTTCGTTTGTAACGGATATTGGAATATTTGATACAGTAATGGTTTTCTCCGGATCGTTAACATTAACAATTGCCAGCCACAAAACCAATGCTATTAATACTGCAAGAAATTTCAAACCAATATTATTTGTCAGAGACATCTTTAGTTTCGTTAACATCTTTTTCATTGCGTCCCCTTCCTTTCAAAAATCTTCTTGGTTTAACTTCCTCTTTATCCTGAGCCTTT